>ENA-ORXR01002411-ORXR01002411.1-marine-metagenome-genome-assembly--contig:-NODE-2411-length-17833-cov-8.120804_pt1 | contig 17833 bp, 9 predicted proteins | sample MGYA00237866_ERZ511479 | MGnify/ENA metagenome assembly ERZ511479 | reverse complement strand
CCGCCCCCCACCCCCCCCCCCGCTCTGGCTGGCGTTTGGTCTGGCGGCGCCCCCCGACAGCTCTCCAAAGCCGTCCTCGAGCGGCTCCAAGACACGTCGTCAGAGGTGCAGGGCCTCGCCATGAAGTGCCTGCCACTTTTGGCACGGCGCGTCAGCGCCAACACCGCCGCCTCCATCGCCGCGCAACTGTCGGTGCACGTGCTGCCGCCGGCCGGCAAGGCGGCGACCGCCGCCGGCGGCAGCACCGACGACGCGGTGCCTGGCGCCAAATCCCTCCGCGACGTGGCCGGCCTCGCCCTCAAATCCCTCGTCGCGACACTCCCCCCCACCGGCCCGTCGGCGGCCGCCATTGTCGCGCCGCTCGCCGCGCGGCTGCTCGCCACGCTCCCACGCGCGGGCGCGTCGGCCAACGCGTGGCAGGCCGACGGGGTGCTCGTTGCCTTGGAGCTGCTCGCGGACCTGCTCCTCCGCTTCCCGCGGCTGCTCGCCGCGTCGCACGCCAAGGTGCGCGACGCGCTGCTGCCGGCGCTCGGGGCGGCGGACGCGTCCCTCCGCCGCCGGTCGGTGGCGGCGCTCGCGGCGCTCGCGGCGACCGCGTCGGAGGAGGTGCTCGGGGATGTGGCGGGCGCGGCGACGGCCGCCTTGTCGGCGTCGCCGACGGCGGGTGCGGCGCTGGCGTCGGCGCTGGCGCGGCTGGCGGGGCGCCGCCTCGTGCCGCACCTCGGCGGCATGGTGCCGCCGCTGGTGGCCATGGCGGCGCCGCCGGGCGGCGGCGGTGGCGGCGGCAACGGCGGCGGGGGGGACGGCGGCGGCTCGGACGGCGACGACTTTTCGTATGACGTTGCTGCGGATGAGCGGCGGGAGGTGGCGCTGACCGCCCTCGACTCGCTGGCGCGGCAGGTGCCGGCGGCCATGGCGATCTATGTGGCAAACGTGCTGCCGCTGGCGCTCGCGCTCGCCAAGTACGACCCCAACTACAATGACGGCGGGGCGGGCGGCAGCGACGGCGGGGACGAGATGGAGGAGGACGATAGCGGCGTCTGCGACGGCGACGAGGAGGAGGAGGGCGACGATGACGACGACGACGGCTTTCGGGAAGACGAGGGGGACTACTCGGACGATGAGGATGCGAGTTGGAAGGTCCGCCGCGCGGCCGTGCGCCTCTGCCACGCGCTCGTGCAGGTGGCGCGCGTCATGGCCGCTGTTGGCGGGCCCGCCTCCAAGGACACGTACGTGTCCATTGCGCAGCTGCTGTCGAGCCGCTTTTCAGAGCGGGAGGAGGTGGTCAAACTCGACGTGTTCGACGCGTTTAGCGGCCTGCTGGCCGTGATTGCGTCGCCGCCAGCGTCGGCGTCTGCGTCGCTGGTCGCGTCGGCCGCCGCGTCGACGGCGGCTGCGTCTGCGCCGTCGCCCCTGTCTCCGCCCGCGTCGGCGGCGGCGGCGGCGGCGGCGGCAGCAGCGTCGACGATAACGATAACAACGGCGGCAACCGACTTTGGGGGCGGCGCCGCGGCGGCCGCCGCCGGCCTGGCCGCCGCGCCGAGCACCAAGTCGGGCCTCCCCGCCGTGTACCTGCCCGCCTTTGTTGGCGACGCGGACGTGGAAGCGGCCGCCCGCGCGGCGGCCGTCGCGTCCGTCTCGGCACGCGCCGGCCGCACCCTCCGCGCCCTCCGTGGGGAGCTCGGAGTGCGCCAGGCGGCCAAGAGCCGCGGCGCCGCCGCCGTCGTCCTCCGCCACCTCGTCTCCGTGGTCGCCCCCGAGACGGTCGGGCCGCGTGTCGTGGGCCTCGTCATAGAGCTGTGTCGCGCCCTCACGGGCACGTCGGGCCTCGCCGCTGCGTCGCCAACGTTGAGGATAGAGGCGCTGCTCGCGATTAGCGCCATTGCGCGCTTTTGTGGGCCCGCCTGCCTCGCCATCATCGCCCCGACCACGGTGCGGTCGGTGCTCGACGCGGCCGACGATCGGTATTACAAGGTCACGTCGGAGAGCCTGCGCCTGTGCGAGGTGCTTGTCGACTCGTTTGGGCCGTCGCCGGTGCGGGCGGGGCTGTCCCCGGTGGTTGCCCGCATCTATGAGGCAGCCGTCAGCCGCCTGTCGGGGCGGGAGCAAGACTCGGAGGTCAAGTCGGCGTCGCTCCGCGTCGTTGCCGCCGTCTTTGCCATGTATGGCGCCGAGTTGGACGCCAAGTCCCGCGCCGACGCGCCGCGCCTGCTGCTCGCGCGCCTCAACAATGAGGTCACCCGCACGCCGGCGGTGCTCGCGCTGTCGCGCTGCTGCGGCTCGCCGGTGGCCGTCGAGGCGGACGTACAGGCCGAGTTTGCGTCGATGCTCGGCGGCTTCCTGCGCAAGACGGACCGCGCGGTGCGCGTCGCCGCCCTCGAGGCCCTCACGTGCTTGGCGTCAACGGCCGGCAGCGGTGGCGGCGGCAGCGTGTCGGGCGATCCGGCTGCCGCACGCCTCCCCGACGTGGCCGCCCTCGTCAGCGACGGAGACCCGCGCGTCGCGGCACTGTCGCTGCGCTTTGCCGCCACGGTCGTCAAGGTGCGCGGCGCCGCCGCCGTCGGCACGGTCGTGTCGTCGGGCGTCTTCCCCGCGGCGATGGAGCTCCTCCAATCGCCGCTGCTGCAGGGCACCGCCCTCGAGGCGTTGCTCGACTTTGTTTCCGCGCTGGCCGTCGCCGACGCGCCGTCGCTCAAGAGCGACGCGCTGCTCACCGCCATCCGCGCCGCCGTCTTTCCGGCGTCGGCGGCCGGTGGCGGCGGCGGGCGGACTGGGGCGGCCGCCCGTGGGGGCGGGGGTGCCAGCTCGACGCGCCTCCAAGTCCACACCGCCGCCCGTTGTGTGGCCGCGGTCGTGCGGTCGTCGGACAATCCGTCGGCGCGCGTGGAGACGACGTCCGCCTTTGTGCGGGATATCAATGGTGGGAATGGCCGCGGCGAGACGGTCGTCTTTGCCCTGGCGGTTATTGCCGAAATCGGTCGCTGCGCGCTCATCCCGCGGGAGAGCCAGACGGCCGTTTGGGGGGCGGTCCTGGAGGTGCTCAGCGGCGACGGGGAGGAGGAGCTCAAGACGGCGGCGGCGACCGCGCTCGGCGCCATGGCTGGCGGCGACCTCTCCACGGGTGACGGGGGCAGCGCGGGCGTCGAGCGGCTCGTCGCACTCATCCGCGAGCGGCCGTCTTCGCAGCGGTACCTGTTGCTCCTGGCCGTCAAGGAGGCGATTGCCTCGTCGGCGCGGCAGCGGCTGGCCATTGCCATCCCGCTCCTCTACCCGCTCCTCATCGAGACGGTGGAAGCGTCGGGCGGCGGCGGCGCGGCTACCGAGGAGACTGCCGACGCCGGCGGTGGCGGCGACGATGGCGACGACTCGATGGCCGTCGAGCGCACCGCCGGGCGGGCGAGCGAGACGGGCGTGCGGGACGCAAAGAGTTCGGGCGAGGAGTCGATCCGCACCGCCACCGCCGAGTGCCTCGGCATGCTCGCCGCCGCCCAGCCGTCGGCCGTCATCCCGTGGCTCGTCAACAGCGTCAAGCGCACGTCCTCGACCGTCCGCGCCGTGGCGGTGACGGCGGTCAAGTATGCGCTGTCGGGCTCCCTACCCGCAGCCGACGGTGATGGCGGGGACGTGGAGGCGGCGGCGGCGGCCACATCTGGGGATGACCTAGACGCGGCGCTGACGCCCGTCCTCGGCGACTTTCTGTACCTGGTCGGCGACCGCAGCCAGGGGGTGGCGGTCCGCAAAGGCGCCCTCCAGACGCTCGGCGCGCTCGCGCGCTGGCGCCCAGAGCTCCTCCGCGAGTACCTGAGCCCCGCCACCCCCGGCGACCGCGGCGACAGCGACAGCGCGGCGCTGCTCGCGCGCCTCTTTGGGGAAACGGAGGAAGACAAGGAGCTGGTGCGGATGGTCAACCTCGGACCGTTTAGCGTCAAGGAGGATGGCGGGCTCGAGTTGCGCAAAGCCGCCCTCGGCGCCATCATCACCCTCCTGCGCACGACGCCGCGGGCGCTGCCCGGCAAGGAGGTGGCGGCGGTCGTGGCGCGTGGCCTCCGCGACGGCCACGCGGACGTCGGGCCGCTGGCGACGAGCACCCTCACCGCCGCCCTGGCCGCGTGCACGTCGGCCATTGCGCCGGCGGCGCTCGTGTCGGGCCTCGTCGGTGCCGCGCCGCAGGTGACCTCCGCGCTCTCCGAGGTGCTCTTCAAGCGCGTCGAGGAGAATGCGGTGCGGCAGGAGGTGACCCGCCAGGACGAGGCCGTCCGGGGGGGGCTCCGCGCCCTCCGCGCCATGCTCACGGTCGACGCGTTGCGGGCGCACCCGGCGGTCGTTGCGCTCGTCGCGCGCGTGCGCAAATCGCCGGCCCTCATTGACCGGTGGATGCAAGCGTGTGGGGAGGCCGACGCCAATTCAGGCGCGGCGGCGGTGAAAGCGGACGGCGGTGGCGGGAATTTGAGTATGAGTGACGCGTAGGGGGTGGCGGCGGCGGCGTGTGGCTGCGTCGGCGTCGAGCGCGCGGGGGGGTGGGGGGACTCGTTTGTGGACTGGTTTTGAAGCTCAGTCATGTATGTCGTTGGCGGGCTCTGCTGATTGCGCGTCTGGAACCCCGTTTTTGTATGTTTCGTGAAGGCGGCCCGCAGAGCTGTTCCCAATGGCGGTACTGCCCCTCCTCTCTTGTACTACGTGTTCTGTGTGTTTTGTCGTGGGGTCCTGGCTCTTGCAAACAACATGGTGGACGTCTGCATGCTCCCGAGTGGTGGCGGCATGCCCCTGTGGTAGTGCGTCACCGATTGGCAACAATGTTCAGCCCTGCGCACACCCCTCCGGGTGGCGCAGTCGAGAAAAACCCCAAAACCGTCCTTTTCAAAATATAGAGTACGCAGAGAAGCAGAGCCACACACTCCATGGCAGCTCGCTCCACAACGACCGCTCCGCAACGACCCCTACCACCCCCTCACACTCTATTCACCGGGCGTGCAGACTCTCTGTGGCAGCTGGCTCACCAACAACCCCTACCGCCCCCCCAAACTCTATTCCTACCAGGCGTGCGCACGCACTCACTGGCACACGGCCCTCTGCTTGCAACAGCGCCTCGACACGTCAACGCGTGCGCTCGAGCAACAGCAACGACGGGGAATTCTCCCGGTTGAGCCACTGCATCGCCAGCGCCGACCACTCGTGCTTTGGCAGCTCCGCCGCCCACGTGGTGACGGCCGTCTCCTCCTCCGCGCCGCCCTCGTGGCCACAGTAACACACGACCGTAATCAGCCCGCCGATGCGCACCAGCTCGGCGGCGGCGGACAAGCTCGCCACCGTCGTATCCGCCGTCGTCGTCACGGTGCGGTCGACATTGTCCCCCGGCAAATACCCGAGGTTGTACGCCACCAGGCCGACCGACGCGGGCGCCAAGCCGAGCCCCCCAAACTCCACGTGGCTCCGACACACATACTCGAGCGTCGGCAGCACGGGTTGGGCGACCAAGTCTGGGAGCGCCGCCTCGACGAGCGCCCGCGTGTCGGCGACCGCGTCGGGCTGGATGTCCATGGCCACGACGCGGCCGCCCGCGGGCGGGGCGTCGCCGTCGCCAGCGGCGGAGGCGCCGCCTTGGGAGTAGGCGAGCGCGAGCAGCTGCGCCAGCCGTAGGGTGTCCCGCCCGCGCCCGCACGTGGCGTCAATCACCGTGTCGCCCGAGCGGAGGGCGCGCGCCCAGTGGCTGCCGGCAATGCTCGCCTGCCGCTGCAGCACCCGCTCGCGGTCGGTCGGGACGGGCGGCGACGTGGGGGTGGCGGCGGGCGGGGGGGGTGGGGCGGGTGAGCTCGATGACGAGGAAGAAGACAGGGGTGAGGCGGCCGAGTGGCCCGCCGCCAGCGCAACGACCGCCAGGCCGTGGCGTCGAGGGCGGCGGCGGCGTCCGGGCGCCGCCACTGGCCGCACCCGGGCGTGGCGGAGCGGGGTGGCGGCGGGAAGCGCCAAGAAGGCAAGACGCGATGGTGCCATGTTGCACCTACACAAGCAGCACGCTACGAGCGTGGAGGAGAGAGACAGGCGGCAAGCGTAAGACGTACCAGAGCGTCGACGAAGCGCAGAGTGGCAGTCGGACGCACGGGCGTGTCCAACAGGTACGTAGCTTCTGTACAGAGGCGGCCTTGAAAAGTTGTCTGGACGCGCGAGCGTGTGGTTCGATCCAGCGAGGCAATCGGTGGCTGAGAGTTCTGGGTCGTCCCTCGATGAAGGAGACGCAGATCAACTCCTTCGTGCAAGTCCGAGAGCTTGAATGGAGTCTTGCATGATGGTACATTGCTTTCTTCTTCTGAGTTTGAACCTGCGCGGGAACATCTGTAAGCATGGTTCCTTCCAGCGTCCTGGTCGGGTGCCCTTGGACGGCTCTCGTCGCTGGCGCTTCTGACCAATGGGATGCAAGGACCAGTCGGTTACTGTTCTGTCTCGGTCAATTTTGGGTTTGGTCTGCGTCGGCCGGGACGTGGCACCATTCGCACGCGTCCGCACCCTTGCTCGCTGGCACGTTCCCGGCGACGGTGTAGGTGACCCGACGTCGTTCGCGGCCTAGATTCCTTGAGCCACGCACACCGCCCCTTACCGAGCGCCAGCGTGCCTGCCCTGCTTCCCGCGCCCGCGCTTGCTTTGCCCTTGCTCCTGACTGCTTTTGCTACAACTCGCCATGGTACGTGATGTGTTTCTGAGTGGGCGACCTGCAGCTCTGTTGTGGTGTGTGGCAGTGGGCAAGTTTCCAGCTTTTTCTTTGTCGGCTGGGTGGATGCCCTTCCCGTTCCCCGGTCTGGCTGAGCGGCGAGCTCACGGTTGTGCCCGCTCGTTCACAGGTGCTCAGCAGCAGGTTGCCACACTGCTATTGCCGAGTACTTGCGCGGCGGCGCGCTCGTGTGCAGTTGAACTGACTTTGTGTGTGCGCCTTTCTGTATGTCCTGTCATGTCACCCCTGCACGCTATCTTACGTTTGCTGTGGATGTCCTCTCTTGACGCTGTTGAAACTTTAGGCTACCGCCGCAGCTACTGGGGACGCAACGCCGCAGTTTAAGCTTATCCTTGTCGGCGACGGCGGCGTCGGGAAGACGACCTTTGTGAAGCGTCACCTGTCTGGCGAGTTCCAGAAGAAATATGTGGCCACGGTTGGCGTGGAGGTCCACCCGCTGAGCTTCCACACCAACTTTGGGCCCATCATTTTTCAGTGCTGGGACACGGCCGGTCAGGAGAAGTTTGGCGGCCTGCGCGATGGTTACTAGTACGTTGGTTGCCTATGCGCTTGTGTGTGAGATTCACCCTTTGGATCATGCGATCCAGCGTTTGACGAGGGGCGTGAGGTGTGCATTGGTGTTGTGTAGCTGGGTGCCGACTTCAAGCTGGGCTCGTATGCTCGAGATTGGACTGGGATGGCCTCCGTGTTTGAGTTTCTAACTGGCTTTGCATTCCATTTGCTGGTTGGTCGTCTGCTCGTCGATTGCCTGTGTTTCTCTACTTCCCTCCCTCCTCTTAATCTACAACACAGCATCCAGGGCCAGGCTGCCATCATCATGTTTGACGTCACTTCCCGCGTGACGTACAAGAACGTGCCGAACTGGCATCGCGACCTGGTGCGCGTATGTGAGGCTATCCCCACGGTGCTGTGCGGCAACAAGGTAGACATCAAAGACCGCAAGGTCAAGGCCAAGGCCATCACCTACCACCGGAAGAAGAACCTCCAGTACTACGACATCTCGGCCAAGAGCAACTACAACTTTGAAAAGCCCTTCCTGTGGCTCGCACGCAAGCTGGCCGGCAACCCTCAGCTGACATTCGTGGAGGCGCCCGCCCTTGCACCGGCCGACGTGGTCATCGACGACGCGCACAAGCGCCAGATGGAGGCTGACCTGGCCGCCGCCGCCCAGGTGGCGCTGCCGGATGAGGACGATGGGGACATGTAAATGCCATGGGGTGGCGTACCACCGTGGGGTCTGCGATAGGTTGGGCCATTTCGTGTAAATTGTGTGTGTGCGTACCCCCCTTCATACCCGTGCACCCTTGGTATGACTCCTTTTTTGTGGGCGGGGAGCAAGCAACGCTTTCCGGTTTGGGTTTGGTTCGGCGAGAGTGTCCTTGTCGCTTGTATGTGCGAGGGAGGGAGAGAGTGCGCGAGAGTGCGAACGTAGCTCGGAGAGTAAATCGAGGCCGCTGGTGAGTGCGTGTTCCGCTCTAGTCGAGCATTTAACCTGTCGCGCATGTCCCTTTTCATGCGTTGTATGTATAGCAGGCGTTACATCCAGGTAGGCGGAAGTATCTGCGGCTCTTGAGTTTTGGTCGCATGACACTGTGCGCTTCCCTGACACCCCGCACGCTGGTCTGGGTCATCGCCAAACAGCTTTTTTGCTGGGGCTGACCGTGTCGTTGGGCCACAGGTCCTGGCCTCAACGAAAGACGAGCCGACGCGGCCACGCACTCGGCACACGTCCAGCAAACGGCGACCGCAGCGGATCTGAGCAATGCGAAACACCTGGCAACCGAAAGAGTTGAGTATAACAAGCGCAAGAAAAGGAGAAAAGAAGAACAAAACAGAGCCCTAAGTTGGACGAAGCACCGTCCGCTCTCCTTCTGGCAGCGCCGAGTCGATCGCCTCAAACGCCGCCTGCATCACGTCCGTATCGCTCCGCCCCGTCGTCGGGATCGACGGGTGCACCGTCAGCGTGATGCGCTTGGATGGGTACCGCAGCGGCACGAGGGCGTCGAATGGCATCACTTCCCGGGTACCCTGGATGGTTACCGGCACCACCGGCACGCCAGCGGTGCGGGCGGCCTTGAATGCACCCGGCCGAAAGCGCCCGAGCCGGCCAGTCTTGGAGCGGGTGCCTTCCGGAAATACGACCATGGACGTGCCCGACTGGAGCAGCCGGACCATCCCCCGAAAGGTCGCCATGGCCGACTTGCGGTCCGTGCGCTTGAGCGACAAGTTTCCCGTCAGGGCCATGGCCCACCCAATGATGGGCACCCGAAAGATCTCCGACTTGGACACGTACTTGAAGCGCCGCCGCAGGTAGGCAATGGCGTAGACGTCCAAGTTGGACGCGTGGTTGGTCACGTACATCACCGGCTGGTTGTTGGACAGCAGCCGCTCCGGGTGAACGACCCGCGGCGCCAGGCCGACCGTCCAGAGGGAGATGCGGAGCCAAGAGAGGGCCACCGCGTCGTGCGCGCGCCGGCGGATGCGGTCAAAGGCGAGAATGGCCGGGTGCATCAGCACCATTGGCACGAAAAAGAGCACCGACCACGCAAAGGTGGCAACCACAAAAAAGAGGCCGAGCACCCCGGCCTTTGGCCGCCGCCGCGCCGCTGACCGGGGGCTCGCCGCCGCCGCCACTGCCGCTGCCGCTGCCGCCGCATCGTTGCCGCTGCCAGTGTCGCCACCCGCAGGTGGCGCCCTGTCGCCCCGTGCAACCGCCACCAAGGCCGGTTGCGTCGCTGCACGGCGGGCCCCGGATGGGCGTGCCCCAATGCCGCCGGCCCCGCCCACGCCGGGCGTGAGGGCTCGCCTGCGGGCGACGCCGAGCGCGGCGGGTACAACGCGCCCCACGCTCCCCCGGCTGGTGGTGGTGGAAACAGCAGCGGCGGCAGGGCGCAGGCCCCAGCCACCGGAACCCGCGCCCGCACAAAAGGCCAGCCCCGCCATGGCACGTCTGGCCCCCACCGCGACGCCCACCGCGCTCACGGCAGGTGAGTGCCACCAAAAAGGGCGGTCGTAGCGACGACAGAAACCAACAGGGATGTACCGCGGTGGCCGAAGACCCAAAAGAGGCGGCCAACACGGGACCAGACAGGCCCGCGTCAATGCTGGTGCGCAGGGGTACGGCGTCAAGGGCGCTCGTCACGGTGTCCCGGCCGACAACAGCCCGCCACTGCCGCTTGAGCACCAGCGACAACCGTTGTGGCGCCCGCCACGCACCGCCGAGAGCGCCGCACCCACCGCCACCGTGGGCGCTGGCGGATCGTCGACTGCCGCCGCGAAACCGCCCGGGAAAGCTGCAGGCACCGCGGCCGCAGCGTGGACAGCGGCGGTGCCGAAGCGGAAGAGCCGCTCGTCGGGCCGTGTCGCGAAGTGCCTGCCCGCATGTTCCTTATCTCGACGGTCCAGATTTGACCGGGGGCCCGCCGCCACGTGGTCGGTCGCCCCATCCTCTGCGCGTTCAGTCCCTGGACAAGGATAATTGCATCGCGAGCCGGTGGTCAATTTTACTCTTCACCCAACCATCGTATCCCACGTTGAGGTTTTCCTGCGTTCCCGGTTGTTGCCAGCCACTGACGGGCCGCACTTGCTGCGTGACGACGCGTGTCAGTGGCCACACTGGCTTGCCAGCAGCAGCCACCGCACTCGCCGTGGCACAGCCGGTGCAACCGCCACAGCCCGAGATCTGCGAGGGGTGCTCGTGGTTGGCCGCGAGGCGGCGCCTCTTGAGCCTCCCGCTTGGTGTTGACAGCCAGCCCCAGACACGACCCGCCGCAGCCGCCCTCAGACGCACGTGTAGCGGTCCCGCCCGCGCGCTCTGTGGATGCGCGACGGCCCTGCTGCCGGTTGATGTTGCGCCGACCAGCTCCGCCGTTGTCAATGGCCTCTCGCCCCACCCCACCACTGTTTTTCCACATCCACCCCGTTTGCCTCGGTGGTGGTGCCACCCGGGGACGTGCCCGACGCGGCGGCGCAGGTGCGCCGCCGCCCCCGTCGTCATCAAGGGAGCCCCTGGCCTGGCCAGGGCCCTGACAGCCCCGACGGCCGCCGTTTCCAACGCTGCCTATTTTTTTCGCCCTGGCCCCCTAGTATCCCACACTGTCTGTCCATCCCCATGGCCGCCTCTTTTTGCATCTCTGGGGGTTGGGGCCCCCTGTGGCCCACCGGCGGCGGCCCCCCCCACGGCGGCGGCGATGGGTACCCCCTCGGCGGCCGCGCGCGGCCGCCCCTGCCCGCCCGCGGCGGCGACCGGCGGCCGGTCGGCAAACGCCCGCGCTTCCCCCGCCTCGCACCCCGCACGGCGGCGGCGCCCGGCGCCGCGGGCCTAACCGCCCACGTCGGCGGCACGGACGGAGCGACGGGGCGCCCCGCGCAGGGCGGCGGCGGTGGTGGCGGCGGCGGCGACGGCGGCGGCGTCGGCGCCGGCGCCGACGAGATTGTTGCGGCGTGGGAGGCGGTCGCGCCGCCGCTCGCCCGCCCGGCGGCCGCGTCGGTGGGCCTCCCGCCGTCTGCCGCCGACGCGACGGCGGCGGCGGCAACGCCCGAGGAGCTCGCCGCCGCCGTGCGGGCGGCGTGCTGGCGCCGCCGCCTCCTCGGCGGCCGCGCCACGGGCGGGGAGCCCCCGGCAGAGGCCGCCGCCGCCTTTGGCGCCGACGCGCCCGCCGGCGCCGTCGCCGCTGGGGGCGCCGCGCACCCCGCCGACGGCGACGCCGCAGCGTCGACGGCGGCAACGTCGGCGGCGGCGGTGCCGGCGGCGGCAGACGGCGTGGCGCCCCCCCCCCCCACCCCCCTCCTCCCCGACGGTTGCATGCCCTTTGTCGGCCGCGACGCCGAACTCTACACCCTCTTTGTCGTCAATGCGCGGAACAATGTGCGGCTCATCCGCGACGATTGGGCGCTCGGCGACATGCGGCTGGCGGTCGCCGGCCAAGCGTTTGCGTCGGGCAAGACGGCGCTCGGGCGCTCCTTTGTGGCGGAGCTCCGCAAGCCCGGGGTGCAGGCGCGGCTGTTGGAGATGGCCGCCGCCGACGCAGACGCGGCCGACGGGGCGGCGGCGGCGGCGGCCGCCGCGGCGAGCGCCACTGCCGGCGGCGGCGACACGGCCGCCGCCGCGGACGCGCGCAAGCGGCCGCTCGAGCTGTCGGCGGCGGCGGTCATTGGGGAGCTCCAACACATGAGCACCGCCACGTCGGTGTTTGTCGACTGCTCGCTGGCGCGGGGCGCCGAGACGCGCCACGGGTCGGATATCGCCGCGCTGCCGCTGCTCTTTGCGTCGGCGTTGACGACGGCGGGGTTTGCGGTGCCCGCCGCGGGGGCGCCGCCGGGGGGTGCGCGGCCGGCACCGTCGGCGTCAGCCGCGTCGGCGGCGGCCGGCGCGTCGGGGGAGGTTGCCGGCGTGCCCGCCGCAACGACCGCCGACGCGCTCGCCGCCGCCGCGTCGGCGGCGGCCGCCTCGGCGTCGTCGTCCCCCCGCGAGCCACCGTCGGTGGCGTCGCTCCTCCTCGACGCGGTCGCCCCGCCGCCGCCGGCGCGGCCGCCGGTGCGCCCCCTCTTCCTCCACATTGACAATGTTGGCGACTTGTCACCGCGCGCGGCCGCCGCGTTGCGGGACAATATCGGGTCCCTGTGGCACTGCCTACACGTGGCGGCGGTGACGCTCGGCCGCTACCCGCCCGTGTACCTCTACCTCTCTGGCCGCGGCTCCCCGTTTCTCGACTCTGGCGCGCGGCGGTGCGGCTATGGCACCGTCGGCGTCGTCCTCGACATGCTCCGCTCGACGCACATCCGCACCATCCGCGGGGTGTTGACGCGCCGCCACCGGCTGTCGCTGCCGGGCCTCCGCTCGGGCGGCCGCGTCCTCGACCGCAAACTCGTCGAGTGGTGCGGCGGCAACGTGTGGCTGCTGCTCTTGTGTTTGCGCTTTTTGCACCACGCGGCCGCCGACGGGTCCGTCTCGCTGAGCAGCGCGGCGGGGATTGAGCGGGCCCTCGCCGCCGCGTGGGGGGTGTTTGAAAGCATCCCCGAAGTCGTTGCCGAGATGGCGCCCCGCGGGTTGGGGGGGGGGGGGGGGGGGGCGCTCGTCGCCGTCGGCTGCAGGCGGCGGCGGCGGCGGCGGGTGGGATGGTGCGGACGGCGGCGGCGTTGCGTATGACGATGTCGGCATTGGCGCGCGCACCGCCGAGGAGCGCAGCGGCATTGGGCGGCTGCTCGACGTGGCGGCGTTTGGGGTGCCCGTCACGGGCGAGGACCTATTTTCGGTCGGCGGCCGGGGGGAACGCCTGAGCCGCCTCGTCGCAACGCTCGACCTGTCACTCCTGCCGGTCGAGGCGGCGGCGCCGAGCGGGGCCGGGGGGGGGCGCCACGCCCGCCGCGGCGGCGGGACTGCCGGTGGGGCGGCGGCGGCGGGCGGGCAGCCGGTGGGTGCCCGAGACCGGGGCGGGAGCTCCGCTGTGCGTGTCCACGGCGCCGCGGCGGGAGCCGACGCTGCCCGGATTGAGGACGACGCTGCCGCCGTTGACGTGGAGGTGGTTGGCGACGACGAGGAGCACGACGACCACGAGGAGGAGGACGACGAGGACGAGGAGGCTGCGGCGCGCGCGGCGCCCTCCTTCCTACTCTTCCTCCCCGGCTTTATGCGGCGGCATCTGGTGTCGCGGTTGACGACCCCCCCCGCGCCCTCGGCGGGCGGCCCGTCGGTGACGCCGGTGCTCCCCCCCCCCACCTTTGCGCCCTTCCAGCCGGTCGGCGACACGCGCTTTTGGTCCCGCTCCGCCCTCGTGGACCTCCTCGTGCGGACGCTCATCACCCTGTCACGGGCGCCCGCGTCGTCGCCGCCCCGCTCCTGGGCGAGCCTCCTCCCCACGCTCCGCGCGGTGCCGCGCCTCGGCGGCGCGGCGGCGACGCTCGACGCCCGCCGGCCGGTGGTGTATCTACCGCCGGGGGAGGCGCCGCCGCCGCGCGGCGCGCCGGGACGCGACCGCCGCGCGTACGTGTCGTCGGATGCAGGCGCGACGGTTGCGGCGGGGGGGGTCGACGTGGAGGTGCGGCAGATGCGGACGGCGCGCGCGCGGGATGTGCGGGATGCCATTGCGCGGGAAGCGTGGTCGCCACTGTCGGGGGGCGACGCCCGAGGCGGGGGGGCGGCGGGCGGTGACGGCAACGGCGGCGGCGACGGCGGCGGCGGCGGCGACGACGCTACCGCCGGGGGCAGCATCGTCGCCGAGCCCCACCGCAAGGTGCTGCTGCTGCTCCCCCTGTGGCACGGCCCGAGCTTATCCTCCCTCCTCCGCGCCACGGACGGGGTGGTGCTCGACGGGGGCCCCCCCACCGGCCGCGGCCGCGAGTATGCCCTCACCACCGCCCACACGCTCGTCGTGCGGGAGGTTGGGGAGGGCGACGACGACTGGGTGGCCTACACCGACGGCTACGCGCGGTCGGGGCCGCCGCCGCGCCGCCGCGGCCGCCGGCCCCGCCGGTCGTCTGCCGCCGGCGGGGCGGGCGCCGCCGCCGACGCGGCGCCGGCGCGGCCGTCAGAGGCCTTTGCGGTGCTCACGGTGCGTGGCGGCTTGACCGTTGTGCTCGCCAGCGAGCGCGCGGTGGCGGCGTTTGCGGGCCCGCGGCTGCTCGGCCAAATCCGCGCCGCCGCCGCCGCCGGCGCGGGCGCCGACGACGTGCCGGGGGGGGGGACCCCGAGTGCGGGGAGTGACGGGGAGGGCGGGGACCCGGCGGCGGCGGCGGCGGCCGCCGCCGCTGCCGCCGCCGCGGCGGCGGTGGGGGAGGGCAGCGGCGGCGCAACGATGGATACGCTGCTCGAGTTTTATCTGCAGCTCCACGTCGGCGCCACGGGGATGGGGTCGGCGGAGCTCGCGCGCTTAAAGATGGACGCGGTGCTGGGCGCGTTGCACCAGCGCAACGGGAATGCCGTGTGAGGGTCGGGGGCGCCTGTTTTTTTGTGTGGTGTATAGCTGTAATAGTTTTTCTTCCCTGTGTCTACTGGTCGACGCCTGCTGAGCATGCCCCAACACCTCGGCCGCACAGCCGACGTGGGTGCGGCGGGCCCGCCACCTCGTCACGCGGCCTCCACATCGGTCGACCTGCTGCGGTCGACCGTCGACCGTGGGCCGACCGACGTCGACGCCAAGACTGCAAACGCAGCGCGCCTGCGATGCACACGCATGGTGCCGCCGCTGCGTTTCGACGCTGCGCGTCCCCGAGGGCAGGCAGCATCGCGAGTGAATCGGCAGCTCCCGCAACACCCGCGCACGCGCAGCTCTCATCCACAGCAGACGTTGCGAGACACAGCAGTGTGAAGAGGATTTCTAGAGAAAAAAAACACCACCCGAACCCCTCCCTTGTCCAGAGACTCGTCCACACCCACTCCCACCCGTTTCCACGCACGCGACGACCCTCGGACGGACGGGATGCAACCAATACAGTCTGCCCGAGGTGCGCCGCACAAGCACACCCGCATCGTACCGCTGCCACGCTGGCACGCGCGCCCCACGCGCACCCCAAGACCTCGCACAGGCCGCTAACCCCACCCCCCACGCGCACTTAAAACCGTTTCCTGCGCAACCGCTCGTCGACAGACAGCTCCCCTGGTCCATTGACGACTAGCATCAGCAGGCCGCCCATAATGGAGATGGTCTGCACCCACTCGTACCTCAAAACGTCCTTCATGTACGAGTCGCCCAGCGACCAAAAGGCGCTATTGAGCACATTGTGCACGAGGTACAGCACGAGCAGCACAGTGCCGCTGAGGGTCATGTACCAGCCAACGGCGACGGCCAACACCACAGGGGCGGTGAGGACGCAGCCGACCCAGCCCATGGTCGTCAGGAACTCCATAGCAAGCAGCACAAGGAGCACGCGGCTGGCCAACTTGAGGTACGACTGCATCGTTACGCTGTTGCCCGGGTCCGGCACGCCCGGCAGGGCGGTGCGGCCCTCGTCGATGCGCGACTGGGCTAGGAAGAGCAGCAGCGCGCCAGCGAGGCACAGGTTGCGAACGAGGAAGCCGAGGTTGCCCGACCCAATGGGCGAGTGCCGCCCATACACCAGCTGCTGGTAGGTGACGCAGCCGAGCAGCAAGTACGCGCCAACGGCCTCGTGCTTGCCCTTGAAGGCGTGCTTTTGGGCAATTAGCAGGCCGCTGCCCGCAAAGGAAAGGAGAACAGTGACGATAAGCAGGAAGCCAGCCAGCCACTGAGGCAACTTGTACTCATAATGCAAGAAGTCAATCTACAATGCCGCGTCGAGTCGGGACGCGATGGCCGGGCAGCAGAAAAACCAAGTACAGGAGGACAGGAAAGGACGACGAGTGCGGAATCAAACCCACGGCACCACCGCAACATGTTAGACAGCGTCAGTACCCGCCATTCGAGTCACCTCATCCGGCAAAACAGAGCGGTGTTGTCAGCGACACCTGCTTCGTGACGCAAACCGATCACCGGCTCCGCGACCTGCCTGGCCCACCCGGGAGTCCCCCAACACCCACCACCAGCACCCCAACGACATACCTGATGGGGCATCTCGGTCAGCACCCTCACGCCATCCTCCACGAAGGTCGCCACAAATAGCCCCCGCGTGATGTAGGGCGCGTACGGGGCAAGCTGCTTGGTCACGCGCTTGTACGTCCGCTGCACCTGCCGTGCCAAGTCCTGCACTTGCTCCATCGCGGTAGCCGGCGACGGGGGAAGGTTGAGGCCCAGACAAGGAGGGAGCCGTAGCAGTCACAGCAGCCGGGACAGGTGGGGGGACAACCGGAAAGGGTGGACGGAAGGGGACGACGGCGCAGAGACGGGAAGGGGGCGTGCAAGTGTTGGGGATGGATGATGGCACAACAACCGCGGTGGCGGTCGTCTAGGGGAAAGGAGATGCACACAAGCGTAGAGCGGTGCAGTCGACACCGGCCAGCGACGACACCACACGGAATCAACAGGCCACGAAACCCGGGTGACACGGTCGCGGTCGGCGGCGGCGGGTGTCAGGAGGAGAGGCGAGCAGGCGAAAGTGTGCTGGCCGGCACACAACAACACCAGCAGCGGCAGGCGGGTGGTATGGGAGCCGGGACAACAGCCACCCCAGGCAGACGTAACGCACGGCCACCGCCGCCGCCACCAGCCCGACGGGGCACGCGCACGCGCGCGCCGGCGTGCGCGTGACGCGGCGCGCGCCGGGCGGCCGAGCTGTGGACCGTGCGGGTTTTCTGTTGGGCGCCCCGAGCCCCCGGCCCGAGCCGTACTTGTTTGACAATGGGATGTTGGTGGCGGCCTTGTGGCGACTTTTTTGCATGAAAGTGTGGGTGTGCACCTCATTGGCGGCTCGGGTGGAATGCATCTCGCGCAATCGCGGGAGAGCCGCGGCGATGCGCACAGAGCCACATCTCCGCCATCATGGCGGCCTGGTGCCCATCCGCCACCAACAATCCCCCTCCCCCCGCCCGTCGTCTTGGCGACCGCCACCGCCCGTCCCCGTTGCCACACCCACCATCCACCCACCCCGTCGTCCCCCCGTATCCCTAGGCCGTCCCTTTTACCTAGTCCCTTCCTGCTGTCTCTGTCCTTGTATCCGGGTCGTCGTTGCTGCTTCCCGTCCCCGCACGCGGCCACCATGCGGTCCGCCGCCGCCTTTGTGGGCGCCGCCGCCCCGGCCTTTGTTCCGACCACCCGCGGCCGGGCGGCGGTGTCCACCCGCCCCACGGGCAGCGCTCTCCCCCCCCCCACCCGGCGAGCCGTCGTGGCGCCCGCCCCCGCCCCCCGCATGGCGGCCGACGGTGACGGCAATGGCGCGGCCGAGGCGGCGCCCAAGGCCAAGGGCAAAGGCAAGGCCTCCACCCTCACCGACGCCGACGGCTTCTTCCGCGGGGAACACGTGTGTGTCGACTGTGGGTACGTGTTCAAGTACTCGCCCAAGCGCAAGGTGCAGTTTGAGCAGCTGCCCAAGGATTGGAAGTGCCCGCAGTGCAACGCGCCCAAGCGCCGCTTTGCGCGCAAGGCGGGGGACACGATTGCGCTCGACGCGGGGACGAGCAACGCGCCCATCCTCATTTTTTCCATCCTCGGGCTGCTCGGCACGCTCGCGTTTGGCGTGTGGGCGGCGTCGAGCCTGTAA
>ENA-ORXR01002407-ORXR01002407.1-marine-metagenome-genome-assembly--contig:-NODE-2407-length-17875-cov-9.554051_pt1 | contig 17875 bp, 19 predicted proteins | sample MGYA00237866_ERZ511479 | MGnify/ENA metagenome assembly ERZ511479 | reverse complement strand
CTAAAATTGGATCCATCATGGAAGTTTATGCGAAGAGCACCAATACCTTTGGCTACCGTAACCATGATCCTAACTATTGCTGCAGTGGTTGCTATTGGTGTCTTCTTCATGAATCTATCTTTGGGTGCGGCAATACTGCTTGGCGCGATTGTAGCCCCAACTGATCCTGTTTTAGCTGGTGAGGTATCAGTGAAAGATCACAATGACACTGATCGACTGCGATATGCGCCGTCCTACCGTGGCAAAAGCTGCAGGGCTGGATAAGAATACGCCGGGACTTAGCAGCTTGATAACTGGTACAGCGAAAGCCAAAGAATGTATTCACTATGGGGTTTTTGATGGCTCTGTTGATGTTATTCCTTCAGGACCAATTCCTGAGCAACCATTGGAACTAATTTCGTCCAAGCGTTTTGAGAAAATCATTGCGCAACTTAGCGAACATTATGATCGTATTGTTATAGATAGTGCACCCACGCAGGCAGTGTCTGACGCATTGGTATTGAGTAAGTTATGCCACGGTGTTGTTTATGCTGTCAAGTCACACCACACCTCGATTGAGCTAGTGAAACGCGGCTTGCAGCGTTTGAAACAAGTACATGCACCCATCGCCGGCGTGGTTATCACTCAAGTGGATATAGATAAAATCACAGCTTATGGCGGTGACTACTACTACCAGGGTTACTACGATTACTATGGTTACACTGAAAAGGGTGATAAGAAGGAGAAGAAGGGTGGTGGTAAGCTTCGCTTGACTCAGGAAGAGCTCATGGTTATCAAGAATGATGACAGCGATTTTGATCTTGACCTTGACTATGGTCGAGATGGAAATGCACCTGCCGGGATGGCCCGTGGCACGCAGAGCAAATTCGCCACTGGTATTGGCGCTGATGAAACAGGCCTGTTTGATGACAGCAGTGAGTTTGACTTAACGACTCAGATGGACATGTCTGATCACAGCAATGACAGCAGCAACACATTGACTAGGCGGCCTAAGCAAAAATCGAATCGTAAACGATTCCGTGATGATTTGGATATACTTTGATGTGAAGGCAATAATTATAACGGCTTTTCTTAGTGAAAAGCTGAGCTTATAAAATCAAACCGTCCACGTAGCAATGCGTCGACGGTTTATTTTGTTTGCAATTTTTGGAGTATTTAGTTACTAATTTTTACTAAAGATTTCGGGATTGGGCTGCCAATCCCTTTGATCGAGTTCGTTGCCGTTTAATCTGTCGTAAAAATCTATAAGACGGAATTCATCGCAAAATTCGTCAGTTTAAGCTGCCACCGATTGACTGAATGAAGGCAAGCGTCACGGGAAGCATGTGTTCTCTAAGTTGTGCATAGTCCAGTGCAGCAGTCGATCCATCTGATTTTCTGGCGTTCGCCAAAGCCTTTCAAAAAAACAGCAACGATACTGGTAGGCTTGTTTTTGGTTGGCTCTTGCTGTTTAAATCAAGCTTTATAAGTTAGCGCTAGCCGTAACCCCTCTCTGAGATTGACTGAACAGTAAGCGATTCTAAATCGACGTTGTATACCTGACTTGCCGGTCGCGCGAAGATGTGTCCACACTTTTGGAGCACATCATTATGTCAGCAGAACCTATCAAGCACGATCGCCACTTCTGGGAACAGCATGTCGCACAGTTTAAGGACAGCGGGCTAAGCAAAGCACAATACTGTCGAGAGCATCAGTTAACGTATCATCAGTTTATCTATTGGGTCCCTCAATTTTCTCCTCTTGATGATAAATCGCCAGAAGCGCTAATCACCAATCGTTTTGTGCCGGTGGCATTGGCACCATCAGCACAGCCTGCAGAGCTTGAGATAACTCTGCCCAGTGGCATACAGATTAACGGTATAACTGAACAGACAAGCGCTCTTACGATCCATCTAATCGCTCAGCTATGAAGCAACGGTACACGCTGCGACCAGGAGATCATCTAAAAGAGGTGTTCGTCTATCGCGATCCGGTGGACTTCCGAAAAGGCCATCGTGGCCTGTCGATGATCATCGAACATGAACTGGGCCATGATCCGTTTAGTGGGCGGCTGTATATCTTTGGCAATCGCCAGCGCACCCGAATCAAATGCCTGTTCTGGGAAGACAACGGCTTTGTTCTTTATTACAAAGCGTTGGCCGAAGAACATTTTTGTTGGCCAACCGCAACAGATGAAGTCGTTAGCATCAACGGACAACAACTGAACTGGTTACTCAGTGGTTATGATTTGTCGGTGATGAGGCCACACCGAAAGTTAGCGTACGAGTCCGTTGGATAAATCGTTCACTATAGTTAAACATTAAGCTGCGCTGTGCTAGTCTTTGTTGCATGAACGCAACTGAGCATAGCGCTGCATTAGACACACTCACCGAGGCAGCCATGCCTACCGGTGATGCACTGCCTGGTGCTTATGCGATGCTTAAGTCTCAGTGCGAAGAGCAGCAGGATACGATAGGAAAGAAAGATGAGGTGATCACGGCAAAAGACGCCGTTATTACAGCAAAAGATGCGCGCATCGCGGTACTCGAAGAACTTCTTCAACTCAATAAAGCCGAACGCTTTGCTGCCAGCAGTGAATCCAACGCGTTGCAAGCGAACTTCTTTAACGAACCTGAAATGTGGGCTGGTACAGAACCTGAAGAAGTAGAAGCAGATGATGCATCTCAAGACAAAGAAGCTAGGGCGAAAGCAAAACCGAAAAGCGCAAGACGCAAAGGACTGAACCCTAATATCCCTCGCACACAAGAGCGGTTTTTACTCACCGATGAAGAGCGCGAAAACGCGATCGATACGTTCTTTGTATCAGTAAAAGAAGAGCTAGACATAACCCCTGCCAGAGTCCAGGTTATCGAGTACTTACAAGAAAAAGCGGTGTATCTGGATGACGCTGGTGAGCGTAAGCTAGTAGCCGCATCACGACCAGCACACCCATTAGGAAAATGCATTGCCAGCGTGGCCTTGCTTAGCTACATCATCATTGCCAAGTACTGTGATGGGCTTCCTCTGTATCGACAAGAGGGTATTCTGGCACGGTACGGGGGTTCGATAACCCGCGCAACCATGGCGCGATGGTTGATCCGATTAGCACCGCAATTGCAACCTGTGATTAACCTGCTCAAAGAGGTTCAACTGACTGCTGATTATTTGCAAATCGACGAAACCCGATTACAAGTGCTTAAAGAGCATGGCATGCTGCCTACGGGACATAAATGGATATGGGTGATGCGTGGTGGTCCACCGGATAAACCGGTGGTGTTGTTCGATTACGATAAATCGCGCGGCGCTGATGTAGCAAAGAGATTACTTGATGGCTTTGAAGGACGCTATCTGCAGAGCGATGGCTACGCGGGCTATGACGCGGCTGTGGACATAGAGTCGGTGACACATATTGGTTGTATGGATCACGCTCGCCGTAAGTTCGTTAAAGCAATAAAAGCACTGCCTAAGAGTAAGAAAAAAGACGTCAAATCCACACCCAAATGTATTGTGGCTTTAGCGATGTTCGATGCACTCTACGGTGTAGAACGAGAGATGGACAAGCTTGTCCTAAGCGATGAAGATCGCAAGGCTTACCGACACACCCATGCAAAACCCAAGTTAGATAAACTCCACGCTTGGCTCTTGCGTAACTCAACGCGCGTGGCAAAAGATACGCTTACTTATAACGCTATTAGTTACTCTCTTAAGCAATGGAGCAAGTTGATCGCTTATTGCGACCATGGCCAACTACGCATCAGCAACATTCTGGCAGAGAACGCCATACGTCCCTTTGTTGTTGGTCGAAAGGCATGGCTATTTAGTGATACGCCAGCTGGTGCAAACGCCAGTGCGATGTACTACACGCTAATCGAATCCGCAAAGGCCAATCAACTCGACCCGTACCAATACATCAAACATTTGGTTGGTCATATCGCTGCCGCCGAAACGGTGGAAGATATCGAAACGCTCCTACCTTGGAACGTGAAAGATCAGTTAGCTTAGTTCTTGTCAATAGACCCTGACTTAGTAGCGCTTACTCCTAAACTGTACGCCAAACTATTTCATAGCGCTTTATATAAAGTTATTTTCAGAGACTGATTGCCATTCATACATCACCGCTCTCAACAATCTCCATTAGATTCTGAAACCGCCTAGTACTAACCTCCAATACAAGCTCTAAATCATCAATTTCTCCATCATGTACTTTATCGTGACAATCTCTGCAAACAACCAACAAATTTTCAGTCTCGGTTGCACCGCCAACTTCGCGACGAATAAGATGGTGCAATGTTAGGCTGCCAGTAGACTTGCAAAAATGGCATGACTTCCCATCTTTCAATCTTTTTCGCTTAGTCGAACTAGGTCGCTTGGCACCTAAGCCCTTATTCTCGGGCAAAGTTGGATCAACAAAGCCTTTGACGCTATTTACTACTGGTTTGACCCCGCCCATTGTTGGGAACCATTCCGAAACAGCTGACTTGTGGGCAATGATACCTTTAGGCGCTTTATTGTTTTTAATATTATTTGCTAAGACTAATACTCCCAATTTTCCAGCTACGATATGCTTATACCCGATACTCGAAAAATTCCTAGCATTTTCAAGAGTGCGCCATCTGGGACCTCTCAATTCTCTCGATTGTTCATACCCAGCAAAGGATGTATCAGGAGAAATTTTTACTCGACCATTATCTGATTTTTCTATATGGATTAACAACCAACTATCATCGTCATCAATAGTTTTTCGTATCTCCGCAATTAATTTTTTCTTTAGCTCCCCTATGTCCGATTTAGCCATAAATTCCACCGTTTAAAAAACTGATATGTAGCCTCTTTTTCCCTTAAGGTTTGCAAACAGTATTTGCGATTGGTACGCCTAACATTCGCGTTAACCGGCAACTTGACGTGGGCCGACCGGAGCGGCAGCGAAGGGAGAAGCTGCGTCAAGTTGACCGGTTCAACGTTTTGTTGGGTTATCGATACTCCGGACATCTGGCCACGATCAGCACTTTCACAGCACTATGAGGTTGGAGGCCATTTTTCATATATCCCATCAGAGAGTGCCATCAGGAATGCTTTTATTGAGTTAAAGTATCGCGTGAATCTCGCTTGAGTCATCGGCATAACCTTTCCTTCCCATTCCGCCAAAGAGGGGAACCCGGCCACATCGCTTGTCTCTATTTCACCATATCTATGCAATAGTATATTTCTCACACGATTCGCCTCGGCGAGAACGGTGGCATCACTTTCAGCAACTTCGAAAGTTACCCCCACCCATTCGAACATTTTAACGTATCGAGCGGAGACATCCGTAGAACTAACAGATACATCATTCATCGCTCGGCGCTCAATTTTCTTCACCACGGCCATGCTAGAACTACGACCCCACGGCCGGGGCTCAGCACTTACTTGTTTAGGCTTAAACAGCTCGACAATATTGGCAGCGATCTCATCATCGCGTTCAAGATATGTAGAGATAATATTTTCCATTCCCGCCTCAAAGGAAGACCAGATCCCGACAAATGCATGAACGTGGAGATCGTGAAAATTCTCGTTCTTCATGTCTGACGTCAATTACTTTGTCCGTTTTGGCGACAATTACCATGGCCGGTTGAGTAAGTATTGTTGATTACTGCTTTTTGTGGTTTTTCCTCCTGTAACTCTCTACGTCGATTTCAATGATGGTTGCGTGGTGAATGATTCGATCAATCGCTGCAACCGTCATGAGTGCGTCTGGGAAGATCTGGTCCCATTGGCTAAAGGGCTGATTTGATGTAACGATCAAACTTCCACTTTCGTAGCGATGTGCGATGAACTCGAACAGAACATGCGTCTCTGCATCTGACTTTTTAACGTAGCCGATATCATCGATGATCATGACGCGGTACTTGTCGAACCGAGTCATGGCACTCATTAAGTCCAACTCTTGTTTGGCGCTTTGCAGCTGTTGCACCAGGGCTGTAGCAAATATCCACTTGGCTCGAATGCCTTGCTCAATAAGTTGGTTAGCCAGTGCGGCTGCGATGTGTGACTTTCCAACCCCAGATGGTCCGATGAGTAGTACGTTGTCAGCTTGTGTTGCCCATTGAGTGCTATCACGCAGCGCGATCAGTTTTTTCTTTACTGGTTCTGGAAACTGATCCATCTTCAATGTATCAAAACTCTTTCCTGGTGGTAGTCGAGCTTCATGCGTCCACTTCGCAATCCGACTTTGATATCGTCGTGCAACCTCCTGTTCGCAAAGCTTGGCCAGATATTGCGAGTAGCTCCATGCTTTATCAGTGGCGGCTTGCTCAACCGCTTCGTGATGATCTATGAACGCTGGTAGTCGAAGCTCTTTGAGCATGATTGGCAGTGTCTTATCCACAGCTCACCTCCTGCTTATTCCATGCGTTGTTCAACAACGAATCATAATCGGCAGCAGCATGCTGTCGCACAGGGATATCGGGTGTTTTAATATCACGGATGTAGCGCGACTGCAGAGTCTTCAAACTTGGTAGCGCTCCGCGTTCAGATTTGACGCGTAGCTCATTGCCCAGTATTCCTTCACAGTCATAGTCGTACGCGATACGCAGCACACCGACTATCCATTTGCATGCCTCCTTTGGAGAATACTGCTGCTCTGCTACAGTCCATAGTTGTCGATAGTTGTCGTTTGGCAGCAGATCATCTCGTATCTGTGAGAAGCGAAAAGCTTGTGGCTTGGCTGCTAACGAATGAATCACATGCCGGTAATCTATCCGTCGAACTCGGCCACTTGCGCAGCTCGGATACACCCTGGGTAAGGTGAGAACGCGTCGTTGTCCGAAGTAGCATTCCAACCGGTCGTGATACAAATGCACATTTAGCTGCTCGCCAATGAGGCGTGAAGGTACGGAGTAAAGTCCTCGTTTGATCGAGATGGTGCTGCTGCTAGTCACGCGCACTGTTAGGCGTGTGTAATCTACCGCGCGATCCGGTGGTAGCTTGCGCAACGCGGGCTGCTCTACTGCCAGACGACCCTGACATCGTTTGTTCAGGCGTGCCACTATTGCTTCGATAAAATCACGGTACGCTCTGATAGTTGGAAAGTCGTTGTTGCCGCGCAGTTTTAATTGCTGGCTGATGCGTCGTTTGAGCGATCCATGCGGCGCTTCGATGGCGCCGTTCTCATGACTGATGCCAGTATTGTTTGTGGTGGGACGCATGCTGTAGTGGTCACACAGCGCGGTGTAATTGCGGGTCAGAGATTGTTTCTGAGCATCGTTTATGTAGGCCGCTGATAAACTATCGGTGCGATGTTCCAACGGTGAACCACCGAGAGCGCGTAACGCATTTTGCAGACCGTCAGCTAACGCGCTGTAGCTCTCACCGCCTTGAATGATATGCACATGTCGCCAACCGCTGAAGGCCAAACGGAACTGATAAAGCAAATGGTTGAATGGTTGACCAGCGATGGTGATCTGGCTATCGGGATGGGTAAAGTCGGACAACCCTTGGTGACCGGCTGGCACCGACTGACGAAAAATAACTTCCTTTACTGGACCTTCAACTGCTCGCCATTGCTTTAACCGGCGCTGCAAGGTGCGAAGCAACTGCTCCGGATACTGTCCAGGGTAGTGATCGTCTAGGTACTCCCACAAAGTGATGCCGGTGAGTCCCGGTTCTTTCTCGAGCAACGGCACGAGAACAGAATCCCAGACCTCATCGAATGGGTCCTTGCGTGTGCGCCAATCTCGCGGCTTACGCTCATGATGCTGGCCCTTATCGATCCGGCGGCCGGTTCTGACACTGATGCCTGCCTTGGCGGCGGCAACTTCTTGGGTATCTCCTGACTGTCGACTGTTCATATATCTCTTAACCTGTTTTTGAGTGAGTTGTTTGCCAGACAAGTGCTTGATCCTTGTGGGAAAAAAGCACTGTCTAATGTCTCACTCAACCGGTCAAGATAATTGTCGTCTAACCGGACAAGTTAATTGTCGCCGAACATTCTTCATCTGCACTGCCCACGAACTCAGCTCCGCGGCTTGCTTCTTTAGGTGATCGGCTCGCCTTTGGTTCTCAGAACCTGTCGTCGTGCGACTATCTATAAACTTCGCAAAGGCCTCTCCATGATTTATGGCTAGACTAATACTATTCTTGTAGTTCGACGTGTCGAAGTACTCCCGCAGCAGGTGCGAGGTCATCATGTGGTGGTCGTAGTAGGGCCACCCGGTGCCCTTTGGCGTTCCCAGAACAGGCGTATTGAGAGTTGTCATTACACAAGTATATCAACCTATCTAGTAAGCCGGCGAGCCAGACTCTGCAAGGAAGTCGGGGAGAGAAGCCAACAACGAGTAGACCGCAAATTGATATGTTTAAACACGTCAAATTGATGATATGCATACAACCGGTTAAAAATTGTTTGCAGCTAAATACTAAACGAATTTATATGCTTAAAGCAGACCAAAGCTAATTATGTGCTCAAACTTGAGTGGATTGCAGCATATTGCAGCTCTATTACACTGGCGATCAGAAGTGGTTGTAAGAGGCAGATATTGAAAATTAAACTAATTCGACAGCAATTGGCCGAACTGAGTCAGTCAAATAGTGCATGAATTTATAATTCGTATGCAAACATCTATCGTCCGGAGAGTGCTGATTAGCGACGGGTGAAAAGTGTAACGGCCGACGTGAACTTACAGCATTTGACTGGCAACAATGTCGGTATAGGAGACAGTCGCAGATTCAGATATTCGAGGATCATTCTGAAAAACGACCGTCTCAATTGTCCCTAACCTGAAGGTGGAATGGTTTTACAATGCCTCGTATCAGCAGCGAATTGGGGTACTAGAGTTTTTCCCTCGTAAACGGACAAAAACCGCTGTACCCCAAGTAGCACTTCAAACTGATAAAGGCGTGTTGCTGGCGTCGGCAACGTTCCAGTCACTGCGCCAGACTCGCATAGTTGTTCCTGAACAGGGTGTCATAGACCGATACGGCCGGAGCACAGCGACAACGATCTAAACCCCACGTGCACCGATTGGCCAAAGCGCGACGAGGGAATCTCCCTCCATGACATGGAAACTGGCGAATAAATTCACTGTTGGATCGCAATGGGGTACTAAACATTCTAAGCGATTGCCGCTTTCAAGCAGACTACCGGCGGGTAATACCACGCGGGCATGTTCATCACTAAGTAACTCATAGTCACTTATCGCCGGCGCTCCTCGAACCACCATTGGAGCGCGACCATACTTACTGGCGAAGCGTTTGTCTCCCGCATCGGTGACGACATGCGAAGGCCAGTTTGCGCTGAGTACCGTTGTTTGAACCGTCAGACACTGCTTGAATGGCCATCCACCATCGGCTGCGTAGGGCAAAACACTGTATTCAATGTCCATCAAGGCATAGCTGCCACATTGCACTTCGTTCAGTGGCCCGTTTCCATCAAGCGGCAATGATCCAGTGCTGCCTCCACTGATGATCGTGTCCTCAGGCAGCAGCGCTTCACATTCATTTAATATGTAGGTCAAACGTTCAGAAAAATCTCGATAGTCGTGTTGTGCATTTTCAAGTTTAGGTTGATGCGACAGCTGACCGGCATAAGCCTGCACACCTCGAAGTTGTAGCGCAGATACCTGATTGATGTGCCGGCACAGGTTTACAGCTTCTTCTGAAGTGACACAACCGCTGCGGTGTCGGCCCATATCAAGATCCACCAGCACATCACAGCATTGGCCGGCCGTCGCCATCCGCTCGTTTACTTTGTTTGCAATTGACAGGGAATCCATTGTGAGAATGATTGCAGCTCCGGAGCGCTTCAACTCAACAACACGATTCAATTGGACCCTAGTTGAAATGACTGACGTTAGTAAAATCTCTGCCCCTAAATCAGCCACCAGCTCAGCCTCACTCACGGTTGCAACGCTGAGCCCGTCCGCGCCGAGAGCAAGTTGTCGTTTGGCAATATCGCGACTCTTGTGTGCCTTGAAATGAGGCCTGAGGCGTAAGCCATCATTGCGGCACAGTTTTGCACAGCGCTCAAGATTATGTTCAAGGGTCGGAAGATCAAGCAACAAGGCAGGCGTTGCCAAATTGTTTCGCGCATCCCGGTGATCGACTAGGTGTTTGTTGGGCATATTATTCGTCACGGATATGACCGCCCCACCAGGTGACTTGTTTGCATGGCCTGTCGACAAACTTCCGCGACGCGCTCGATATCTGTTGCTGAGATATCGCGGTGTGTAACCGCCCTTATTATTCCGTTGTTTTCTACCCCAACACGAACGCCAGACTCTTCCATAGTCGCACAAAACGATTCATACGACACATTGGAATCTTCCACGGAGAAGAAAACCATATTGGTATCGATGTGCGAGTGCACCAAAGAGAGGCCATCTATAGCTTCTATGTAACTGGCTAGTCGCGCGGCATTCCTGTGGTCAACGTCCAATTGCTCGATGTGGTGATCGAGTGCATACAGACAGCCGGCTGCCATGATACCTGCTTGTCGCATGCCTCCTCCGAGTCTATATTTCCATTCCCAAGCCTGTTCAATAAAGGCATTCGACCCGGCAAGAACGGAACCGAATGGACACCCAAGGCCCTTAGTAAATGACATCCATACTGAGTCAGCATGCTGCGCAAACGTTATTGGCGCTGTGCTCGTGGCGCGGGCAGCATTCATTATACGCGCACCATCAATATGCAGCGCCTGATTATTATCCGATGCATATTGCGCCAACGTTTCTATTTTTACCGCTGGCCACACACGACCACCACTGCGATTATGGGTTTGCTCCAGAGACAACATGGCTATGCGTGAAAAACGAGTGCCTTCCCTTTCCGGCATGTGCGCCTGAACCTGTTCAGGTGAGAATGTACCATCAGCGGATTCGACGATCGACAACATAGCGCCAGCAAGTACAGTGGTTCCACTACTTTCAGACGTTTGCATATGGCTATTGCTGGCAACGATGATCCGTTCGCCGGGTTTGCAATAAACTAGCGCGGCAATGTGATTACACATGGTGCCTGAGGGGAGCAGTAACGCGCGATCTTGACCGAGCAAAGACGCAACGCGTTCACACAGTTCATTAACGGTGGGATCTTGATGCTTACTTTCATCGCCCACCGTTGCATTCATCATAGCCTGCCGCATGGCATCACTCGGACGCGTTACAGTATCGCTCGATAAATCAATGCAGGCTGCTTGGATTTTCACGAAGCTACAGCCAGGTCAAGTTTATCCAGAAACTGGATTGTACGAGCGTTTTCAGGCCGACTAAAAAACGCTTCGGGAGCCGCAGCTTCTAGGATTTCACCTTCATCCATAAACACGACAAGATCGGCTGCGTGCCTGGCAAACCCCATTTCGTGTGTGACTACTATCATGGTTATACCAGTGGTCGCCAGTTCAATCATGACATCCAGTACTTCACTGATCATTTCAGGATCAAGTGACGAAGTGGGTTCATCAAACAATAGTATCTCAGGGTTGGTAATAAGTGCCCGAGCTATAGCTACTCGCTGCTGCTGCCCTCCGGAGAGCTGGCCTGGAAATTTGTGTGCTTGATCAAGTACACGAACACGTTCAAGCAATTGTAAGGCATGCTCTTTCGCATCGATTGGCCGGGCGTGCATGGAGTAAACAGGACCGATGGTCAGATTGTCCAGAACGTTAAGATGTGGAAACAGATTGAATTGCTGAAATACCATGCTCGTTTGTTGCCGTACTTCGCGTATAGAATCGATGTCAGAGTCAAGCTTAATACCATTAACGTGAATATCACCGCGCTGGTGCGTCTCAAGCCGATTAATACAGCGCAGCAGTGATGATTTTCCAGAGCCGGAAGGCCCACAGATAACAACGCGTTCTCCTCGCCCCACATACAAATTAATATCCCGCAGTGCGTGGAAGTCACCATACCACTTATGTAGACCCTCGATGGATACGGCTATGTCCTTATTGACGAGCATTATTTTCTCTCCAGCCGTCGCGCGATAAATTCGCTGTACTTAGACATAGAGAAACAGTAAATAAAAAATAGCAGTGCGACAAAAATATAAGCTTCAGTTGCGTAGCGTACCCAATCGACATCGCGCATCGAAGCCTTGGTCGCACCCAGTACATCAAAAATACCAATGATGGATACAAACGTTGTGTTTTTGAAGGCGCGGATAATGTCGTTCATCAATGCCGGAATCACAATGCGCAGTGCCTGCGGCAAGATAATACGGGCGGTGGCTGGCCAATATCGCAATCCTAAAGCACGCGCTGCGTCATACTGCCCTATGGGAATAGCCTGCAAACCGCCACGAACCACCTCTGCAGCATAAGCGCCAAAAAAAATCACCATACCTATCAGTGCTCGCAGTAACTTGTCGATTGTTAGTTCACTAGGCAGGAACAGAGGTACAAAGATGATCATCATAAATAGTACCGACACCAGCGGCAGTCCCCGTACGATCTCTATAATGCCAATACAAACCATGCGTACAACCGGTAGTTCGGATCGTCGGCCGAGCGCCAGCACGATTGCCAGAGGTAACCCCAGACCCACGGTAATCAGAAAAACGATCATCGTCAGCGGCAAACCTCCCCAGCTGGCCGTGGAAACATACCGCAAGCCGAATACGCCGCCAAACATCAAGATTGTGCACAGAGTTGCAGTAACAAACCATAAACCAATCAGCCAAGCTTTCCAGCACCGCGGAATCGCTGTGACGATGGCAAGTAGCGTTATCAAACCAACCACCAGCGCTCCCCGCCATTGCTCGGTATACGGGTAGGTACCGAAAAGAATGACTCGGTATTTTTCGGCGACTACCGCCCAGCAAGCGCCGGCTATGGTGCGGCAAGCAGTAGGGTCGGTGGTATACCAAATCGCATCGAGAATTGCCCAGCGCAATAACGGCGGTATTATGAGCAGCAACAGTGTTGCCGCCAACAGCGTGAACACTACGTTGGTAGGATTGGCAAACAGGCTCTGCCGGATGGCACCCAACCACCCAACATGGGAGGTAGGTGGAGGCAATCTCTGGCCATCACCACGCACAACGTAGGAGCTGGTTCGTTTGTGATTCATTGTATTACTCACTCAGCGTTCCTGAATCTGTACGAATCGATTGTATTGATTCATGGCGAGCGATATGCACAATGCGATGCTCAGATAAAACGCAGCCATTACCGATATGCATTCCAACGCTTGCCCGGAGAGCGTTGTGCTGGTGTTGGTAACGTTAAACAATTCGGGATAGCCAACGGCAACGCCAAGAGAGCTGTTTTTCAAAAGACTGACGTATTGCGCAGCACCTGGAGGCACCATGACACGCAAAGCCTGAGGCAGAATAATCAAGCGAAATCGATCGAGTCGACGTAACGGAATTGAATCGGCCGCCTCAATCTGCGCGTTCGGCACTGATTGCAACCCTGCTCGCACTATTTCTGCGATAAATGCACCAATGTACAGTGACAGCCCGAAAAACAGCGCGAGAAACTCAGGCGATATGGTTTGTCCACCTCTATACTTAAACCCCTGCAGTGTTGGACTTTGCAGCGCGGTTGGAGCGCCGACCAGGAACCAGGTGACAATAAGCGCTGCCAATCCTGCCCATAGCAACGGCAACACCGGTGAAACTTCTCTGCCAACTCGTCGCTGGAACCAATCAAGAAGCCGAAGTGATAGAAACGTCGCGGCACCTATCAGCAATAACGCTATGCCGATAACGAAAAAGAGGCTAGTGCCGTCGGCTAAGCTAGGTAGACTCAGACCGCGATTGGTTAACAGGACATGTCCATCAATCACTTGTATCGCAGCGCGAGGTGCAGGCAACAACGTTAGCAATAGATACCACATGACTAGCTGCAGTAGCTGCGGTGTATTGCGAAACAGCTCAACGTACGTCACCGCAAGACCCGACAACAGTCGGTTACTGGACAGCCTGGCAACACCCACCACCAAACCTATCAGGCTCGCACCAACTATTGCCGAGATTGACACAGTTAGCGTATTCAAGGCCCCGATTAGCAATGCGTGCCAATAGCTATCCGCGGGAGAGTGTGCGACTGTACCGTCGCTCAGCGCGAACCCCGATGCTTGTGCTAGAAAGGAGAACCCTGTGGTAATGCCTCGAAACTGCAGTGCCTGCTGCGCATTAAGAGCGAACCATAGAATCGCGTAAAGAATAAGCGCAAGGACAAGCAGCTGATAAAAAGCCGCACGAAACTTTGCGTTGTTCCAGAATCTCGAGGGTGTCGACATTGGTGATATATCCAGTTTAAAATATCAAAGCCCCCGATAGTTTCGATGAACTTATCGGGGGCAATGCCATCAGTGCGCCGAGTCTATTTAAACGGTGGTGCGTACATCATCCCACCGTCGGTATACATCGCGTTCAAACCACGTGCGAGTTTTAGTGCAGAGCCTTCTCCGAAATTCCGATCGTAGACTTCGCCGTAGTTGCCAACTGTTTTAATAATGCGATAGGCCCAGGCCTTGTCCAGACCGAGTTTGGGTCCAAGCTCTGCTTTAGCGCCGAGTATGTTTTCTATTTCGGGATCACCGCTGCCACGCATGTCATCGACATTAGATGAAGTCACTCCGTGTTCCTCTGCAGACATCATGGCATAGATAGACCAAACGACAATATCCCTCCACTGAGCATCACCCTGACGTACTGCTGGGCCCATTGGGTCTTTACCATAGATACCTGGCAAGATGATCCAGTCATCAGGGTTTTCAGCAAGGCTTGCGCGAGCGGCACTAAGGCCTGACGTAGATAGAATATGTACATCACAACGGCCATTAAAAAAGGCTTTCTGTAGTTCTGATTGATCCTCAATCACAATCGGATTAAATGAAATGCCCTCTCGTTGCGCAACGTCAGCTGCAACTTTCTCAGAATTAGAACCCGGCGGCACGCATAGATCTGCACCATCGAGTTGACCGACCTCTGATACACCGATGGACTTTGGCACCATGAACCCTTGGCCATCATAGAAAGTGGTAACCGTAAAATCGATGCCAAGCTCTGCATCCCGCGAATAGGTCCACGTGGCATTCGCCGCAACGATATCAACTTCACCGGTCTGTAAGAGTGGAAATCGTGTCTGGGTCGTTGCCTTGACCATTTCTATTTTATTGGCATCACCCAACACGGCAGCGGCCACGGCTTTACAGGTATCAACATCCATACCCACCCAATTCCCCTGACTATCGAGCGAAGACATGCCCTGGCGCCCTCCGTTTGCAGCGCAGGTAACCACGCCTTTTTTCTTAACTGTTTCAATAGTAGAACCTTCCTGCGCTTGCAGGGTTGGTGACAACGCCATTGCCGCAGCGAGAACGCTCAACGGAAGGTAAGGTTTGAGCTGATATAGTTTTTGCATGATGCTTTCTCCAGATGTTGGCTGTTGCGAATTTTTTGATGTTGATTCAGCGAATTCGCGTGAAAGGCAAGACGGTTGATGAACCGGTTCCCGCCAAAGAGGGATTTGAGCGCATGTCCTCAATGATCTTCAGCTTTGACTGATAACTGCGCTCCAGATGAGCACTCATACGCTCACGCGCCAAAGTGCTATCGCGCTGTTCAACTGCATCAAGAATCGCTAAGTGATCGTCAACCCCCGCACGTACCCAGTCCTGATCGTAGAACTGAGCTAATCCCATTAACACGCGATAGCGCACACGCAATGGCAGATACATCTCCAATAGCAGCGCATTCCCGCTGGCACGCACAAGCTCTACGTGAAACTCAACACCCGTTTTGTAAATTGTGTCGAGGTCATTATCGGTACTGGTATCATCGACTGATTCCCGCAAGGCCTGGCCAAATTCAAGCAGCTCAGGGGTTGGACCTCGCTCAGCGGCACGCTGCACGGCAAGACACTCCAATGACTGGCGGATATCAAACAGCTCATGAATCTGCTCATCCGTGATGGCCCTGACGAACGTGCCTCTGACAGGCAATATATCCAACACGCCATCTCGCGCCAGATCCCGAATAGCCTCTCTGATTGGCATACGACCAATCGACAACTGCGCCGATAGACCTCGCTCCGACAGGGGTTCGTTAGGCGGCAGATCTCCGGAGACGATCAAATCCAAAATGCGCCGATAGGCGACTTCGCGTTGTAATTCATTCTTACTCATATCTGGTATACCATACGCCATACCAGCGGTATGTCAACAGTTTTCTTTTGAAATTGACGAGACGCTGATTGGTATGACACGATCAGACAGATAAGCGTTTACCAGTGCCCATATCGCAGATGAGGTCTTTTGCTAGCGCAGCACCGTGACGGTCGTTTTCCCAGCGTTGATGGTTGGTGATTTTGTAAATGCGTTGATAAATTCGAACGCGAGTTTTTTGAGTGAGATTAAATGGACGTAGGCCCGAACCGGGAAAGATTTCTGAGCATACATATTTGATGTCCTGCTTAATCTGATGGTAGCCAGGACTCAGCGTAATGGGTTTAACTTTGAAGTATCCCAACAAGCACAACAAACGTAGCGTTGATCACGTCGACGAATTTTATGGGCGATCGCCAATTCATGATCGTTGAGTGTGAAGAAGAAACGTTGGTCGTTATGGTTAAGTACTGGCGGTCCGAGCAGATCGCCGATTTCCGCTTCAGTTAATATCTTGAGTCGTTTCTCGGCACCCATAGTCTTTGCCCAAAGGAAGCGATTCTAGCCAAATTACCTCGAAATGGAGGGAAGTCAAAAAGTAACCCCCTCCGGAAATGTAGACAGGGCAAGAGGTACAGCGGTTTTTGTCCGTTTACGAGGGAAAAACTCTGGTACCCCGAATTGAGGGCATAGAGGTCGTTCTGTTCGGGTGCATGTATTGGTTATACAGCATCCATGAGAATACTAATCCCCAGCAAACAAGCTAGCTTGGTTTCCTTCCGCGCATGTGTCCTGGGCGAAGCTGCCCTTGTGCAGATATGACTGCTCTTATCTTAGCTCTTATTAGCACCTCGGTAGCGACAGCTTTACCCAAAGCCGATACCATCATTTCATGGTCAGGGCCGCCCAACCGATCAACCAGTTTGCGCGAGAAATCGGTAAACCATGCGTTGCGGTCTAACGTGTTGCACTCTATAAATCCTGTGTCTTTAAGTAGGCCGCCATCGTTTTCGATGGGTTTCATTGCGAAACTAAGTCCCGCTGATTGAACCCAGCCTGCCATTTCAGCGGTGAAAGGTTCGCTATCACAATACCAATCACTCATGACTAGCCAGCCCCCGGGTTTCAGGACGCGAAAAGCTTCTTCGAAGAGCATTTTTTTATCTGGTATATGGATAATGGAATATTTACTAAAAACAACATCAAAGCTTTCATTTTCAAATGGCTATGGACCAGGAGAAACGAGTTCTAAATTGATTTGATCTTCAAGTCCATAGCTTGCTACAGTGGCGGCCGCTCTTTTAAGAAGAGGGTTTTCGACATCGATACCGGTGACTCTGTCAGCCCCGTGGATAGTAACCAGTAAACACGCTGGCCCTCCTATTCCGACGCCAACATCAAGCACCTCTCTTCTCTTTAGGTCAATGCAACTATGATTTTCTCGACTTCTTCATCTCCACCCGGAGATAAAAAGCCTTTACCGAAAGCAGCTTCCAGCTTAGAAATATGTTCATCGGTATATTCGATATCTTCGTTCGCTGCCATAGTTGCCTCACAGTTTGGATCAAACTGGTAGTTCCGCACAACGCGGCCAACGGCGGCCGAGCGTAGTGACGTCCAGTGCAAGAGACTCGAGATACTGCGTGGCCTTGTTAACATTTTAGCGCTCTACTTAACTACTATTCATCCTCGCACTTGATAGCTGCACCCGAAGGACTGTTTTAATAACTGCAAAGTGCTATGAGCTGCCGAAGATGAAACTATAATAGTGGCACAAGAATTTAGGAGCCGGGAGACCGAAATGT
>ENA-ORXR01002404-ORXR01002404.1-marine-metagenome-genome-assembly--contig:-NODE-2404-length-17926-cov-4.312903_pt1 | contig 17926 bp, 14 predicted proteins | sample MGYA00237866_ERZ511479 | MGnify/ENA metagenome assembly ERZ511479 | reverse complement strand
GGCAGTGGAACAACCAGGGCATCAATAACAATGAAGGCTTCCTGGCCCCGATCCCCCCCGGCTACCCCGGTGCGGGCGAGGTGGAGAACATCTACCCAAGCGCTGCGTTTGTCTGGTACTCCGGAAACATCAATCGACTTTCGATCTGGAACGACATCTTTGCGGACTTCGCACCGGGGACTCAGGGCAACGCGACAACGTCGGCGCCCGTTGATCTTGTGGCCCAGGAGAATCTCATCGAGATCTGTGCGGTCTATCACTACATCTATGCCGATGGCACCGAGCTGAACCCTCAAGGACCAATCCGAGTGAACCCAGTCACCAAACTGGTGGAGTTCAACACCGCGTCGGCGGGCGGCGGGACCCTTACCAGCGGTCTTGTCTACGTTGGCCAGTTTATCCACCTGGACAACTGTCTCGCCGGAACCGAAGATCCGGGTGAACAGCCAGACCTGAACGCGCTGCTCGCCACCGACGCGGCATTCTGCTTCAGCGTCTTCGCTGACGACCATGGGTACTGGCCGGCATGGCGCGACGCTCACCTTGCTGATCCAGATCCCGGGCCGGGCAATAGCGGGACAAACCCAGAAGATGTCAACCAGGGCAATGGCGATGACCACCAGGCCGAGCTGATTGGCGACACCTGGTACTGCTTCGGCGAGCCAGCGGACATCGTCGGCGACGAGAACGACAACTACCTAGTTGGTGACCATAATGACAACGTCATCGTCGGCCTCGGCGGCGACGACTACATCCATGGCAGCGGCGGCAACGACAAGATCTGCGGCGGCGACGGGGTCGACACCCTCTGGGGCGGTTCGGAAAACGACAACATCCATGGCGGCCTTGACGGGGACTTCATCTACGGCGGCAGCGGCAACGATGAGCTCTGGGGCGCGCAAGGCGGTGACCGCATGCGCGGTGGCGGCTGGTCCGACAAGATCCATGGTGGCGACGACAACGACAGCATCACCGGCGACGAACGCCACGACGACATCTGGGGTGGCGCAGGCGACGACGAGATTGACGGCAACGCGGGACGGGACGACATCTGGGGCGGCGCCGGCTACGACACGGTTAACGGCGGTACGGGCCGCGACGATTGCGATACCGATGTGGAAGAGCGCCGGAGCTGCAGGCTCGCGATCCTGTAGACCACCGCAATTTGGACGGCGACTGGGGTCGGCTTCAGGCCGATGCCAGTCGCCGCTCGGGGTCTACGCCGGAGTGAATTCCGCGGTCATGTGTTGATGCCGTTGATGAACCCGGAGCGCAGGTAGTCGGGCTCGCCCACAACCCTTGATGTCCGGAAGGCGGTGCAGCAGTTCGCGGAAGATGGCGCCTAGCAGGTCGGACAGGGCACGGACCGGGTACATCTCCTGCAGGCCAAGCATGCCGTCAGCTACGGGGCCTGGTCGATCGCGCTGACCCATTCAGGCCGCGCGCAGTTGAACATCGAATCCGCGGCCCGGTGAACCGGAGCCGGGTGTCCGCAGGTGGTCGGCGGCTCGTTCGCAGACATCGGCCACGGTGAGGTGCAGGGCTTCGGCCACCGCCTCCAGCAGATCGGATGACACTTCTTTACGGCCCCGTTCGATCTCGGACAGGTACGGCAGCGACACCGCAGCTTTCTCCGCCACGTCGGCCAGGGTTCGATCCTGACGGTGACGGTCCTCGCGAAGCACGTCGCCGATTGCGTGACGGCTCTTTGCCGCTCAGAACAGCCAGGCAGCGGCGGAGCGTAGCGCTCCTCCCGGTGTTCGGGAGGGAAACGGGATCACGTTGTCGACCATGCGCCAAACCTAATCGCCCGCCAACCGCAACTTTTGGTTAGAGCACGAATTCGGGCCGCAGCGGATTGCCGAGCGACCCGTTGGCCGTCGGTGGCTGTTGACCCACAAAGTGCTGGCCGGCTCGGGTGACGAGATCCCGGGTGAGTTCGTCGACATTGCGGGCCCCGCATAGGGCCATCGTCTGGTGCATCCCGGCCGAGAAGAAGTCGATCAGATGTTCCACACCCCGTTGACCGCCGGCGCCAAGGGCATAGAGGTAGGGGCGGCCGGCCATGACGGCGGTGGCCCCCATGCAGAGCGCCTTCACGATGTCGCTACCTCGGCGAACCCCGCCGTCGCAGAGAATGGCGGCCTCGCCGCCAATCTCCTGAGCGACCGGTTCAATCAGTTCAAATATGGCGGGCGCGGAGTCAAGTTGGCGGCCACCGTGATTGGAAAGCGCAATTCCTTCGATGCCCATGTCCACCCCAATCCGGGCGTCCTCGACGGTCTGAATGCCTTTGAGCACAATCGGTCCGTCCCAGATGGTTCGCATCCACTCGATGTCATCCCATGAGAGCGACTGGTCAAACTGCGCCATGGCGTACTCGGCCAACGAGATGGCGTCGCTGCCATCGCCCACCGATGTGCCCACAATGTTGGCGAACATGATGGGATCGGAGTTCACAAACTCCCAGGTCCAGGCGGGGTGACGGATGCCGTCGATGATCGTGTCCAAACCCAGCTTTGGCGGGAGCGTGTAGCCGCGCCGAACGTCGCGCTCCCGACGCCCCAGCACCGCGGTGTCCACCGTGATGCAGATGGCTTCGTAGTTGGCCGCCTTGGCCCGTTCAATGAGGCTCCGAACCAGACCACGGTCCTTCCAGACATATACCTGGAACCACAGTCGTGCATCAGAGGAAACACCATGAGCGGCCGCCCCCAGGTCTTCAATGGTCTGGGTTCCCAGACTGGAAAGGCCATAGGGAATTCCCGCCGCAGCGGTGGCACGACCCACCGCCAACTCGCCTTCGGGATGCGCAATGCGGGTGAACCCGGTGGGAGCAAAGATCAACGGCATGGGCATCGGGGTGCCAAACAACGTGGTGGATGGATCAACCACATCCACGTTGCGGAGGACTCGGGGCCGGAACTCCACGTCGCTGAACGCACGGGAGTTGCGGTCCAGAGCAATCTCGTCTTCGGCGCCACCGTCGATGTAATCGAAGACGCCCCCGGGAAGGCGACGCTTGGCGATCCGTCGATAGTCATCCACGTTGGCGGCGCGACTCAACCGACGCTCCACTGCGTCCAGTTCCAGCGGCTTGAACCGCACGACCGCGCGGAGCGTGTCGATCATCTTCACGGGGTCAGGGAGATTCGCCATGGCCCAAAGTCTAGGCTCGCAAGGTGTCCGGCCCGAAAGCCACTCCCCCCGCCAACGGGAGTTCCACGCGTGGAGTACCGACCCAAACATAGCGGCGCGACCCGGATGGTCTGGTCGGGACGGTCTTCCGATAGGCGGGGCGGCCGGCGGATCACCCCGGCTGCGAGACCGACCGAACCTGAGCCGCTCGAACCTGAGCCGATCGAACCTGAGCGGCGGTGAGCCAGACCACCGCCGCCAAGATGATGGCCCCACCCAACACGGTGGTTGGCTCGGGACGTTCGTCAACAAAGACCCAGACCCAGACCGGGGCCAGCACCACTTCGGTCATGATCAGCAGAGCCGCCATCGGCCCCGGAACCACCCGCAGCGCCAGGTTCAGGCCAACGATCGGAACACCAAGCAGCACCGAGCCGGCAAAGAACCCAATGGCCGCGTCCCGCAGTGAAAGGTCGAAGCCGCCGGTCGCCAGAACCACCGCCGCTCCGCCCAGGACCAGACACACGCCGGTCACCATCACCGGCACATACGGACTCACGTCCCCGGCCCCTCGATACAGCGAGGTGTAGAGACCAAAGGCCATGGGCAGGACCAGGGTCAGTAACGCCCATGGCGAAACATCATCAGTCACCGTGCCCGCCACCATGACCAGCACCCCCAGAACGCTGGCGCCGGTGGCGATCAGGGTTTTGGCGCTCACCCGTTCCCGATACAGCCACCAACTGAACCAGGCCGCCGCCAACGGGCCAAGACTCTGGGTGAACAGCACGAAGGCCACGGTCGTGACATCGAGCAACACAATGAACAGGACATTGGTGGAACACAGCACCAGGCCGATGACCAGATGAATGGCGCGGACTGACCGGGCAACATCGCCAAGGCCGGGCGTGACCTGGCGAACTGCTCGCCATCCGAAGATGGCGACAACGACGCCCAGGAGACCAGCGCCTCGGGCCACGAGGTACTCCCACGGGTCGACATCATCGGTCAGCCGAAATGCCAATCCGCCGAAACTGAGAACGGCACCGACCAGCAGGACCAGGACCGATCCCTGCGCACGGGTGAGCGAAGTTTCCGCCGGACCTTGGCTCATGGGGCGCTACCAGTTGGTGGCGATGTACTGGGTCTCGCAGAACTCGTAGATGCCTTCGCCCGCGCCTTCGCGACCAAGACCAGACTGCTTCATGCCACCGAATGGCGCGGCCGGGTCCGAAACCCCGCCCCGGTTCAGGCCGATCATGCCGGCCTCAATCTGCTCGCTCACCCGGAGGCCTCGGGCAAGGTCCTGGGTGTAGACGTACCCGGTCAGGCCCATCTCGGTGTCGTTGGCCTGCTGGATCATCGTCTCGGTGTCGGTGAACGCAATCACCGGTGCAATCGGCCCGAAGATCTCTTCATGGGCGATCTTGAAGCTGTGGTCCACGTTTCCCAACACCGTTGGTTGGTAGAAGAAGCCGGGTCCGTCCACCGGTGATCCGCCAAGAATTGTTGAGGCGCCGCTGCTGACCGCGTCCTTCACCAGTGCGTCGATGCTCTCCACCGCGCCGGCGTTGATCATCGGTCCGCAGTCGGTGCTGGCGTCCATACCGTTGCCAACCTTGACATCGCCCATGGCCGCGGCCAGGGCTTCGGTGAATTCATCGGCAACCCCGGCTTCCACATAGAAGCGGTTGGCGGCCGTGCACGTTTCGGCCGAGTGTCGCATCTTGGCCACCATCGCCCCTTCGACCGCCGCGGAAATGTCGGCGTCATTGAACACGATGAACGGGGCGTTGCCGCCCAGTTCCATGACCGTCTTGAGCACTCGATCGGCGCACCGACGCAGCAGGACGCGGCCCACCTCGGTGCTCCCGGTGAAACTCACCATGCGGGTGTGGGGGTTGTCGACCGCCGCGTCGAACCATTCGCCGGAGGAGGACGTGGGAACCACGTTGACCAGGCCGGCCGGCAGACCGCACTCTTCAAGGATCTCGGCCACCCGCAGCGCCGTAAACGGGGTCTCGCGAGGCGGCTTGATCACCACACCGTTTCCTGCGCCCAACGCGGGAGCAAGCTTGCGGGTGATCATGGCGGCCGGGAAGTTCCACGGGGTCACCATCACCACAACACCCACGGGCGGATGGTGCACGATCATCCGCTTGTCACCACCGGGCGAAACGCCAAGCGAACCGTTGATCCGCACCGTCTCTTCGGCGTTCCACCGGAAGAACTCCGCGGCGTAGGCAACCTCACCGCGGGCATCGGCAATGGGCTTGCCGTGTTCGGTGACAATCAGCTCGGCCAGCTCATCGGTACGTTCGACCATCGCCTGCCAGGCCGAACGAAGGACTTCAGACCGCACCCGGGGCGCTTCGTTGCGCCAGCTCTCCATTGCCTGCGCAGCCACGTCAATGGCTCGACTGGCGTCGGCGGGGGTCCCGGCGGCCACCGCGTCGATGACGTCACCGGTGGCCGGATTGTTTACCTCGATCCGCTCGTTGTCTGAGCCTTCGGTCCACTGCCCACCGATCAACAAACTGGTCTGCATATCCACATCTCCCCTGGCGCCCGCCACCGCTGGCGAAGCCGCCTGAGCCTAGCGAACCGAGCACCCGTCCATCCAATGGGCGTGTTGGGGGTCTATCCAATGAGCGTGTTGGCAAAGATCTGCCAGGCCAGGACGCTCTTGGCCACCAGGCTCAGCACGATGTAGATGCGTTCGCCATGGATGTAGTCCGCCCACTTACCCACTCGCCGATACTGCAGCCACTGGTTGATGGCAAAGGTGTTGAAGAAGAAGAACAGGCTGAAGATGATCCCGTAGACGAAGCCGGGGGGACCTTCGCCGCCGTCGCGGGTGACGTTGACCACCAGGTAGGCGACCAGCGCCGCCCACGGCCCAATGCCCGCCACGCACCCAAACCAGAACGGGGTCCACCAGGCCCGACGGTCGGTTGCGTTCACCATCTCCATGATCCAGCCGAACAAAATCATGGAAGCGTTGAGAAATGCCAAAGCAACGAGGGCCGCCAGATCGGTGATGCCGGTCACCAGCGCGATCAGCAGAATCATGAGGGTGGATGACAGTGCGTACTCGACCCAGCGGAACCGGTTTCGGCCGCGCCGCAGCTCTGCTCCGTATCCACCAAACCCCACGGTGCTGATCAGGAAGTGGAAGAACGCGGAAAGCAGGAGGAACGCCGCAGTGGCCCACGCCAGCGGGACCCCGAAGACCGTGTGCAACGTGCCGTCCTCCAGCGGCGTACCGGGCGGACCATTCAACGCGAAGGTGCTGACCTCCAGCTCGAAGTCATTTCCGAGCACGATCATGAGAATTCCGGACACCAGGTGGAACAGACCCATGATCAGGTTGAAGCGCCGAAGACCGGACAGGCGCTCGTCGCTCAGCTCCACGGTCTGGCGGTCAAAGTCGATGGTTGCTTGGGATTCCATCTTCCCTGTTTACCGGATGCCCGACATGCAGGCCGGTTTTACCTACCGGAAGTTTCGACTCTGGTTCCCACCAACCGGCCGGCGTCTCTAGAATTTTGTTCCATGGCGGATACCCAGACAGTTCTCCTTCAGGTCACCGGCCCGGACCGGCCCGGCATCGTTGCGTTACTCCTCAAGATCCTGGCCACCGCAGGAGCCCGGATTGCCGACGTGGAACAGATCGTCATTCGTGGCAACATCTCGCTCAGTTTGGTGGTGGACATCCCGCCCGGCCAGGACGTCTTGAAGGATGTGCTGCTTTACGGCTGGGAGCACAGCCTGCAGGTCGACTTCGAAGTCGTAACCTCGACGCCGACGCCCCGGCAGTCCGGGTGGGTGGTCACCGTCATGGGCCCCAACCTCAACGCCGCCGAGCTGCACACCGTCGCCGCGGCCATGGCCGACAGCGGCGCAAACATCGACCGCATTGAACGGCTCAGCCGCTATCCGGTTTGGAGTTATCAGCTCAATGTCTCTGGTGGCGACGGAGTGGCGTTGCGCAACAACCTCATGCACACGTCGTCGCTCACCCCCGGCCTTGACGTGGCCATCCAGGCCGATGGACTTGGCCGCCGTTCCCAGCGGCTGGTCGTGCTCGACGTTGACTCAACTCTGATTCAGAACGAGGTGATCGATCTGATTGCCGATGTGGTCGGCGTTGGCACCGAGGTGGCCGCCATCACCGAATCGGCCATGCGCGGCGAGCTGGACTTTGGCCAGTCGCTCAACGCCCGCGTCCAACTGCTGGCCGGCCAGCCGGTCGAGATTCTGGACCGCGCGTGGGATCGCCTGACCTTGACGCCGGGGGCTCGGACCTTTGTGCGCACGCTCAAGTCGTTGGGTTTCAGCGTGGCAATTGTCAGTGGTGGTTTCACCTTCTTCACCGATCGACTCAAAGCTGAGTTGGGGCTCGACTACGCCTACGCCAACACGCTGGAGACCCGGCGAGGCGTCCTGACAGGACGGGTCACCGGCCGGGTTGTCGACAAGCAGATGAAAGCGACGCTCCTGCGACAGATTGCGGTTGAAGAAGGGGTCGAATTGAGCCAAACGGTGGCGGTGGGCGACGGCGCCAATGACCTGGCGATGCTCGACATCGCCGGCTTGGGCATTGCCTTCAACGCCAAACCCATCGTCCAGGAAGCCGCCGACACTTCGGTCAGCGTGCCCTACCTTGACGCCATCCTGTTCGTACTGGGTGTTCGGCGCGAGGACATGGAATCCGCAGGCCTTTCGAACTCTGATACGCCGGTTGCAGATAGCCTGAGCCGATGTCCATGAGCATGAACGGCAACGACCCATCGGGCGGGAACGGCGGCAATACCGCAGCGGGTGGAACCGATACCGCGGTTCGGCCGTCGACGGGTTCGACCAACGGCAGCGGCGATCACGACAGGTTCAAGCACTATGTGATCGGCGGCACCGAAGCGGTCACTCGGGCCATGGTCACCGGCGAGCCGTGCACCGCATTGTGCGGCAAGGTGTGGGTGCCTGGTTCCAACGGGTCAGGATTTCAGATGTGTCCCACCTGTGACGAGATGGCCAAAGGCGTCAATCCTTCCCGCTTTCAGAACTGGTAGCCGGCCATGGCCACCGACCCTCACGCCGCTCCCCCCGCCAACTACGCGTCCTACCCGTCGCTGCAGGACCGGGTGGTTATGGTTACCGGCGGCGCCGACGGCATTGGTGCCGGCATCGTTGAACAGTTGGCCCGCCAGGGCGCCCGGGTTGGGTTTGTTGACCTCCAGGCCGACAAAGCGCAGGAACTGATCGGCCGGTGTGCTGACGCGGGCACCGCCCACGCTCCTGTCTTCCACCAACTCGACCTGCGCAACATCGAAGCCCTCCAGGCCACGGTGGCCCAGATCCAACAGGACATGGGAACCATCACCGTTCTGGTGAACAACGCGGCCAGCGACGACCGCCACACTTGGGATGAGATGACTCCGGAGTATTGGGACGACCGGATCAACACCAACCTGCGCCACTACTTCTTCGCAATTCAGGCCGTGGCTCCGGCAATGATCGCCGCACAGAACGGTTCGATCATCAACATTGGTTCCAGCAGCTTCATGATGCAGGAAGACTTCTTCCCCGGTTACGCCATTGCGAAGTCCGGCGTATCGGGCATCACCCGAACTCTGGCTCGGACCTTTGGCCCGCACAACGTTCGGGTGAACACCGTGCTCCCGGGCTGGGTCGCCACCGAACGCCAACTCACCAGGTGGTGGAGCCCCGAAGGGGAAGAAGGCACGCTGCACGACCAGGCAATCAAGCGCCGGATCTACCCCACCGAGTTTGCCCAGTTCGTGCTGTTCCTGGCCGCCGATGATGGTGCCGCCATGACCGCTCAGGAGTTCCTGGTCGACGGCGGCCGACGCTGAGGTTGTTCAGCATCGACCGCCAGGACGCCAGACGTTCGTCGGTAGTGGTGGTGGACTAGAGCGAGTCTCGCAGCACCCGATAGAGCGCGTCGTAGCCCCGCTTGGTTGGGTGGAACGCCTTGTTGATGCCTAAGATGAGGTTGCCGAACAACGGTGTGGCGTCATGGATGTAGCGGTTCCACGAGAACCGGCGACAGGCGCCGTGGTCGTCAAACTCGTCGGCGACCTCAACCAGCTCAATGTCGCCGCCAACCTGGGCCCGAGCGGCGTTGACGGCGATTTGCAGAATGGCGTTGAGCCCCTGCGCATTCATGTCAACCCAATCCGCTTCGACGCGGTCGATCCCCCACACGCCCGGGCACCAAGGAGACCGCTGCATCAGTTGGGGGTACGCCATCACTCGGAGCGTGGCGTCGGGGAAATCGGTCAGGATGTCCTCGTATACGTTCTGGACCCGGTCACCCACATCGCCCAGGTTGTCGGGCTGTAACCCGCCCAGGGCGTTGCACAGTGGCAGAACCAGGCACAAACCAATGACCTCACCCCAGCCGAGGTCACCGGCCCGGACGTTGTTGCCGCCGATGGTGAGGGTGATGAGGGTGCCATCGCCGGTTCCCGGGATGACCGCTTGGTTCAACTGACCTCCGATGTGCCAGGTTGCCGCGCCGGAACACGCAAGGTTCTGGAAGTCGACATTCAGGTGATCGGCAACTTGGCCCGCGTGACTCTGATCGGTGGAGAAACACTCCTCGTCGTCATAGTTGCGGGTGGCGGTGAAATACCCGGTCCCGGCACCAAACGAGTCCCCGAGCGCCACCACCCGGTCAAATTGTGGCGCCGGCGCTGGTGGATTCCCTCCGCCGTTGTAGATGCAATCTTCACCGATGATGGCGAAGTTCTCCGGGCCGTCGCAAAGCGCTGATGCCGTTCCACCCGCCAAAACCATCGACGAGGCAAACACCACCAACGCCACCAGGCCCCGGCTGATTGTGGCGAGCCGGTCCCGCCTGACCGAACTCTGATCTTCCCGCTTCATGAAGGCTTCCTTTCGTCTTGGAAAGCAGCGAACCCGCTTCCCGATGTGACGAATGTAACGCACAAACATGACCCTGTACTCATGTTTTAGTGATTCTTGTCTCATGTTGTGGCACCCGAATGTCAATGCACAAACCGATGGTCAGGGAACGACACCGCCATGGCCCCAGGAGTTGCTGCACCCGAGCAGTGCCACGCCATCGCTCGACGTGGTTGATCGCCACGGGTATCGTCGGGCGGTGACCACAGAACATACGAACGATGCGGCCATCGTTGCGGCGGCGATCGACCGGGCGCGAGCGGCGCAAGCCGCCATCGACGACTACAGCCAGGAACAGGTGGACCTGCTGGTAACCGCCATCGCCTGGGCCGGAACTCGCCCCCAAACCGCCGCCCACCTGGCCCAGCTGGCTGCCGAACAGAGCGGCTTGGGCAACGCCAGCGACAAGACCACCAAGATCATGCGCAAGACCCTGGGCACGATGGCGGATCTCAAAGACGCGCCATCGGTCGGCGTTATCGACGTGGACCAGGACCGCGGCGTCACCACCATTGCCAAGCCAATGGGCGTCATTGCGTGCATCCTGCCGTCCACCAATCCCGGCGCCACGCCGCTCAACAACATGATGATCACGCTCAAAGGTCGCAACGCGGTGATTCTGGCCCCGCACCCTCGAGGCGAGGCGACATGCGCAGCGTCGGTTGCGCTGGCCCGCGCGGAGCTGGCCAAACTCGGCGCACCCGAAGACCTGGTGCAGTTGGTAAGTTTGGCGGCCGAGTCCAAAGAAGCCGGCAAGGCCCGCGCCGCAGAGCTGCTCAGCCAGTCCGACTACTCCCTGGTCACCGCCGGTCCGGCCAATGTGGACATGGCATATCGCAGCGGCACGCCATCTCATGGCGTGGGCGTGGGGAATGCCCCGGTGATCATTGATGAAACCGCAGATCTGGATGCGGCCATCCCCAAGATCGTGGCCAGCAAAACCTTTGACCATGCCACCAGTTGTTCGTCAGAGAACGCGCTGCTCATTGACGGCGCGGTCTATGACCAGGTCATCGCTCGTCTGCAGGATCACGGCGGATGGGTGGTGCCCATTGACCAGAAAGGTCAACTGCAGGAGACCATGTGGCCCGGCGGTCGACTCAACCGTCAGATTGTTGCCCAGCCCGCGGGGCGGATTGCCGAAGTCGCCGGATTCGATCAGCCCGAAGCCCACGCCTGCCGCTTCCTGATTGTTGAGGAAGAGGGCGTCGGTCCGGACCACCCGTTCTCCGGCGAGAAGCTATCGGTCGTTCTGACCGCCTACCGCACCGACTCGTTCGAGCACGCGCTCAACAAGGTGGAAGACATCCTGTCGTACATGGGCGAAGGCCACTCGTGCGGCATCCACACCGAAGTCCCGGAACGGGCGCAGCAGTTGGCAGAACGCGCCCGAGTTTCCACCGTGCTGGTCAACCAACCCCACGCCTACAACAACGGGGGCAGCTTCGACAACGGCCTGGATTTCACGCTCTCGATGGGCGCCGGCACCTGGGGCGACAACGATACGTGCGAGAACCTCACCTACAAGCACTTTCTCAACTACACCTATCTCGCCACTCCCATCGCCAGCACCGAACCAACCGAAGAAGAACTGTTCGGCGACTTCCTGGCTCAACGCGGCTGACGCGTGTTTGTTGAAGAGGCAGACGCCAAGAAACTCATCGCGGCCGCCGGATTCCCGGTTCCGGCCAGCGAGATTGCCCACACTCCGGCCCAAGCTTTGGCCGCGGCCCAGCGACTGGGCCCGGTCATGGTCAAAGCCCAGGTGCCAACCGGCAAGCGCGGCAAAGGCGGCGGCATCGTCGCGGCGGACACGCCGGCCGAAGCCGAAGCGGCGGCAACAACGCTGATTGGCTCCCGTTTGGGTGACTTCATGATCGAACGGGTGCTGGTGGAAGCCAAGGCCAAGATCGTGCAGGAGTTGTATGCGGCGGTGACCATCGATCCCAGCGGCGGCACGCCCCTGCTGATTCTGTCGACCGAAGGCGGGATGGACATCGAAGAGGTCCATGCCAGCTCGCCGGAGTCGGTGCAGATGATTCCGATTCCGCTGTCCACCGGGTTGACCTTTACCAACGCCGCCATGGCCGCCACCGCCACCGGGCTGGCCGCTCCGATTGTCCGCCAGCTGACCGACCAGTTGATCCAGCTCTACGACCTCTTTCGCCACTACGACGCTCAGCTGCTGGAGATCAACCCGTTGGCCGTCGTCGGCGATGGGTCGTTGGTGGCGCTCGATTGCAAGCTGGTGATCGATGACAATGCCGTCTTCCGCCAGACCGACCTGCCGCCGGAGCGTCCCATTGGCACGCCGCTGGAGCTGGCGGCCAAAGAGCAGGACTTCCTGTTTGTGGAACTCGACGGTGATGTGGGCGTGCTGGCCAACGGTGCCGGCCTGACGATGTCCACCATGGATGCGGTCACCGCCCACGGCGGCGCCCCCGCCAACTTTCTTGAGGTCGGCGGGATGGCCTACAAGAGAGCGACGCCGGCCTTGGCGTTGGTGTTGCAGAACCCGCGGGTGAAGAGTCTGTTGGTCAACCTGTGCGGGGCGTATGCGCGGACCGACGTGATCGCCGAAGGACTGATAGCCGGGTGGAAAGAACTGAAGCCGGATCTGCCGGTTGCGTTCTGCATCCACGGCACCGGTGAAGAACGAGCCCAGGAGTTGGTTCGCACCGAACTGGGAATCGAACCGCACGAGACCATGGACGACGCGGTCCGGGCCGCTATCCAGATGGCGGCGAACCAGTGAGCGCCCCAAAGACACTGGCGGCTGAGCGATGAGCTCGCTGTTTGGATCGACGCCCCTGGGCGTGCTGGTGCAGGGCATTACCGGCAGCGAAGGCACCTACTGGACCCAACAGATGCTCGCCTATGGGACCCGCGTTGTCGCTGGTTGCACGCCCGGCAAAGGCGGCCAGGATGTGCACGGGGTGCCGGTGTTCAACACCGTGGCGGAGGCGACCGTGGACACCAGGGTTGACCTGTCGATCATCTTCGTTCCCGCCCGGTTTGCCAAAGGCGCGGCGCTTGAGGCGTTCGAGGCGGGCGTGCCAAATGTGATTGTGCTGGCCGAGTTTGTGCCGGTTCACGACACCATGGAGATGCTGGAGTCGGCTCGCAATCATGGGGCCCGAATGATTGGCCCCAACTGTCCTGGCGTGGTGTTTCCCGGTCGGGACTTTGCCGGGATCATGCCCGGCTGGTCTGATCGCCTGTTCGCGCCGGGCGACATCGGCGTTGTGTCTCGTAGCGGCAGCCTGGGCGCTCTGATCAATCTCAACCTGGTGGCCGCCGGTTTCGGTCAATCCGCGTTCCTGGGTCTGGGCGGCGACCCGATTGTGGGGACAACGTTCAAACAAGCCCTCGAACTCTTCGATGCCGACCCATCAACCCGAGCGGTGGTACTGCTCGGCGAGGTTGGCGGACCGATGGAAGAAGAGGCCGCCGAATTCCTTGCCACGATGACCAAACCCGTGGTCGCCTTTATCGCCGGCCAGAATGCGCCCGAAGGCAAGAAGATGGGTCATGCGGGCGCAATGGTGTCGGGCGGCAAAGGGACGGCGCAGTCGAAAATGGACGCCTTACGCGCCGGCGGGGCGAAGGTGGCGCGGGTGCCGTCGGAGATCGTGGAGTTGTTGCGCGAGGCGTAGGCCCGTTACAGATGCGACGCCTGCACCGTGTGGCGATAGATGCTGCCGGTGGTGCCCCCGGCGTCGGAGAAGTAGAGATGCTCGCTGTTGTGGGAGAACTCGAGCCCATAAGGCCACGGTGCGCGATCGGGGTCACCGAGGTCGCTGATTTGGCTGTGGTACGTGACTGCGCCGGTGGAGCGGTCGAAGTTGAAGATGTCGATCGTGCTGTCTGACTGCGGCGGCGCCATCGGGAGCGGACTCACGGACGGAGACTGCAGGTTGGCGTGGGCGATGAACTTGCCGTCAGCCGAGATGCGCATGCCGTAGACGTTGTTGGCATGCAGCGGGGCAGCGTAGGCCGACCGCGTCATGTTGGCCGGGAGCGGACCCTGGTCGGAGTCGATCAGGATGGACACCCATTCGTTGTTGTTTGCGTCCAAACAGACCACCCAGTACTTGTTGCAGTCGGTGTGGGACGTCGCGGCGATGGCTTCTGAAACTTCCCAGCCGATTCCGTGAGTTGGATCGATGACGTCGTGAGTCTGGCCTGGACCGGGGATCGAAACGGACCCGCCACTCGAGACCGCGACTGGTGTGTAGTGCAGCACGTCGTTGGTGTTGAGCGCGGGCCTGGCAGCGCTCCAGGTGCCGACCGTGAAGACGTGGTATCGGGACCCGCCCCCTGCTGGTGGAACGATGATTGATGAGTTTGTGGACGAATCGTGTCCGCCCAGTGGCACCTGGTTGACCCGATTGTTTACCGCGTCGTAGAGGTTCTGCCCGTCGGTGTAGAAGAGCAGATGCCCGGCGGTGTCTGAGATCGCCGCGCAACCTTCGGCTGAACTGAATGCGTGAGTCGGCTCTACGACGGGGTCGCCGCCGTTCGGGAAGCTGATGTGGCAGCCATTGCCAAAGGTCCAGTGGTATTCGTTCGGTCTCGTCATGATCGGTCCGCTCGGTATGCGTGCCGGCCCTTGCCTTGCACGTCTGGCCACAAGACGAACCAGGCGAGCGAGAGGTTGACATGGAATGCGAGGAAGTTCTCAACCACGACGGCGTGCTCCGCCGACACCTCGGCGAGCGCCAATGGGCGCCCACCGAGGAGGGCGGAGGTCAACGGATGTGGGAGTCAGACACGCAGGATCAGCGGCGCCTGAAGAATGGCATCGCTTTGCTCGCCATCGCCTTCAAACGACCGCCCGTCGTTACGGCTTCGCGAATGTCGACGACCTTCGGCGGTTCGGCAGGAACAGCAACTTTCTTCGCGATGGCCGCCGGTCCTGCGCGGTCGATGACCGGCGAACTCGGATTGGAGGTGCCGTCTTCGAGGGGCGGTAACAATCCAACGGCAAACTGGGGTGCGGCAAACGAGGTGCCATCCCACGAAGCAGCCGTCTGACCCTGGGGGCCACGACTGGTGAACCGGACGTCACGGCCGTTCTCCCAATGGGGCACCCACTCGTAGGCGGAGAATGTATGCCGATCGTTGGCGCCTGAAGCCGAAGAGCCGACCGCAAAGACGTTCTCCAGTTGGCCAAATGGCGAGACGCTCGTCCCGTGAGCAGCCGGCCAGGTCGGAACGGTGGTTCCATGATTGCCTGCCGCCACGACAACCCTCACTCCCTGCGCCGTAACCTCCTGCAACCAGTTGTAGATCCACTCGTCGCCCGGGGTTTGCAATGCCTCGGGATGAGCCACAGCTCCAAGCGAGAGGTTCACAACATCCCCTTCTTGCAAGTCGTCGGCCATGTCGTTGAGAGCGGCAATCAACATCCCCTCCGTGAAGCCGCGAACCTTCATCGGGTCGCCAGTGATGGGGTGCGGATCGGGATGAGTGAATACCGGGAAACCTGACGGGGATTGGTCGAAACGCACCTGCCGCAAGAACACATCAACATCGCTCCCTCCGCACGCTTTGATCATGTCGACAATCGCCGGCCCATGCTCATGAGCCACGTCGTCGGTCAGCGGATCGACATTCCACCACTCGCCCCTGGCCAGAGCGTTCTGCGCACCAGAGGTTCCCATCACATGACCAGTGTCGACAACAAAGATCCGACCATCTCGGGCGCCCTTGTTCGGTCGGTTGGTTCCGGCATTGCCCAAGTCGCGAGCGGTATCGGGATGAAAGAGGAATGCCTGGTGCACGTAGACCCGCTCACGTTGACCTCCCGACTCCAGATACATCGATGGGATAGGTGCGCCGTTCCACGAATGCTCGACGTCAACACTGATCTCGAAACCAGGGGGTACAAATGCACCACCGGGATCTCCACTGGTGTTTGGCTTGAACGCTTCCACCGATTCCGCCATGGCAAGCGTCTTCTCGAGCTCAAGTTCCGGGTTGATCAGCTCGCCGTCGTTGTTTGACTCGTTGTATGACATTGTCATAACTCCCTCTGGTCTAAGCGTCCCGCGTTTGGCCGCCGGCGAAGAGACGCCTGAACCCCGCCAGAGGTTGACCCGCCACTTGAGAGTCAGAACTAGATTAGTTGACGTGGTGGGCACGAACGATCGGAACTACGCGCACTTGTTGGATCTGGCGCTCGCAGAACCGACAAAGGCGATCGTCGCAGCAAACCAAATACTTGGCGATGAGCATTCGGAAATCAATCAGATTGTTGCGCTTCGAGCCCGGGGACTGGCCAAGCGCGGACTCGGAGAATTCACCCAATCCGAGGCTGATCTATCCGATGCAATGCAAAGAGCAGAATTGCTGGAAGACAACGACCTCTGGGCGGGTGCCGCCATAAGCTTGGCGGGTACCCGCGTGTTCCAAGGTCACGTCGACGAGGCGAAGAAACTTCTGGTCGAATGCATCGAAAGATCGACGGGTGAACCTCTCGCCGAAGCCGTCTATCAACTCGGCACCACCTGTGCTCAGGCCGGCGACTTTGATGCGGCCATTGAGCACTACGAATACGCACTGCCCCTGATTCAGGCTGAACGACGTCAAGACTGGGAGGCTCACTTGTACGGCAACCGCGGGGCCATGCAGATCTACCGCGGTCGCTATGACGACGCCATCGCAGACCTTGATCGGGCGACTGCGATGATCACAACCGAAGCGCCCGCCGCCTACTCACTGCATCGGGGCAACAAGGCGTACGCACTACAGCTCCGCGGTGACATCGCTGACGCAATCGATCTCTACGAAGAGAACGAACGGTTCCAGGACGAGCATGGTCTACCCCGGCTGATGTACTCCCAACGATGCACGGCGTATGTGGCGGCCGGAATGTACGAAGAGGCGATTGCGCTGGCGCAGAAGGCTCATCGCTTCCACACCGAGAACGACGCCACCCTGGGTGCTCTGGAGGCATTGTTGCCGGGGGCCGAGGCCGCGCTGGCGCTTGGTGATATCGACCTCACCCAGCAACTGGCGAACACAGCAATCGCGCTGGACCGCGAGAACAGCTTTCCAACGTTCACCGCCCGTGCCCGACTAGCCCTGATCGAGAGCCGGCTGCGAAGCGACGTCAGCGTCCCGGCAGATGCCGACATCGCCGTCGACGTCTTTGATGTTGTTGAGAAGATCGATTCTCTTGCCGCGTCCCGGTGCCTTCTGGTGGGCGCGGCAGTGGCGCTCGAACACGATGACCAGACACAGGCCCACGCACTCATCGGTCGTGCTGCGGAGCTGGCAGAGCACGCCCCGCCGCATGTTCGCATCGAGCGACTCCGCCTCATTTCCGAACTCCAAGCCACCAGCGACCAGACGGTTTTGGCCGCGGTCGATGAAGGGCTTGACATTCTGGCCAAACAACTTGGTGGTGTGACGTCCTACGACGTGAGGTTTAAAGCCGCCCGGCACGCCGAGGTGCTCGCCAACGCCGGCATCAACGTGGCACTTCGACGCGGGCATCTCGAGCGCAGCATCGCCATGGTGGAAGAAGTTCGTTCGGCGTCTCTCCGTATTCGCAACACGAGCAATCTCTCGGAGCCGGTCAGACTCGGCTCCCCGCGAAGCGACGAAACATACCTGGTGTTCGTGGAAAACGAAGACCAGGTCCTGTGTCTCGCCGCATCAGCGGACAGCGTGGAACACCACGTCTGCGGAGACCGGGCGACAGTGGAACATACCGTTCGGCAGCATCGGTTTGCCCACGGACAGCTTGCCCGTCGAGCATCGTTGACCGAGGCAACCCGTTTGGACCTGATGGCCGCGGCCCAAGCCACCGACGACGCCCTTGCCGCCC
>ENA-ORXR01002403-ORXR01002403.1-marine-metagenome-genome-assembly--contig:-NODE-2403-length-17932-cov-10.535928_pt1 | contig 17932 bp, 9 predicted proteins | sample MGYA00237866_ERZ511479 | MGnify/ENA metagenome assembly ERZ511479 | reverse complement strand
GGAGAAACTGGAGAAACTGGGGCAACTGGACCGCAGGGAGATACTGGTGCCACCGGACCGCAAGGCGAAACTGGTGCAACTGGTCCACAAGGAGATACTGGTGCAACTGGCCCGCAAGGAGATACTGGTGCAACTGGCCCGCAAGGAGATACTGGTGCGACTGGACCGCAAGGAGAAACAGGTGCAACTGGGCCGCAAGGAGATACTGGTGCAACTGGACCACAAGGGGATACTGGTGCACCTGGTCCACAAGGAGATACTGGTGCAACTGGGCCGCAAGGAGATACTGGTGCAACTGGACCGCAAGGGGATACTGGTGCGACTGGACCGCAAGGAGATAGAGGCGATACTGGCCCTCAAGGAAATATAGGAGCCACTGGTCCGCAAGGAGAAACTGGAGCCACAGGCGCTCCAGGTTCTGCTGGTATTAATTGTTGGGATAATAATGCTAATGGCATAAACGATGCCGAGGAAGATAGGAACGGTGACGGGCTATTTAATGCTTTAGATTGTGATGGTCCCGCTGGTCAGCCTGGTGCGACTGGACCCGTAGGACCAGAAGGTCCGCAAGGTGAAACTGGAGCGACTGGTGCTCCTGGTCCTGCCGGTATTAGCTGTTGGGATAATAATGCCAATGGCATAAATGATGCCGAGGAAGATAGGAACGGTGATGGGCTATTTAATGCTTTAGATTGTGACGGTCCCGCTGGTCAGCCTGGTGCGACTGGACCCGTAGGGCCAGAAGGTCCGCAAGGTGAAACTGGAGCAACTGGTGCTCCTGGACCTGCTGGTATAGACTGCTGGGACAATAATGCCAATGGTGCTAATGACGCTGATGAGGACAGGAACGGTGATGGGCTATTTAATGCTTTAGATTGTGACGGTCCCGCTGGTCAGCCTGGTGCGACTGGACCCATAGGGCCAGAAGGTCCGCAAGGTGAAACTGGAGCGACTGGTGCTCCTGGACCTGCTGGCATTGACTGCTGGGACAATAATGCCAATGGTGTTAATGATGCTGATGAGGACAGAAATGGAGATGGATTATTTAATGCTTTAGACTGTGACGGACCTGCTGGACAGCCCGGTGCTATTGGTCCGCAAGGATCAGCGGGAATTGACTGTTGGGATAACAATGGCAATAGGATTAATGATTCTGAGGAAGATAGAAATGGTGACGGTTTATTCAATGCATTAGATTGTGATGGACCTGCTGGTCAACCTGGTGCTGAGGGTACTCCAGGGCCTATTGGACCGAAAGGAATTGATTGCTGGGACAATAACGCGGACGGTATTAACGATGCAGACGAAGATAGAAATGGTGACGGACTATTTAATGCCTTAGATTGCGATGGTCCTGCTGGACAACCTGGCGATACTGGACCACAGGGTGAGATTGGTCCTCAAGGTGAGCAAGGAGATGTGGGTCCTCAAGGTCCTGCTGGCATTGATTGTTGGGATAATAATGCAGATGGGATTAATGATCCTGATGAAGATAGAAATGGTGATGGGTTATTTAACGCATTAGATTGTGATGGTCCAACAGGCCAGCCTGGTCCAGAAGGCCCTCAAGGCATTCAAGGTATTCCAGGTCCTCAAGGAGATATCGGAGCCACGGGTGCTGAAGGCCCTGAAGGACAAGTAGGTCCACAAGGAGAGCAAGGCATTCCAGGTCCTCAAGGTGATATTGGTGAAACAGGTCCACAAGGTCTTAGGGGAGATACAGGACCACAAGGTCTACAAGGAGAAACTGGGACTCCAGGTCCACAGGGTGATCAAGGAATTGAAGGCCCTCAAGGTGAAACAGGCCCTCAAGGATTGACTGGCGCTGCTGGGGATCAAGGTCCCGCTGGAGATACGGGTCCACAAGGGATTCAGGGTGAGACAGGCCCCCAAGGATTGACTGGCGCTGCTGGAGATCAAGGTCCCGCAGGTGATACAGGTCCACAAGGGATTCAGGGTGAGACGGGTCCCCAAGGATTAACGGGCGCCACAGGAGATCGAGGACCAACAGGTCTAACGGGGCCTCAAGGAGAACAAGGTGATACAGGTCCAGTAGGCTTAACTGGTGCCACAGGAGAACAAGGACCCGCTGGTAACACAGGTCCCAGAGGACCTCAGGGAGAAACCGGGCTTCAAGGGCTGACCGGTACTCAAGGTCCCGCTGGTGACCAAGGACCTACAGGTCTGACAGGTCCGACTGGGCCTGCGGGTGAAATTGGACCGCAAGGTTTGGTTGGTCTTACTGGTGCACCTGGTCCTGCTGGACCTACTGGAGATCGGGGCCCAGTTGGAGAAACTGGACTTCAAGGTCCACAGGGCGAACAAGGAGTTACAGGTCTGACAGGACCTCAAGGTAATCCTGGTCCTCAAGGCACACAGGGTTTACAAGGCATTCAAGGAGATCCCGGAATTCAAGGACCACAGGGCGAAGCAGGCGTTGCAGGGCCTCAGGGCCCAGCAGGTCTCAACGGTTTAAATTGTTGGGATATAAATGGTAATGGAGTCAATGATGCGACAGAAGATTCCAATGGAGACGGAGTTTTCAGTTCATTGGATTGTGATGGACCGCAAGGTATTGCAGGACCGCAGGGTATTCAAGGTATTCAAGGAGAAGCTGGGGTTGCAGGACCTCAAGGACCCGAAGGCTCAAGAGGTGATACAGGACCACAAGGTACTCAAGGTATTCAAGGAACCAGCGGCCCAGCTGGGCCACAAGGTCCTTCAGGACTTAACGGTTTGAACTGTTGGGACACTAATGGCAATAATGTAAATGACGCTTCAGAAGATACAAATGGTGACGGCGTATTCAGCGTATTAGATTGTGAAGGACCACAAGGTCCGCAGGGTAACGTTGGTAATCAAGGAATTCAGGGAATTGAAGGGATCCAAGGTCCTCAAGGAGAGACTGGTGAGACCGGCGCAATTGGCCCTCAAGGCGATCAGGGCATCCAAGGAGTCGCAGGAGACACTGGACCTCAGGGACCTTCTGGTATTAATGGTATTAATTGCTGGGACTCTAATGGCAATGGAGTAAATGATGCTTCAGAAGATGTCAATGGCGACGGTGTATTTAGCGTAGCAGATTGTGATGGACCTCAAGGTAGTACCGGACCCGCTGGCGAACAAGGAGACCAAGGGATTCAAGGAGTACAAGGAGAAGTCGGACCACAAGGTGAAGTTGGACCTCAAGGCGAGCCAGGTGAGCAAGGCATTCAAGGTGAAACTGGTGAAATGGGGCCTCAGGGTGAGATAGGCATGACTGGCCCTCAAGGAGAACAAGGTGAGCAGGGAATACCAGGAATTCAAGGAATTCCTGGGGAGACAGGTGCTCAAGGCGAGATAGGAATGACTGGTCCTCAAGGAGAAACAGGTGAACAAGGTATTCCTGGTATACAAGGTATAGCTGGTGAAGTTGGAATGACTGGTCCACAAGGAGAACAAGGAATTCAAGGTGAAACTGGAGCAACAGGGCCTCAAGGAGCACAAGGCGATATAGGCATGGTCGGCCCTGCAGGCCCTCAAGGAGTTCAAGGCGAAACTGGTCCAACTGGTCCAACTGGTCCTCGAGGAGGTCAAGGAGAAGTAGGGCCTCAAGGTATGCAGGGATTACAAGGTGAAACTGGTCCAACTGGTCCAACTGGACAGACTGGGGCTCAAGGAGAATCAGGGCCACAAGGACTACAGGGTGATACCGGTCCAACTGGTGAGACAGGTCCCCAAGGCGAAACAGGTCCTACTGGACCTACAGGCGATATGGGTGCAACCGGCGAGACAGGACCCCAAGGAGAGACGGGTCCCGCCGGTCCTACAGGAGATACAGGTGAGACTGGACCGCAGGGAGAAACTGGCCCTGCCGGACCCATTGGTCCGCAGGGAGTTCCTGGTATTGATTGCTGGGATAACAATAATAATGGTCTTAATGATCCTGATGAAGATAGAAACGGCGATGGTATATTTTCCGCTTTAGATTGTGATGGCCCCGCAGGTCAACCAGGTGCTACAGGACCGCAAGGAGATACCGGATCTACCGGTCCTGCAGGTCCTACTGGACCACAAGGGTTACCTGGAATCGACTGCTGGGATAATAATAACAATGGTCTTAATGATCCTGATGAAGATAGAAATGGGGATGGCATATTTTCCGCTTTAGACTGTGATGGTCCCGCAGGTCAACCAGGTGCCACAGGACCGCAAGGAGATACCGGATCTACCGGTCCTGCAGGTCCTACTGGACCACAAGGGTTGCCTGGAATCGACTGCTGGGATAATAATAACAACGGTCTTAACGATCCTGATGAAGATAGAAACGGTGATGGCATATTTTCTGCTTTAGACTGTGATGGCCCTGCAGGTCAGCCAGGTGCTACAGGACCACAAGGGGATACTGGATCTACCGGTCCTGCAGGTCCTACTGGACCACAGGGGATTCCTGGAATCGACTGCTGGGATAATAATAATAACGGAGCTAATGATCCAGATGAGGATAGAAATGGTGATGGAATATTTAATGCTTTGGATTGTGATGGACCTGCTGGACAGCCAGGAGTACCTGGTCCTCAAGGTATAGATGGTCCTACTGGATCAACGGGAGATACAGGTCCACAAGGAGATACAGGCCCGCAAGGCGAAGCAGGACCTCAAGGATTACCAGGTACCAATTGCTGGGACAATAATGGAAATGGTATAAATGATGACTCAGAGGATCTAAATGGTGACGGTATTTTTAATGCATTAGATTGCGTTGGATCTACAGGTCAACCTGGTAGAGATGGTGATGTCGGGCCTGAAGGGCCTCAAGGCGAACCAGGCCCTCAAGGCGAGACTGGTCCAGTGGGACCTCAAGGTCCAACAGGAGATACAGGTCCTCAAGGTGAAACTGGACCACAAGGAATTCCTGGCATAAATTGTTGGGATCTCAATAATAACGGGGTCAATGATGACTCAGAAGATATTAATGGAGATGGAAATTTTGACACTCAAGATTGCGCCGGAGCACCTGGTCAAGCAGGAATAGCCGGTCCGCAAGGCGATACGGGTGCAACTGGTCCTCAAGGAGCTGTAGGCGAAACTGGTGCCACTGGACCTGAGGGACCGCAAGGTATCCAGGGAGATACAGGTCCAACTGGACCTCAGGGAGAGACTGGTGCAACAGGACCACAAGGTGAAACAGGTGCAGCAGGACAGCAAGGCGCCACAGGTCCAAGGGGAGATACTGGACCTCAAGGTCCGCAAGGTGACACTGGTGCTACAGGTACTACAGGAAATCAGGGCCCGCAAGGTGAAACTGGTGCTACAGGAGCAACTGGGCCAAGAGGCGATGCAGGACCACAGGGTGCGCGAGGTAATACCGGAGCAACTGGACCGCAAGGAGACACAGGTGATACAGGACCACAAGGTATTCAAGGAGAGACAGGTGCAACAGGACCACAAGGAGACACTGGTGCAACAGGACCACAAGGAGCTACAGGCGACACTGGAGCTACTGGACCCGAAGGACCACAAGGTATTCAAGGAGAGACAGGTGCAACAGGACCACAAGGAGACACTGGCGCTACAGGACCTCAAGGAGCTACAGGTGACACTGGAGCTACTGGACCTGAAGGACCACAAGGCATCCAAGGTGAAACAGGTGCAACAGGACCGCAAGGAGAAGCTGGTGCGGACGGTATTTCTTGTTGGGACTTAAATGGAGATGGCATAAATGACGATAGTGAAGATGCAAATGGCGATGGCCTATTCAATTCTCAAGACTGCGCTGGAATAGCAGGTCAAGACGGTGCAACAGGACCACAAGGAGCTACGGGTGACACTGGAGCTACTGGACCTGAAGGACCTCAAGGCATCCAAGGTGAAACAGGCGCAACAGGACCGCAAGGAGACACTGGCGCTACAGGACCTCAAGGAGCTACTGGCGACACTGGTGCTACTGGACCTGAAGGTCCACAAGGTATCCAAGGTGAAACAGGTCAAACAGGGGCAACTGGACCGCAAGGAGACATTGGAGCTACAGGACCACAAGGAGCTACAGGTGATACCGGTGCTACTGGACCTGAAGGTCCACAAGGTATCCAGGGTGAAACAGGTGCAACAGGTCCCCAAGGAGACACTGGTGATACAGGACCTCAAGGAGCCACAGGTGACACTGGTGCTACTGGACCTGAAGGACCACAAGGGCCAATCGGCGCAACTGGACCTCAAGGAAGTCAAGGAGAAATAGGTCCTCAAGGATCTACAGGACCACAAGGTGACCAAGGATTAGCTGGACCACAAGGTGATACTGGTCCTACAGGATCAACAGGCCCAGAAGGTGCCGAAGGTCCTCAAGGTCCAGAAGGTGCCGAAGGTCCACAAGGTGCAATAGGTAATACAGGTCCGCAAGGAGAGCGAGGTGAAGTTGGGCCTGCAGGCCTACAAGGTGATTCAGGAGCTGTTGGGCCAGCTGGTCCACAAGGAGCTGAAGGCATAGAAGGTCCTGCAGGGCCCCAAGGTGATGCTGGACCACAGGGCCCCAATGGTGTTGAAGGCCCTCAAGGTACACAGGGTCCAGAAGGCCCTCAGGGTCCTCAAGGTTTAGCTGGGGCTCAAGGACCTCAAGGACAGCAGGGTCAAACTGGCGCCACTGGCTCAGTTGGACCTCAAGGTTCTAATGGTTCACAGGGACCTGTTGGTCCACAAGGGCCAGAGGGCGACCAAGGTGAACAAGGTCCTGTAGGACCACAAGGTGATACTGGTCCTGCTGGGTCAGCAGGTGCACAAGGTATTGCTGGTTCTCAGGGACCAGAAGGGCCTCAAGGGCCTCAAGGAGCGCAGGGTAGTCAGGGCTCTCAGGGTATCCAAGGTGACTCCGGTCCTCAAGGGCCTGATGGTGGACAAGGCCCTGCTGGTAATCAAGGACCAGAAGGACCACAAGGACCACAAGGTAAAGCAGGTTCAACCGGACCTGCTGGACCTACCGGACCTGCTGGACCTCAAGGAAACACTGGTGAGCAAGGACCAGAAGGACCTCAGGGTCCTCAAGGATCACAAGGTTCTCAGGGTCCTCAAGGATCTCAGGGTTTAGAGGGTGCAAGAGGTGCTACTGGATCTACAGGACCTCAGGGGGACCAAGGTCCAATCGGACCTCAAGGGCCTCAAGGTTCAAGTGGAATAGAAGGACCTCAAGGACCTCAAGGTGAAAAAGGTGACAAGGGTGAGAATGGTGGAGTGAGCGTTCAGAAATCTGAATTTCCGATTCCTGCATGGGAAAGTTCAATGGTTGGGTCTGTAGGCGACTTTAATGATCCCGTCTTTGGAGAGGTTAATTGGATAGTAGAGGCATTAGATTCAAATAATGGAACGAACTCTGACGGAACTCATGCAAGTATGAAAATTACTTACTCATTCCCAGCTTATTCTGGCACACCGCTGTCAAGTTATATTCAAGAACTTAATCAGCTTGATGATGGTGTTAATTTCTCAGTTAACTTAATCAATGACATTTCATCTAATAGCTTGACCGTAAATATTGTGCGCCAAGACAATGAGGAAATTTGGTCTAACGTATATAATTTTCTAATTACTGTATTGCAATAAAATAATAATTTCTATATTTGAGGAGAGCCACCCAAAGGCTCTCCTTTTTTTTTGACCAAAAACCTGTTTTAAGCTTATGAAACGTTCATTAAGCTTGTGCGGCCTTATATGGGTATGCGCTGCAGTGTCCCTATGGGGCCAACAAGACAATTCCAATTTAGGAGGACTTTACATTCCTTCTGAAACCTCTATGACAATTTTCGGTAATCTGAATTTCTCAGAGGGTGGTGCATTTAATAGACCAGGGATTATTACTACCTATAAACATCCAATCAAAAAAGGAATCATTCACTTTGCAGAATCCAGCCATTGGCTTGGGACGTCAGATACTAAATTCGTCGATGGATATGCAGGCTCTTTTCATAAAGAATCTTTTGTTTTTCCAATTGGTGGTGATGAAAATTATAAGCCAGTAGCAGTTTCTAATTCGTACGGATCTTTTGCCGCATACTACCCTGAGTCAAGCTCTGATTTAGGATCACAATTAACTCCAGATTTAGAGAAAATAAATAAGCGAGAATATTGGCACATTAGTACTGCGCACGAGTCAAGAATTACTCTATCATGGAATAGTGATACACGTATCGATGATTTAATCAGGGAGCGAGACTTAGAAACTTTGACAATAGTAGCTTTTAAAGACGGTCAATGGTATCCAATTAAATCTTCCATTGACAAGTACATGCTCGATAACAGTAAAGATCAAGTGACCTACAGTGATACTAAATCTAATGCAAAGACAGGTTCTATCACCACTGGTATAGAATTGGTAGCTGGAGAGTTTGAATTCTTTACTTTGGGCACCTTAGCTGTTGAAGAAATAGAGGCTATTCAGTTCACGATGTCTCCGAATCCACAAATGCTTGACGACATCGTTGACATATACTACGAATTGCCAAATTCAGAAGGGGGCCAATTATTTATTTTGTCCTCAGATAATCAATTGACTCATTCACAAAAAATAGTCGATCAAGCTGGAATTGTCTCCTTAAATTCCTTTAAAGATTCTGGATCCTATTTCGTAGGGATCCAAGATAGTCGAGGAGAAATCTGTTTTAAAACTGTCATTATCGTAGACTAGATATCTATATAGCTTACGGCAACTTTATTAATTTTCTGACCTCCGGTACTCGAGTGAAGCTTGACTAAGTTCCATAACTCAATTGGCGTGACAACACATGAATACCATAGAAATAAGGCGGTTTATGCAGTCAGTATTTGCCATTAGTTTACTCAGATGTCATTAGATTCTGGATGTCAGCTATTGTTCAGCTCACATCTATGCAGATCACACATAGAAATAATCTCTAATCAAATTCATTACGACATGTATAAGGTGTATTTAAGACATATTTAATTATTTAATATACATACATAATTACAAATCAAGTTCTTAACTGATATAATATTTAAATTAGTAAAGCATTGCTATCCGATTGATAAAGCGTAAAAAGTGGGTTTATCATTATAGATCAAGTCCCCTTTAACTAATTGTATCGCGTATATTTGTCTACATTCATAAGATTCACAAACCGTTGCAAATACGATACAATATGGCAGAAGCAGAAACTTTGTTTGATAAGGTGTGGGATTCACACGTGGTCAGATCAATTGAAGGCGGACCTGATATTTTATTCATAGACAGACACTTTATTCATGAAGTCACCAGTCCAGTAGCATTCCTCAATATGAATAAAAGAGGTATGGATGTGATCTACCCTGACAGGACATTTGCAACTGCTGACCATAACACACCTACCATAAATCAGCATTTGCCTGTATCTGACCCTCTCTCAGCTAAACAGTTAAGAGCTTTAGAAACAAATTCACAAAGAAATGGGATTTCGCATTGGGGTTTGGGACATAAGAAGAACGGCATTGTTCACGTTGTTGGACCTGAGAACGGTATAACTCTTCCTGGTATGACCATCGTTTGTGGAGACTCACATACCTCTACTCACGGAGCCTTTGGAGCTATCGCCTTTGGCATCGGCACTTCTGAGGTCGAAATGGTTCTTGCCACACAGTGCATCATGCAGACCAAACCCAAGAAAATGAGAATTGAGATAAATGGTCAACTATCTAAAGCGGTACTTCCTAAAGATGTAATATTATATGTAATCTCTAAGATATCTGCTAGTGGTGGTACAGGTCACTTTGTCGAATACGCTGGCGATGTATTTGAAAATATGTCAATGGAAGGTAGGATGACTGTCTGTAATATGAGTATCGAAATGGGCGCACGCGGAGGCATGATTGCCCCCGATGAAAAAGCCATCAGCTATCTTGAAGGAAGGGAATATGCCCCAAAAGGAGAAGCTTGGAACAAACTTGTGAACTATTGGGCTACACTGCGTACTGATGCAGACGCTCAATACGATACGACCTTCACGTTTGCAGCAGAAGATATAGAACCAATGATCACCTACGGCACTAATCCTGGTCTTGGGATAGGTATTTCGAAGGCAATCCCAGCGCCTGGAGATGTATTAGACGGTGAGAGGTCTTATGTCATGTCACTTGATTACATGGATTTTAAAGTAGGAGAGCATATGGTAGGTAAGCATGTGGACTATGTCTTCATGGGTAGCTGTACTAATGGTAGAATAGAAGATTTTAGACAATTTGCGAAAGTCGTGAAAGGTAGAACGAAAGCTGAGAATGTCACGGCTTGGCTCGTGCCAGGGTCTCAGCAGGTGGAATCAAAAATAAAAGAAGAAGGGATCATGGCCATTTTAGAAGCAGCCGGATTTGAATTAAGACAGCCTGGGTGCTCTGCATGCCTCGCCATGAATGACGACAAGATACCAGCTGGCAAATATGCCGTCAGTACTTCAAATAGAAATTTCGAAGGACGACAAGGGCCCGGGTCACGTACGATGTTGGCCAGTCCGTTAGTCGCGGCCGCTGCTGCTATAACAGGCAAAATAACAGACCCCAGAGAATTATTAAATTAAGCAAACAGACAATGGCCTACGATAAATTTAATGTTATAAAAAGCTCGGTAGTCCCGATGCCGATTGAAAATGTAGATACTGACCAGATCATCCCTGCCAGGTTTTTAAAGGCGATAGAGAGGAAAGGATTTGGAGAAAACCTATTTCGTGACTGGCGGTACAATACTGATGATACTCCCAAACTAGATTTTGTCCTTAATAATCCTATATACAATGGAAAAATCCTCGTAGGTGGGAAAAATTTCGGATGTGGATCCAGCAGAGAGCATGCCGCATGGTCCGTATATGATTACGGATTTAGGTGTGTGGTCAGCAGTTTTTTCGCTGACATCTTTCAAAATAATTGTATGAATATAGGTGTGCTCCCAGTAAAAGTCTCACCAGAATTCTTAGATCACATCTTTACTGAGGTGGAGAAAGATCCAGCGACTGAGTTAGAAGTCAATCTTCCAACCCAAAAAATCACCATGATTAGCTCTGGATTAGAAGAGTCATTTCAGATTAACAGCTATAAGAAAAATAACCTTCTCAATGGCTTTGATGACATCGACTACCTTATGTCCATGAAGGATGAGATAATGACTTTTGCGCAGAGCCGTCCATTTTAAGTACATATGTCAAGAAAGCTTGAGATCATGGACACCACGCTTCGAGATGGAGAACAGACTCGTGGTGTAAGTTTTACAGCCTCTGAGAAGCTAGCGATAGCTAAGTTACTACTCAATGAAGTGAGAGTAACTCGCATAGAAGTTGGCTCGGCCAGGGTCTCATCAGGAGAACTTGCCGCGGTGCAAAAAATTACTGAATGGGCAGCCATAGAGAATAAACTCGATAAAGTAGAGGTTTTAACCTTCGTGGATGGTAGGCAGTCCATTACCTGGATGGAGGCTGCTGGTGCTAAGGTCATGAATCTCCTCACCAAAGGCTCTATAAATCATCTGAAATATCAATTAAAAAAAACGCCGAAGGAACACATTCAAGACATTCAGGAAGTGTTAGACTACGCAGAAGACTCTTCAATCGCCGTCAATGTATATTTAGAAGACTGGAGCAACGGCATGCGTCAATCTCAAGATTATGTGTATAAGATGTTGGATTTTTTGTCTAATTCTAATGTAAATAGAATATTATTACCAGATACACTTGGTATCTTAACTCCTCATGAGACTTATCAGTATCTATCTAAGATATTGCAGAGATATCCACAATCACACTTCGATTTTCATGCTCACAATGATTATGATTTAGGTACAGCAAATGTATTTGAGGCGGTCAGAGCTGGAGTGCATGGTTTGCACCTTACTGTCAATGGTATGGGAGAAAGAGCAGGTAATGCGCCATTAGCCTCATCCATAGCTGTTATAAATGATTTTGCAGAAGATATTACCTTAGATATAAATGAAGGGACTCTCTACTCTGTATCCAAATTAGTGGAGAATATTTCTGGCTTAAGAATACCTGCTAACAAACCAATCGTCGGTTCTAATGTATTCACTCAGACAGCTGGCGTGCATGCCGATGGAGATAAAAAAAATAATCTTTATTTCAGTGATCTTATGCCTGAGCGATTCGGTAGGACAAGGGAGTATGCACTTGGAAAGACGAGTGGGAAAGCCAACATTGAAAATAATTTGATTGAGTTAGGCATCAGTCTATCTGATGAAGATCTTAAAAAGGTGACGCGGCACATTATAGAGTTAGGCGATAAGAAAGAAATAGTCACTAAGGAGGACCTACCCTATATTATATCAGATGTGTTAAACCAGACCACCATAGAAGAAAACGTAAAAGTCATAAAATATGTCCTTACTCATGCCTCTGACTTACAGCCGTCAGCCACTATAAAGGTGCAGATCGGTGATAAAGTCTTAGAGAGAAGTGCACAAGGCGATGGACAGTACGATGCGTTCATGAATGCATTAAAAAAAATATATGATCAAAATAATCTATCTCTCCCTACCCTACTGGACTATAGCGTCAGAATCCCACCTGGTGGTAAGACGGATGCACTGTGTGAGACATTTATATCCTGGGATTTTGGCCCGAAAGGTTTGAAAACGAGAGGCCTTGACTCTGACCAAACTATCTCTGCTATTAAAGCTACAGAAAGGATGCTAAATATAATCAGCGTCCCCGTTTAAACTGTTAATGGAAATTCTTAAAGCAAGAACAAATTCATATATTTTATAGCATATAATGATCAAACTAATTTCTAAGACACCTTTCTCCTACGATCGTAAATATGGTTTTGGAACATAATAGTGCAACTCAGCAAAGCAAAGAAAGCCCTATCCCGCACTGCTTAGTCAAACTAATAGGTGGTATCTGTATAAACCTGTTTTATATAGATTATTTGAATTATTAAACTATAGCTGGTAAGAGAGAGTGATGCCCGATCTGAATGATGAAGTAGAGATCCGATGACTTGCATCTGTATATAGATTTACTAAGGAGGTTTGAATACCAATCGAACCGCCTAAAGTTAGGCGAGAACCTATACGGTATTGATAATTCAATGCAAAAGGTAGTTCTAATAAATTTCTATAAACACCTGAATCTTTAGTGGCGATTCTTGAAATATCGACATTTCTTAATTTCATAGTAGAATCAGAAAACTGAGATGACTCTAGCGCTGAAGTGCCAGTAGTTATAATTCGACCCACACTGACACCTCCTTCAGCGGATAATCGGTGTCTACCTTCGGTAATTAACTGATATGAAACCATCATCGGTATTTCGATGAAGGTGAAGTTGTTGACGAGATCATAACTCATCGAGAACTTATCTTGATTTAATTGAGATACACTCAAAGAAATTATATTCTTAAGATCTCCATTAAGTGACGGTACTATTTTCGTGAAACTGAGATTGCTTTCTCCATTTGACAGTTCAAAGGAAAATGCATCTTTCACATCAAGTTCCATGCTATAGCGATTAGCATAACGCAGTCTGGTAATATTTAGTCCTATACGAAAAGCAAACCTTATCCCAATTTCTTTTTGATAAAATAGCTCAACTCCAGCAGATGGAAGTCCTTGAAGATCATATTCAACCCCTCCATTATTATCCAAATTTATGATATTAAAGATAGTGCTTTGCGCAAAACTTTTCACACCCACAAACGAATTGCCCGACAGCTGATCGTGCTTAAGCACCACCATGGATGGTGGTTCGGCAATTAAATTACTCAGCAAATTGTCGATTGGAAACTTCTTGAGCTCAACACGAGGCAATGGACGTATAAATAATGAATTATTTTCTTTAGATGTCTTACTCACGGGTGCATTTGCGGTAGGACCAGACCCCAGTGAGTTATATGACTCATGTCTCTTATCGGGCTCAGAGAATTTATCATCTATATATTGACCTTTATTACTTCTATCTGAATGCAAGCCTAAATAGAAATCCTCTCTATCTGTCAGTAGGTCCTTTGTATTAATTGTATTATTATAATTGCTTTTGACTGCATCTGCTAGATTAGTGTAGAATACTCGCTCATCAACTGGATCAATCGTGGAGGTGGAATAAGACATAGAAGAATTATTATTCTCCGTGAGTGTAGCTGGGTTTTCTAAATAGACATCTGATGTCTGAAGACTTTCATCTTTAATTACATAATCGCCATATGTTATATCTTTTATACTTTCATCGTATCCAGGTTCAGTTACGAGCGTTGGCTCAATTAAAGCCTGATCGTAATTTTCAGCATGATTGTCGACTTTATGGTTTTGCTTAAGGAGTACATTGCTAAGATCGCCTGCGACCTTAGAAAGAGTTAAGGTGGAGGTCAGGATAGGATACAAGATTAAAACCGAAGCCACTGAGATAGAAAAAAAGAAGAACCAAAACCTATTTTTATTGGAAGGCTTCTCAGCAGTAGCATTTGATTCTAAGCTATCTTCTATAGAATCCCATAGTTTAATGCTGGGCATAAAATCAACATTACCTTCTATTTCATTCGATTGCAACCTTACTTTTAAATCAATTTTATTCTTCATGATTGCAAGTTCATTGCATACTTGGAATAATGACTCGGAAAATGACTTTTAATTAATTCCCTCATCTTTTTCTTCGCTTTCAGTAACTGGCTTTTTGACGTACTTTCACTTATACCCAAAAATGTTGAAATTTCATTGTGGCGAAAACCTTCTATAAAAAATAAGATAAACACAGCCTTATACCCTTCAGGCAGCAGGTGTAGTAGTTTAAATATTTGACCCATACTCAACAGATTTAGCTCTTCACAATCAATTGATTCTGACAGTGTACTAATCGCACTATTAATTTCTAATTCGCTGAAGATTAATTTATTTTTTCGCAAGTGCATGAGACACGTATTCGTAAAAACCCTTCTCATCCACCCTGCAATATGACCTTTATCTTCATCGTATTTATCTATATTATTGAAAACCCTAATAAAGCCGTCGTGTAATAAATCTTCTGCTTCGCCCCTATCCTTGACGTACATTCTGCACAACTTAAACATAGCAACTTTATGTAACTCGTAGAGCTTTCTCTGAGCTTCTCTATTACCATATTTTAATTCCTTTATCGACAACATTCGGATGTGCGCTGCTCTATAGCCCTTTTTCTGTTTGCAGGGCAGAATTAGACTATAGGTTTTATTTATCTATATTAATTTGAAGTAGGGAGGAGAACCTCATCTATTATATGAACTACCCCATTTGTGCTTTGAATATCAGTTTTCAAAAGGGTCACGTGATTGTTAATCCTGATTTCGTCGCTGATCTCCACATCAATATCTTTATCTGTATTTAGCGTAGGTAGTTTACCAGATGTGAATTCTGAAATTCTAATATTTGTATTTACAAAATGATATAGTAAAACCTCTCTTAGAGCTTCATCAGTTACGTCTTCTAATCTCTGTACAGCTAACACTTCCAGAAAGCGATCAAAGGCTTGGTTGTTTGGTGCGAATAAAGTAAATGCCTCAATCTGACTAAGCGCGTCGTATAAATCTAAACGTTCCAATGCCAATCTAAATGTGCTTAGATCTTCATTATCATTAATAATATCCTCAACGGATGGAATATCCAAAATTTCTGTTACCACTTGGATTATTCCGTTGTCAGCTTCAATATTTGATATAGACAAAATAGGCCTATTATTAATTCTTACAGTATCCGATGATTCAATAAACATTGAAACATAACTATCATTAGGCGAATCCTGATTCCATGATTCTACGTAGCCCGTCGAAAAATCATCTCCTCTGATTACTCCAGTAGTCAAATGATAAAGTAACCGACCCCTTAAATCTTCTTTGTCAGCATCAGCCAATACCACATATCCATTTGAAGTCAAATAAGCTTGGATAGCATTATTATCAGGAGCAAATAGAGTAAATGGCTCATCCTGATTCAGTCTATTTTCCAATTCCAAAATTTCAATTGCTTCGTTAAGCAAACTTAGATCCTGATCTTCTGATATAATGTGTAGTACTGAACTTGAATTTTCACCAACTTCTGGCTCACCACCTGTGCTATCGTCTATACAACCTATCGAACATATGATCAGACTGATAAGCATTATCAAGTACTTTATGGATTGATTACCCATTATCTATAGATTTTAAAAACAATTGTTATAAGTCAAATGATTGAAGTATATAAAGGTTGCCTCAAAAAATAGAAAAATATGAAAAAAATGATAAGTAAGCGAACTTCAATTGCGAGCTAAAGAGGTTTAAGATAGGATGATGAAGTGATAATCTTATTTAAGTATGGCTGATTAATATTAAAGAAGTACAAATAGCTCACTTTTAAGAGTGTCAAATTACTAAAGAAGCTTATGTTTACGCTTTATAATTATAGGAAAAGATGGATCTAAATATAGCAGTATTAGCAGGTGATGGAATTGGCCCTGAGGTCGTAGACCAAGCGATCAAAGTCATCAATGCAGTATCAGAAAAATATAGACATAAAATAAGCTATACGGAAGGACTTACAGGTGCGATAGCGATTGATGCAGTGGGAGATCCGTATCCAGAAGAGACACATCAGGTTTGCATGGATGCTGACGCCGTACTATTCGGTGCAGTTGGGCATCCCAAATATGATAATGATCCATCTGCAAAAATAAGACCTGAACAAGGTTTATTAGGCATGCGCAAAAAATTAGGTCTGTATGCTAATATTAGACCTACCATTGTATTTCCTTCTCTTCTACATAAGTCCCCATTGAGACGAGAGCTAATTGAAAATGCTGACTTTGTCTGTATCAGAGAGCTCACAGGAGGAATCTACTTTGGAGATAAGGGTCGAAATGAGGCAGGCGACAAGGCTTGGGATGTCTGCGAATATACCAAACCAGAGGTCGAGAGGATCGTCAGATTAGCCTATGAATATGCGCAAGCAAGAAGAAAAAAGCTGACCATCATCGATAAAGCAAATGTATTAGAGACCTCCAGGCTCTGGAGAGAGGTGTCTCAAGGATTGGAATCAGAGTATGCTGACGTAGAAACCGAATATTTATTTGTAGATGCAGCAGCGATGCGTATCATACAATGGCCTGAGGGCTTTGATGTCGTAGTCACGGAGAATATGTTTGGAGATATCATCAGCGATGAGGCTTCTGTCATATCGGGATCTATGGGGTTAATGCCAAGTGCGTCTATTGGAGTGCACACATCAGTATTCGAACCTATCCACGGCAGCTATCCTCAGGCAGCTGGAAAAAATATCGCCAACCCATTAGGTACCATCCTGTCCGCAGCCATGATGTTCGAATATGCATTCAAACTTAATGATGAGGCGAATAAAATTAAGGCCATCGTCGATAGATCATTGATAGAAGGAATCGTAACTGAAGATATAGCTGGCAATGATAAAGCATACAGTACCAGTGAAGTCGGAGACTGGATAACAGACCAAGTTATAAATGCTGTCACCTAAGTGTATAAGTGGTAGCTAATTATTCCCAAAAATCGAATAATACGCCAACTGAGTGATTCAAGAGAGATGCAAAGTATTGTGGCTATAGTATACTATCAGAGCCTCATTCAAGCCAGCGATGATATTGTATCTATATACTATTACAGTTTGACTCGCTACAATTAACTGTTGCTTTGAAGTTACCATGTCATGCACCTCCAATCAAAAGACGCCTTGAATTTCTATATGTGATTGACTTGCGAAGCCGTTTTGCCTGTATATATTTAGGATTTAGGCATGTTCAGTAGTAGTAAATAAATTCAGAAGTAAGAGAACTGTTGGTCAAGCTGATATCACTTTAGCACTTATAGGTCAACATCTGTACAAATACTTTAGTATAATTTGATTCTGTCAAATACCTTTTTGGTTGCTCTTTATCTGGATTAGATTTCTTACCCCGTTTATTGCCAAAAACCCTTAAAAGCGAGGTAATAATTCAGGGTTAACGTG
>ENA-ORXR01002401-ORXR01002401.1-marine-metagenome-genome-assembly--contig:-NODE-2401-length-17939-cov-3.018699_pt1 | contig 17939 bp, 17 predicted proteins | sample MGYA00237866_ERZ511479 | MGnify/ENA metagenome assembly ERZ511479 | reverse complement strand
CTTTCCCAACAGTGTTTTAGAAGACGCTGAAAGCTCAATTCCAAAAGTGAAAAAACCACCCAAAAAGCCTATTGAAGAAATAAAACAAGAAAACTCGAATTGGGAAGACTTTAATATAACTGAACAAATGAACATTCTTTACGCTAGCTTATCCACATTAAATGATTACTCTTTAAGCAATGAAAGTGAATCCGTCAGCCTTTATGAACAGTTAAAAAATAGAGAAGACGAATTTTTGCACACACCAAGTATACTGCCAACTTATGGTTGGATCAGTTCTCATTTTGGATATAGAACACACCCTATCACCAAAAGAAGAACCTTACATGAAGGCTTAGATGTCGCTAATTTTATCGGCACACCTATCCAAGCTCCAGCCAATGGTACTGTCTCAAAAGCGGGAACAGCGGGCGGATTCGGCAACGTTGTCATCATTGATCACGGTTACGGCATCCAATCAAAATACGGACATCTTTCAAAAATCCTAGTTAAAGCCAAACAAAGAGTTAAAAGAGGACAAAACATTGCCCTTATGGGTAATTCAGGCCGCAGCACAGGACCTCATTTACATTATGAAATTGAATATAAAGGAAAAAATGTTGACCCTATTAACTACATACTGGATGAAAATATATGAAAAAAAGATATCTATTTGCTTTAATTTTTCTCATCATTGTCGCTATTTTATTTTTTAAATTCAAAGATTACAAAATAGTAGATTTTGACAAAAAAGAAATCGCTCTGAACTCGAATTTCATCAAAGCGAAATCACTAAACCTAAAACCTCAAAACTTAAACCGTTTTCTAAAATTAGATAAATTTTTATTTCCCGAAGCTCAAAAGGCAACTGATAAGTTTTTAAGAACTCATTCACTATTAATTGCTCAAGGAAATGAAATATTATTTGAAAAATATACCCACGATTTTAAACCTAAAGATTATCAACAAGCATGGTCCATGACTAAAAGTATTTTTTCGTTAATTACTATGAAGGCCATTGAAAACCAAGACATATCTTTAAATGATTCAATCTGCAAATATCTTCAAACAACTCCAAATAAATGCGCCATTAAAATAGAACATCTACTATCTTGGAGTTCAGGATTGAAATGGCAAGAAAAATACGAAGAAGATTTGATAAACAGCAACGTCATCCAGATGCTCTATGGGCCAGGTCGAAAAAACATGGGACAATTTTCATTAAATTTTCCCCTTAAAGACAAGCCTGGAGAAAAAGTAAGATATTCAAGTGGCGACAGCAACCTTTTATCTCTTGTCTTAAGAAAAGCTTTAGGTAGCGTAAAATATAATCAATATTACAATGATTTCTTATCTCACTTCAAACTCAACTCTACTCACATCGACCAGGACCACTCAGGCAGCTTTGTCGCTTCTTCCTATCTTTTTTCAAGCCCTCGAGATTTATTCAAAATATCTCAATCTCTCCTTCAGCAAAACACTCAATATATAAATGCTAAAAACCTAAAACACTTATGGACAGCCTATAAACCAAGTTCAATAAAAGAAAAAAACACCCCTCTAAGAAGTTGGTGGAGAGTCGATTTTATAGATCCCCAAGACAATCAACTGACTCCCGCGTATTGCGCCAGTGGACACTGGGGACAATTTTGGGCCATAGTACCTAAACATGGCATTACCATTGTTCGCTTTGCCAACGACCGACAATTAGAAGCAAATGCTAATAAAATTATCGAACTTAGCCTAGAAGGAATTCTTCAATGATGAAAAAATTTATATTTATAGGGTTATTGCTGAGCGCTCCACAAGCTTTCGCCAACCCACTACAATCCATTAAAGTCGTCTCTAGATACTCCGTTAAAATGATGTGCACCTGCTTATACACTATGAAAAAAAGCGAGCAATTTTGCTTTGATTACTCTAGCCAACTCGATTCTTTCGTTGTAAAAATTGAAACGAATAAAACAGTTAAAGCCAAGCTATTTGGAGTCTTTACCATTGCCGAAGCTCAATATAAGAATGATAATTGCATAGTTGATTGAATTAATGTTTTTTTAATGTATCTAATTCTTTTTTCAGAACCTTCAACCTAACAGCATTACGTTCAAGCCATTCACGTAATTCCTTCTTTTCCTGCGAGCTAGCTCCCTTAAACTCCATCCATTTCGCCCACTCCCCATCAAGACCTTTTTCAACAAAAGTATTGAGTAAAAAAGAAATGTCGTACAACGAAGCAACTTCCAACATTACCTTTTCATAGTCCACTGATTCTACATTTTGTATAGACTTTAAAAGGCTTATTTTTTTTTGAAGATCTAATGTAATCGATTGGATCTCATCAGTGCGAAAGCCTTTACTCAATCTTGTAGCAAATTCTTCGTTATCAAATTCAAAATGAATTTTATTAGCTACAATTACATCTAAAACTGGGATATCGTCTCCGAGACGTAAGTTTCCCGAAGTACTTTCACTTCTTACAAATGGTAGAGACATCGAAGACCTAATAGGTAAGATGAATTCAGCTGGCTTATGCAAATTTCTAATTCTATACTCAGAATAATCATCAATTTCTACAATTTCATTCCAACCTCTTCTAGCTAGCTCTTCAGTGTTAATAGTCAATTGAGCAGATGACCCCCCAAGCAATTTAACCTCAGGAAGCCAAAAACTCTGTGCTACAATCCAATTAGCTTCTTCCTTTGAATTTGTATTTATCAAAACATTAAAACCAAAAGAAACTGGTCGCCCTGGAATCTCAACAACTGAAATCGTTGAATTCGGCAAATGCCGTTCAAGATAATATTTTATTGAAAAAGCTAACCTATCATGATCACCACTTTCTTGATATTTTTTAGCTGTAATCCATTGCTCATTTATTCTTCGAACAAGGTATTCTTCATCGCCTGAAAACCGCCTAAATGTTGGCTGAAATTCAAGTTCTTCAGGATTCGCCAATAAAAAATCATTTGGTTTAGCATTCGACTTTGAAGCCGTAACAAAGTCTACTTTCTTAGCAAAATCGTCAACTTCGAATTCTTTATCTATTGAAGTGATTTCAGTCCACTTTAACTCATTTGTAACTTCCAAATCACTAGATGAATCAGATCTCATAGCAACCAAATTGCCATTATGAAAAGAATAATATTGATCAATACTTTCGTGACGAGCCACTTGAGATCTATTGGACCTCGCCTCAATAAATCCAGAAACAATTGGCTCAACTGGAACATTGGGTGAATTACCCCCCACCCTTCGAGACAAAACCCTTTGCGTACTTACTTCAACATGCGCATCTACATCAATCATAATTACGTGATAACCTGCCTCTTTAGCTCGTTTGGTAATTTTTTCAACAGAATCCACAGGCCCAAAGCGCTTGTCAATTACCATAGACTTCTTCCAAGAAAACATTAAATCAATTATTTTTTTTGATAAATACGAGCCTTCAGGGTGTACTTGATGATTTGTTCTATTCCCATCGTGAACTTCATTTTGAATGTAGTATTTGATATTGTCAGGATTAATCACTCCATCTTCATGATTTTTAACAGCATCTTTTAGTCCAGATTTTTCAAAAAGATCAATATTTCCATTCTTCAAAGTATAAGTTTTTCCCGATCCCGTGTTTCCTCTCATCAAAAAAACTATTGGCTTTCCAATTTCTTTTCGCAATTCACTATTATCAATCACATTAGCGACTTCATAACTATGCTCTTTGAAGTCTCTTACAATTAATTCATGTAATTTTTGACGATCTGTAGTCCACACCCTTTTACCTTCGACCAAGCTTGAATATTGATCAAAAGTACTTTGCGCTTCATTATTTTTTGAAACTAAAGATGATATTATGTCATTAAAATGATGAAGACTACAGCCTACACTTGATAACGTTCTACCTACTTTGTTACCATATTTTATTGGCGTAATTTCTGCCAAAACAACATTTAACGACACAAGTATTAATGAAATAAATTTTAAGCCTCTTAATTTCATTGCATACTTTATCGGAAGTAACTTGAAGTAAACTGAATAAAAATCTTAAAAATTAACACATTCTTTACTCTAAAACTGCTTGAAAGTTACGATACAATTATAATGGATAAATTATGTTTTATGATAATTTCAATGTTTCTATTGGATTATTCGTTTAGTCAACAAATAGAGCATAAAACCACTAGTCTTTCCTCATTATTCTTAAATAAAGACCCTGAATTTTACAATTCAGAAAGAGCTGAAATATTTAAAAATGTTTTTGAAAAACCATACAAGTTTAACGAAAAGAAACCTATATTTAGTTCATTTAAATTTGAAGATGGATTAAAAGCATTAGCTAAAAAACAAAATGCAACAAGCTTAATTCAGGATATCAATTCGCCCAATAAAAACGTTAACATTAAAACCTACAAAACAATCATTGACCTCTACCACCCCAACAAAGAAATAGCTTATCAAAAATTATTTTGGAAACACGCCTTTTTCTTACCAGACAAATATAAAATTTTGTTTATAGAGAACAACCTTCACCATGAACTTCTTAAAGGTCCAGACTTTTCCTTTTTTAAAAAAATGAATGCCTATGAAATGTCTCAAGTGCTATTCAATAAACTTGTCAAATCAAGAAATAAAGACAAATTAAAAGAACTCTACACATTAAGATCTAAAGAACTTTTAAGGGAACCACAAAGAATAAGGGAATTTAGATTAAAGAATGGACTGTTTGGAAGTCATGTATTCGAACCAACAAATGCCTATAAAGCTGAAAGACAATGGAAAAAAAATATACCTACTCATCTCAGAACTCAGTACCCTTTAGACGAACATATACAACTCGAAGGGCATGATTATTCAACTACTCATAAAGCATGTAGGAAAATGGATCTAGATCTACGTAAAGCTGAGAAGGCTAAAGAACTACTAGACACTTGCCAAAATATCGCCAATAAAGATTTAAAATCCCTATCCCAAGAAAAATTTGATAATTTATACAAGTCATATAGCTCACACTCTAATTTATTTCCATCTGAAATAAGAAATAAAATAAGAGCCCGTTATGCCGAGTTAAACAACCCTAAACTATCCGAATTACAAACTTATAATATCTCAGAAGTTATATCTAATATTAATCATTTGGATACTGATAAGCTAGAAATATTAATTGAAGATGACAAAATTAAAGCGGTTCAAGGAAGTGCGATTATAGGGACAAATGAGGCTTTCGGTCAATTTATGTCCATAAATACAATTAATAATCCAGAAGCCTTTAAACCATTTTTTCAATTAGGAGATACTGATCAAAAAATACATGCTGATTTTAGTTCCTACTCTGACTCAACAACACAACCCCCATTATTAATCTCAGAGGCTCACCTACAATCCTTTCAAAAAAAAGATGATAAATATTTTAGAAATGGTTTTCCTTTGAGCATAAAAAGCCCGGCATTAGACAAAGAATTTAAATTTGTCATTAATGATGCCCACATACAATCTACGAAAATGCCAGGAAACCTTCTTTTTAAAAAGGGTTTTTTAAATTCAAATTCAGAAGATGATCATTTATACATTAGATTACGAGCAAAAGCACACAGTGAAATCGATGTACAACGTAAAAAAAGCCCCAATGCAATTCGCGAAATAGGGGAATTACTTTCTTTGGTTAATGAAAAAGAAGACCCCTCTTCAAGTGCTCATCAAGATTTAGGAATTATTGACATCAAAGTAGCGATCAATATGAAAACGGGTCAAATGGTTAAAACAGATATTAATTTTAACAAAGAACAAGATTATCAATCTGTTAAAGACAATAGTCAAAGATCTAAAGCATTTGCAGAACAATATATTCGACAAAAAGCTCTTTTAATTTCAAATAATTTAAAAAAAGCAAACGAATTCACATTTGGAACTAGCAAAGAAGATTACAGAAAACAAATTCAAGAGCATCTTAAATCTAACAAAGACCTTTCAAATGAAGAAAAAGAGAATATTGCAAGATTAGCCAGTGAAAACCTCACTACAGGCTCACTTGGAAAAAGAAACATCCAACATACTAATGGAGAATCTTCAGGACAAGAGCTTCAACTATATAGCATGAAAAAAGAACAAACATTTAGAGAGCAGATTCAAAATAATCCTCACCTTGAAGAACAAGCTAAACAAAAAGAAACACATGATAGAGGCCAATTAATTGATAAAATCGTCAAAGGCTGTCGAGCTCCGTTGAAACAAAGCAGGTGTACAACAGAAAAAGATAAAATTATTAAACAATATAACTGTATTGCTTTAAATTATTCAAAATTCAAACTCGGATACCCAGGAGACATAAATATTATTAACAACATAAAACTAGATATATCGAATGATAAAGATGAAAAATCAATGAAACAAGATATAGTATTTGAAGAATTTATTGACCCATCAACCAAAAAAGGAAAAAAACAAATCGCTAAGCTTTTTCCAGGCATTACAATAGCTGTTAAAGAAAACGAGTTCATTCATGTTTGTCATGATGTCAATAAAAACGACCCCAATAACAAATTGCAAATTAGTTTTTTTAAGAAAAAAGAAGTTAAATACAACACTCGAAAAAAACCTTACACTATTTACAAACGGCCAGTAAACAGTAAATCAAGTAGCTTTTTAAACCCTAAACATAAGCTACGTAGCTCTATATTAGTAAGTGATGCTTCTCAATTAACCTTAAATTTAGGAAACACAATATTTTCAACTTTATTAGGAAAAAAATTATCTGAAAGCGTCGAAGGTGGAGTTGGTGAAATTGATAAAAAAATAGAAAATATCTGGGTTTTAGGGAAGCCCTATAAACTTACTAAAAACTTATTAGATGGTATCATTGAAGGTGGAGCTTCAAAAATTGTATTTTACCCCCCTAACGACAAAAACAATGGCCGATTAAAGATTGTATCGGGTTTAAAAATACTAGAACTCATAAGACCAAAACATTCCCAGGACATCCCAATGGATACATTTTGGCTTCAAAACATTGAGTTCAAAGAAAAAAAACCTACTTCTGCAAAGCCTTAACTAAATTATGTCCAGCTAATGGTGAAACTAATAAAACAAAAATTATGCAAACAACTTCACGATTAAATAGGGAAAATAAATGAAATTGATTGATTTCAAAATATCTAAGCATAGAAGCAATCAATATAAGAACTAAACCCATGGCACTTGCTTTTGTTGTAGGATGCAAACGAGAAGCACTATTTTTAAAACGTATTAAACCTAATGCCCCAGTAAAAATAAACAAAACTCCTAAACTTAAAAATGTGTATATTAAGATAGTAATCATCTTAGCCTTCTCTCTTTCTTAAAGATAATTGATAAACTTTCGAAAGGACTAAAGTAGCAACAAAACTAACTGTTATCACTAAAAAGCTTAAATCTACAAAAAGTCGATGTTTAGGGTCGAAAATATAAAAAATAACAAATAAAGCAGCTAGAGTACTGGTCATGACGTCCATACCTGCAGCACGGTCTATTAAATTAGGCCCAATAATGGCACGATATAATGACAGCATTAAAGAAACCAAACAAATAAAACAGACAATGACAAACATTATTTTTTTCCTTTAATTTTTTTAATAGTTAGTTTGTCGGCCCAATAATCTATTTTTTTGAGTAGTGAATTAAGTTCTTTTTCGTCTTCCATATTTAAAATATGAATAAATATACTAGCTCCTTCTTTGTGTGGCTTAATATCCCAAGAAATTGTTCCTGGAGTTAAACTAATGAAATTAGCCACTAATATTTGACCAAAGCCAGAATGGCTGTAACTTTCTACTTCAACCCAACCTGAATGAGGCAAATCATTTGGCGAATAAATTAATTTTAACAGCGCCACATTAGCAATGATGAATTCTTTAATAAAAAAACAAATGAAACACAACCAATACCAAGGATTAAGACTAACCCAAGCTTCATGTCCACTTCGTTCAAATATTTTGGATTTTTTAAAAAGTAACCAAGGCAAAAACACAATAAAAGGTACAAAAATATAATCGCTAAGTTCACTTGATTCCGTAAGCATTACAATCAATAAAAACATCCACATTAAAACATGCCAACTAAGCTTCATTTTTCTTGAACCCTTTCTTTAAAATTTGTAACTCCAGTTTTAAATGAACTTCTATAGATTTTAGGGTTTGCTAATTGTCCTGATAAATGCTCCCCCCACTTCGACAAAGGGAGTAAACTAAAAACTAAAATCCAACTCACCAAAACATAGAAGAAAAGTGACTTTTTAGAATATTGATAATCCTTTGGTCTAACAAATTCTTCATCAACACCAGACATAACATAAGTCCAAATTTTAAGCATAGAAGCCAAAGTTAAAATTCCACCAACAATTAAAGAAAAAATTAAAAAATAAAATTCACTTTGAGCCATAGATTTTAGAAGTAAAAATTTTGCTACAAAACCAGAACTTGGAGGTAACCCTGCTAATGCGAATGCAGAAAATAAAAATAAAAGAGCTAATGACTTTTCTTGAAAATAAAGCCCAAAAGTCTTCCCTACTTTTGCATGACCTCTCAAAGATACAATTTCGCTACCAATAGCAAATAAAGAAGATTTCACAAAGCTATGATGAATCACATAAAAAACCACAGCCACAATTGAAAGAGACAGTAATGGAATATTATTTTGTGGAATCAGATAAAAAACAACTCCTAAACCACACAAAATGTATCCTATTTGTGAAACTGTATGATAAGCCAAAAGTTTCTTAACTTCTTTTTGACCTAAAGCCGCTAGAACTCCAACAAAAAGACTTAACAACCCAAGCACAATAAGCACAGGAAAAAAATGATGAGCAAAGCCCGGAAAGACACTTAAGCCACATCTTAAAATAAGATAGATACCTACTTTTGTTAAAAGCGCAGAAAAAAATGCACACATTGCCCTCGGTAATACCGCATATACTTCAGGCATCCACTGGAAAAAAGGAAATGATCCTGCTTTCATCAATGCCACAAGTAAAAACAGAAAAAATAGAACCTTCGCTGCTACGACTTGAAAATCAGTTAATGGCCCAGCTAATATCGAAGAAAGCTCCCCCATATTTAACGTACCAAATACACCATAACACAACCCATCAGCCAACAATAAAAAGGCACTAGCCACTATATTTAAGTAAATGTATTTTGAAACACCTTTAAATTTCGGAACACAAGAAAGCACCAAACAATAAGACAAGATAAGAAAAATTTCAAAAGAAACAAATAGATTAAAAAAATCACCTGTTAAAAAAGCGCCGTTAATTCCTGCGTGCATGCCATGAAAGAGAATCCAATGACTTAAAAAATTTTGTTTTCTTTTTTCAAAAACTCCAAAACAATGTGCCAATAAAGAAGAAAGAGCACAGAGTACCAACATTGTAGCTGACAAGGGGTCTAGCACATAACTTATAGCTGCAGGAAAGCCCCAATCCGCAAAATGATAAACCACCGTACCCATTGAATACGAATGAAAAGCCAATAAAAAAGCTACCACAACATATAAAAATGAAAATAATGTTGCTGTTCCCTTTAACCATGAACTCTTTAACTTATATACAATGGCAAGAAATACAATTGCGATTAAAGGCAATAAAAATGGAAAAGGAATTAAAAAATTCATAATTGATCTTTTTTCCTTAAGACTTGGTAAACATAATAAAACAATAGAAGAGCTAAAACAGCAAAACCAATAACAATCGCCGTTAAAACTAATGCCTGAGAAACTGGATCACTAAAGAATTCACTGTCTCCAAGGCTTAAAAAAGCCGGTCTTGAAACCAAAACATAGACATCTGTACTTTTAGTTCTTGGCCAAAAACCACTCAAAACTAGATAAAAGTTAACCGCATTACCTAAAAGAGCCACACCAATGATTTTTTTCCATAGCTGCAAAGCACTTAACAACCAAAAACCAACAAATAACATGATCGCAAAGAGAGCGGCCATTATAAGACTATATTGCGCTAACATCTTCTTCCGGTAACTCCTCTTTAGGTGATCCTATCAAAATAACTACTGTAGCAATAACCAATAACAATAATCCTGTGTCAAAAAATGTTGAACTCACAAAAAATCCCCATTGATAAGAGCGAAAAACATTATGTCCAACAATTACTGGAGCAAGCACTGAAACAAGGGCCAATGCAAAACCCACAAATAACAAATAAAATGGCTGAGAAAAGAAAATAAGTCTCTTATAACTTTCAGGCCAAAAAAACTTTTGCCCGACCAAAGAAAGCCCAATGACTAAACCCGCAATAAAACCCCCTCCAGGATAATAATGACCTCTAAAATGAAAGAAAAGACCAACTACGAAAATAAAGCAAATTAATATAGAAAACCAATTTCGACTCCATGAACTATCTGTCTTTTTATACAAACCTAATTGAGGAAGTTTCTTAAAGACTCTTCGTCTCCTTAAAAAAGCATAAACGCCGACAGCTGTTGCCCCTAGCACCAATATTTCACCCAAAGTATCAAAACCTCTAAAATCAACTAAAATAATATTCACTAAATTTTTGCCACCAGCTAAAGTGTAAGCATTTTGTAAATAATTCATCATGGCCGCTGAATTTGTATGTGGATTTAAAGTCATCAAGGCAAGCAAGAAACCCCCTATTGCCATTAACGAACAAGAAACAATTCTTAATCCAGCAGTAAAGGCCGATTTTTTATCATCATTTTTTAATTTAATTTTCTTTCCTGTTAACAATATACATAAAGCAAAAAGAGAAAGACTAGCAACCTCAACAGAAGCTTGAGTCAACACTAAATCAGGAGCCCCTAAAAAATAGAAAAATATAATCAATAAAGTCCCATTTAACCCTAAACATACAACGTCGACCCACTTTTGTTTTGATCGATTAAAAAGCATCATGAAAGCTGAAAACATCATCAAAATCGATAACAGACAAAAGACAACAAATGTCGTGCTCCATTTTAAACTAAAATCAAAACGTGAAAAAATAGTATCAAAAATATTAATATCCCAAAATAAATTTCCGAGAACTAAAAAACTAAAAACACCAGGAAGCAACAACCAAAAACTAACAGAGCGGCTATCATTAATAAAATAAGAAACTTTACTACCTAAATTCATTATTGCCTCTAAAACTTGATCAAATATATAAGCGCCTCGCAAAGAAGCTAATTTAGAGAATATTTTTTGTTGCTTTAAATAAATTTGATAATAAAAAAAGCCTAATACTAGACTAGACAATCCAAGAGCCAACAGCCAATCAAAACCAAACCATGGTTTCAAATAAGTCATTAAATAATCCTGCTTCGATCCTGAACTCAGCATCTCTAAGACATTAAAATACAGATCTTTAAACAAATAAGGGAATAAGCCCACCACTACACAAGCTACCACTAAGGCTAAAGGAAATAATCCAATGGCAAGTCCAGGATGATGAAATGAAAGCTTCTTAGAAAGATCTGGCTTCAATAATTGCAACAACATTTTATAAAGATAAGCACAAGTAAACACTGCTCCTAATATTACAATTACAACAACTAAAGTAATTGGATATTCAGACTGATACACCCCTGCCTTTAACAACAGTTCTTTTGAAACAAATCCATTCAAACCTGGAAACCCCGCCATTGCTAAAGAGGCAACAACCATACTGACCACTATCATTGGAAGGTATTTAAAAAGCGAATGTATAACTGAAATATTTCGAGTATGAAAGCTATGATCAATAATGCCTACACTCATAAACAAACTAGCTTTAAAGAAAGCATGACTTAATAAATGCACCAAAACAGCAAAAATAGCCCAATCAGTTCCAAGACCTAAGAACATGACCATCAAACCTAATTGTGCAATAGTGGAATAAGCCAAAATCGACTTAAGGTCTTTTTTAGTAATTGCCCAAAAACCACCGAGCAAATAAGACATTGCTCCCACTACAAAAAACACACTCCAAGAACTGTGCTCTTTTAGTGCAGGACTTAATCTAAGCAAAAGAAAAATACCCGCCTTAACAAGTGTAGCTGAATGTAGATAGGCGCTAACTGGCGTTGGAGCAGCCATAGCTCCAGGTAACCAAAATTGAAAAGGCCACTGGGCACTCTTAGTAGCTACCGCCATAAAAACAAGAGCGACTACCAAAACAGAAGACACCCCACTCAGTCCCTTCATCCATACATAAGAATCGTTAAAGTACCATGAACCCGTTTGCCCATAAGACCAAAACGCCAAAAATAACAACGAAAGCCCACCTAAAACAGTGACTATAAATGTTCTCATAGCTCCTTTTTGAGATGTAATATTCTTTACTTCATGAGAAATTAAAAAAAACGAGGCCACAGAAGTTAATTCCCATGAAATTATAAATAACAGCCAATGCTGAGAAAGCGCTAAACCCAGCATCCCTAATTGAAAAAATCCTAAAGCTATAAAAAACTTAACAAAGGAATGATTCCCCTTCATGTAAAAAAAGGCATAAGCCGCAATAAAAACTCCTACCCCCATTACAACAGTTACGAAATATTGAGCCAATGCATCCAACTCAAAATAAGAAGATTCTAATAATGTATGCTCCGAAAAATTAAAATAAAGACTAATTATCGAACCTAGCAACATAAATAAAGCTAAGAAATAGCCATTTTTCTTCAGAAATGGGCCCACAAGCATGGCCATCAAAATGAAGAATATCGGTCCGATAAGTACTGTCACTTTATACTTTATAATCCATGCTAGAAATATATTCCAATGTTCATTTGCTAAAAAACTCTTTGAACTATATTGTCTCCTTAAAAGAAAATCATGAAACTGCCTCTCACCTTAATATTGTTTAGCTTTTTTATAAGTTGTTCTCAGCAAAAAACGTCTATTCAGAACAACCCAGGGGATATCCCCTTTTTTAAAAACTACAAAGAATATCTCGAAATTGTCCCAGAAATAGGCCGCTTGCAACCAAAAGTTAACCTCAATAGTATTGATATCTTAGCTCAAGTTCACATCAACAATAACTGCTTTTATTTACATGATTTAAAGGTAGATTCCAGTAAGAACACAGTTTCAATAATTCCCATATATCGCCAAAAAAAAGACTTAAGCATTGAATGCTCTGATTTTGAAAGGCAAACTCAACTTACAAAACTACATACTTTAGAAAAAAAGAACAACACTATCAAGACCATCAAAGTTTTAAGCAAAAAAGGCTGGATTTACCAACAAGTCAATTCTAGACTCTAACCCATGGGCTTTTTCTGCTATAAATGCAACAATACAATTGAGCATCATGACAACATTTCCCGGCAAGATAGCTGTTCAAATTGTAATTTTGATTTAAAAGTCTGCCTCAATTGCACTCATTACGATGTTCTTAAAAACAAAGAATGCCATGAATCAGCTACCCTCTCAGAAGCCGTGAAAGATAAAGAAAAAGCTAATTTTTGTGACTATTTTAAGTTCAAATCAACACATAAAAAAGCTCATCTAACTAATCCGTCAGATGAGTTGTTATCTGCCGCTGAAGCTTTATTTAAAAAATAATTTTATTCAACGATTTCTAAAACAGATCTTAGTCTTAATTTTGTAGAAGCCGCATTTAAAATAGTTCTTAAAGAATGAGCTGTTCGCCCTTGCTTTCCAATGACTTTGCCCAAATCTTCTTTGGCAACATTGAGCTCAATAACCGTTGTTTTCTCACCGTTAACAGTTGAAACTTTTACATCTTCTGGAATATCAACAAGAGCTTTAACAACATATTCAATTAATCCACGTAAACTTTCTTCATTATTTTCCATTTTAACAAAATCCTTCTTTCACTTTCGCAAAGCCTAAACAAAACAATAAAACAGTGCTTGGCTAAACTTCTAGGCCGAGTATAATGATCTTTATGGGGAGATTCACCTTTTATTTACTCAGCCTAGCTCTACTTAGCGCGTCATGTGGAGTGAAATCGCCTCCAAAATACGTAAATACTGAGTTTGGCCCTCTTGATTCTCAAAAAAAGCAAAAAAAACAACAATGAGTCTTCGTTTTCACAAATATACTGCTAACGGGAACCACTTCGTTGTAATTGATCAAAACGACCTACAAACCGTTCTGTCCCCAGCTCAGATAACTAGATTATGCTGTCCCTTTAAAGGCATTGGAGCTGACGGCCTATTTATTGTGAACTCAGCAAAGAATCACTGGATCTTCTACAACAATGACGGCTCACTTCCTATTATTTGCGGCAACGCCGCCCGCGCCTTCACCTTACATTCTCAGAGCAAAGCAACAAAATCAATATCATGGACTGATGATTATTCCAATGATTTTCAAGGAAATCACCTAAAAGACTCACACTTTGAAGTCACATGGACCAATGAGCATAAGTGCCTAGCCCAATCTATAAACAAAGAGAGTTTAAAAACAGACTTTAACTCTGAAGGCCTTAAAGCCGCTTACGAGGTCGATTGCGGAAATAGCCACCTCATACTTATTTTAGAAAACTCACTCCCCACTAAAACTCAAAGAAATCTCTACTCTCCAACTTTAAGAAAGTTAAGCTCAGACATAAGGGCTCAAGGAGCTAATGTTAGTTGGTATTCAATTCAAGACAAGCAAGCTGTCACCTTTGAAAAAGGAGTCGAACAAGAAACTATGGCTTGTGGCTCAGGAACCCTTGCCTTAGCCCTTTCTCTTCAAAAAGAACGACTCATTCCACATTTATCTCAAAAAACTCAATACTTTAATGTCCCTGGCGGACAACTCTCTATTAGAATTGATGCACAAAATAAACTTTGGCTCGGCGGTCAAGCGCACAAGGTCTTTGACGGACATTTAAATAAAAACTTTTTTAAGCTAGACTAAATGTCACCATGATTGACGACCTCAAAATAGCCTCACATTGGAATGGTCTTTGGACTGCCTTAGTAACTCCTCTAGATTCTGAGCTTCAACTTGATAAGAAATCATTTCAATCTTTAGTTAAATCACTAGACAATAAAACCCACAAAGGATTCATTATCGCAGGATCGACTGGTGAAGGATCACTTATTGGCTCTTCAACTTACAAAGAACTTTTAAGTTTTTCCAGAAAAACTATTCCAGAGCAATATCCTCTAGTAGCTGGTTTAGGTATTGGCGGTACTTTAGAGCAATTAGAAAATCTAAAACTTGCCAAAAATTTAGGATATCAAGCCGTACTATCATCTGTGCCGGCTTATGTTAAACCGACTCAAAAAGGTATCTTCAATCACTATGTTGCCCTTGCTCAACATAATATCCCTGTTTGTGTTTACGAGATACCAGGTAGAGCCGCTTCAACAATATCCATAAATGCCCTAAAAAAATTAAATTCTTTATACCCAGACATTTTTACAGCTACAAAAGACGCCACTGGAAACCTGCAAAGACAACGAAATCAAGTTAATGAACTAAGTCCTAAAATGGCTTTGTTAAGCGGAGATGACTTTAGTTATGTTGACTTTCTAGAGCTTGGTGGCCACGGAATAATTTCAGTTGCTTCTCATATATTTTCAAAAGAATTCAAATATATTTTCGACAATGCTCGCGGCAACCCTGAAAAATGTCATCAACTCTTAAAAGAACTAAAACCAAGTATCAATTCTTTATTTTCTGAATCAAATCCTATTCCAGTAAAATCTTATCTTAAAGAAGAAGAAATTATCTCTCAGGCTCACTTTTGCCCACCACTTCACTCAATGTCTTCTGATAAAATGAAAGAACTAAAGTTCAATCTAAAAGGCTATCATGCAAAAAAATAAAAAAATAAAATTAGCCCTTACCGGCGCAACCGGCAAAGTTGGCAAAGAACTTCAACTACTTCTTCAAAAAAAAGAATTTCGTGAGCTTTTCGAACTTAGAGCTTTATTTTCAAGAAAAGAAAAAAATTATAAAATACTCAAAGAATGTGATGTCTTAATTGACTTCTCTCGACCTGAATTCACTTTAAAAATTGCTCAAAAAGCAACTGAATACAATAAAAACCTTAAACTCATCATTGCCACTACGGGCTTTAAAGCAAAAGAACTCGTAAAATTAAAATCAACCTTAAAGTCTCAAAGCTGGTGCCTAATCTCCAACACATCCATTGGTGTTTTCTTATTTCATCAAGCACTCGAGTTATTAGGCCATCTCATTCCAGCAAAAACCTTTAAACTCAAACTAACAGAAACCCATCACATCAAAAAAGTCGATAGCCCAAGTGGAACTGCTGTCACTCTAAAAAAATCACTAGAAAAGCATAGTACAGAAGATTTTCAACTTGAAATAAAATCAATACGAAAAGGAAAAATTTTCGGCATTCATGAGCTTAAAATATATAATAGTTCAGAAGAGTTCATCATAAGACACAAAGCCAAAAATCGTAGTCTCTTTGCTAAAGGAGCGCTGAATTTAGCTCAAAAAATTCACAATAAAAGATTTAAAAAAGGATTAATTCCTAGCGAAAAATTATTTTCGTAAACACAAACACATCTAAACCCATAATTTTGGAATAACTAACCTCATCACGCTTTTAAACCAATATTCAACTGTTGATTTTTCTTTATTATTCAAACCAATTTTATTCAGAATTCTTGCTTCATATTTGAAGCGAAATTTATATTTTTTATTGAATGTATACTTTAAAAATAAATTATCGTAAAAGTAATGCTCGACAGATTGATAATAATCAAGTTTCAAATAATCTTCAACAATTCCGTCCAACACGCTCAAATAGCAATCTCTCCTTATAAAGAACATGAATGTATTAACCCATTTTTTTTCGTAATTAAAGAGAGGCTTATAATTAACTGACCTCACATCAAAAGCCATCTCCAAATTTTCAAAAGGCATGTCTAAGAATTTATTAAAATTTTTAATAATATATCGGCCCGAAAGTTTTATAATCCAAGCATTTGATTGATTCATTAGTAATTTAGAAGATTTAATACAATATCTAATAGTGTTGAATTCAGAGACTCCCCTATTTCCCGAAACATTTGACTCTGGCGAGCTAATAAATTCAACCTTATCTACAATTCCATACTCTCTCACAAGTTCTCGAAAACTTTCTAAACAAGATCCCGAATTCTCAATGAAAATAATGCTATCTATTTTGCCGATTTTCAAAAAGTTTAAATAGAATTTAAAAGACTTTAAATACTGCTTAAGTCTAATTTTAGGATCGAGTATTTTAAGAACTTTTGCGTCTACATGCGGCGTTATAGTAGCTGTTAATAATAAATTCATTTTAAGATCTCACACTAATTCAGTTTCTAAATCAAGAATTATGTTCTCAAAACAAAAAAAAAGAGCGGATACTTCAAAATGAAATATCCGCTCTTCTAACTGTTATGGATTAATAATTAAAATTGCCAGGATTGTTCTGCATGTGTCTTCGAATTAATTCTCTAACTTTAATAACAAAACCCTGTGTATCTCGAACGCCATCAAGACTGATCTCGACACGTCTGTTCTTAGACCAAGCCTCAGCATTATTTCGAGGATCACGTGGACGGCTATAGCTGTAACCTGCAGATCTAATTTTATCATTAGGAATTCCAAAAATTTCCAAATAACGTTCAACAGACGAGGCTCTTGCTCGAGACAATTGTTGATTACTTTCAAAAGAACCACGAACATCTGTATGACCATCTACTATAATCGAAGACCATTCACTTGAATTATCTCTTAAAAAGTAACCGAGCTCTTTTAAGAAATCTCTAGAATGCTGCTTTAATCGAGCACTTGAAGTGTCAAATGGAATCATTCCATCATCTAAAGTTAACTTAATTTTGTTTTGTCCAATAACTTCAACTGGAGCCTCTGGGATTGGCTCAGGAATCGGAGCTGGTAACGGCTCAGGTTCCGGCAATGGAAGTGGTTCTGGTTCTGGCTCAGGAAGAGGTTCCGGCTCTGGTAAAGGTTCTGGCTCTTCTTCTTCAGGCTCATACGATCGTCTTCTTGAATGAAGTGGAAAACCTAATTCCACATCTAAC
>ENA-ORXR01002400-ORXR01002400.1-marine-metagenome-genome-assembly--contig:-NODE-2400-length-17953-cov-8.974379_pt1 | contig 17953 bp, 12 predicted proteins | sample MGYA00237866_ERZ511479 | MGnify/ENA metagenome assembly ERZ511479 | reverse complement strand
TGCCCTGCCCGCGCCTCCCTCGCCCGCGCCCTCCTTCGATCCCGCCCACGGCCGCCCTGCCCCGTCCCCGCGCCCCCCCCACGACGCCCGCGACACGCCGGCCCCCTCCGCCTCCGCCTCCGCCGCCGTCTGCGCCGCCGCCCAATACTACACAGCCGACCGCCAATACGGCGGCCACGACAACGAGTCCCTTGCCCGCGCACGATCCACATTTACCAGCATCTGCGACGCCTTCTCCGTCCCCGCATCTGCCCGCTCCTCCCGCGTCCCCTTCGCGCTGCGCCTCACTAAGCACAACCTGCCCGCCCTGATCGACGTCTCTGGCGGCCTCCCCGAGCCCCGCCTGTGGGACATCATCCACGACCGCGTCCACTCCGCCGCCCGCACCCTCCGAGTCCGCGAGCAATGGCAGACCACCACTTACCGCGCCGAGCCCGCCCGCCCCGACGATTCCGCTGTCTCTCGCTTTGAATGTATGATTTTCCGCCTCACCCTGATGCAGTCGCAGTTGCCCCCTCGCTACCACACCGCCGCTATACTCTCCGACAAGATCCTCGACACCGTCCGCGGCGAATGGTTCGCTTCCTCCCTGTTGGCCGGCGCCTCGCCCACCGACCCTCACGACCTCGCCGCCCATGCCAAGCTCCTCCTCGCCACCGGCCCCCTCGGCATCCGCTCCCCGGCCTCCCTCCGCGCCATCACCAACACGCCCACCCCCTCCGCGACAACCCCCCCCGCCTCCTACCTCGCCAGCGCCGCCCCGGATCCCCTCCACGCCCCGGCCGCCGACGACACCTGTACGATCGATGTCGACGCACCCAACGGCGGCGAGCCCGACCAAGTATTTTACTTCCTCCGCCGCTTCTGCGGCGCCACCGACCGCCCATACCGTACCGAGCGATCGCCGGCCCGCCCCTACCGCGGCCCCGGCCCCGCCAACCCCTGCCGCATCTGCCGCGGAACCGACCATTTCGCCCGCACCTGTCCTAAGCTCCGCTCCAACGCCACGCCCGCATCGCTCCTGGCCACCTTCACCTCCACATCCGACCTGCTGCCCCCCCCGTCCCCTCCCTCGCCCCTTACGCCCGCCGCCCCGCCCGCCCCCCCCGCCGAGCGGCCCCCCACCAGCTCTGACGACGTTTGGCTCCTGCCCGTCTGCCCCGTCTCCCCTGTATACGCTGCGCCCGAAGCCGACATCACCACCGCCATCGCGGATATCGGCACGCCCGGCGATATCGTCGGCGACGCATGGCCGCGCCGCAACCCCCAAGTCTCCACCACCCGGCTCTTTTCTCCCACGACTCGCTCCGGTCTCGGCCACGACGTCCCCTCCTCCATTGGCCGCCTCGGCGTCCGCCTCACCACCGTCGACATCCACGGCAAGCCCCTGACTTTTGATCTGCCCAACGTCCACGTCCTCAACCACACCGCCGTTCCGCTGCTGCTGGGCCTCCACTCGCACCGCCACCTGTCCCTCGTCATCGACGCCCGCCGCAACACCATCCTATTCGGCCGCTCCCGCCGCCCCGTTTGCTGCCTCACTCAACGCGGCCACCTTACGCTCCCGCCTTCGCCTCGCCCCCTCCCCGCCACGCCCGCATCCTTCTACATTCGCGCCGAACTCGGCCTCGCCCACCGCAAATTTGGACACGCCAGGGTTGACGCCCTCCTCCGCGCATTCCCGCCGACAACGTTCTCCGCCGCCGATATCTAGACCCTCAAGGACCTCGCCAACTCCTGCGTGCCCTGCCAGCAATACGCCCACCTGCCCCGCCGCCCGCGCTATGCCCTGCCCCCCCGCCCTGTCACGTTTAACCGCATCATCGCCCTCGACACGTTCCAACTGCGCGCCGACCTGCCCAAAGTCCTGGATATCACTTGCCTGCACACTGACTTCGGCCTCGGCCGCCTGACCCCCTCGATGCGCGGCGACACGATGTTTGTCCTGCTCTACCTCACGTGGCTCGCCATTTGGGGCAGCCGCGACACAGTCATCACCGACCGCGGCTTTGAAGCCGAAAACGACGCCTTCTTCCACGCCCTCACTTCGATGGGCATCCACTGGCGCCCCGCCCCGACCGAAGCCCTATGGACCATCGGCCGCAACGAGCGCCACTACGGCCTAACCCGCGACGCCTTCCTGCGAATCACCGCCGAGACGCCCGCCTTCGCCCCCGACCTCGCCCTCGCTATGGCCTACAAAGCTTGCAACGACGCAGCCCGCGCCCACGGAGCCTGCCCCACGACCGCCGTCACCGGTGACCCGCCCCGCCTGCTCATCGGCCACAACCATCACGCCGACCCCTCCATCGCCGCCCGAACCCGCGCCATGCAAACCGCCCGCAATACGATGGAGGCGTACACCGCCGCCGAAAGCCTCCGCGGCGCCCTCTCGCACCCTGGCACAAACGTCCCATTCGTCCAGGTCGGCCAAAACGTCTGGTTCCACCGCCACAACCACGGTTGGCTCCGCGGCACCGTCCATTCCCTCGACGGCAAAACCGTTTCCGTCCGGCACAACTCGAAGCTGTTCTCGTGTTACGAAGCTCGCACGAAGCCTCACGTCTCCCGCCACCCGCCCGCACGCCTTCTCGCCGACGATCCGTCCGCCATGGCCCCGCCCGCCCCCATCGGAACTAACGCCCCCGCCCCGCCGCCCGCCGCCACATTGCCGCACACCTCCCGCACGTTCCTCGCCCACCCGCCGGACCCCGACTCGCCCAACCACCCCCGCTGGGACGCCGCCAAGTTAACCGAGATCAACGTCTTCATTTTCATCGACTGCAAGACCACCGTGCCCTCCCGCTCCGTCCCGCCCTCCACGCAGATCTTCAACTACCTGTGGCGCGTCACGTACAATCCCAACCGTGGCAACGGCAAGCCCGCGGAGCGCGCCCGCTACTGCGTCGCCGGAAACCAAGACTGGCACTAGGCCAACACCGTCGCCACGACCCCCGTCACGCCCCAAAGAGCCATCCGCACGATCATCGCCGCCGCCGTCATCCTCAACTTCACCATCCACACCGAAGACTTCCTCCGCGCCTACCGGCAATCCGACCTCCTCGCCGACCCCGTCCACGTCTGGGCGCTGCCGGAAGCCGGCGAGCCCGCCGTCTCGGTCTGGTGCTTCCACCGCGCCGTCTACGGCAAGAACGACGCCGGCCGCCACTTCCACTTCGACACGCAGTCCCGCTTCCTGACCATCCCTGACATCACCCTCAGCTCGTCCTTTGACACGATCTACCTCGTCCCCAAGCACGGCACCATCGCCACCTACGTCGACGACACCCTCAACGCCGGCGACGCGCCCTTCCTCGCCTCCGTCGGCCGCATCGTCGACTCCTACAACACCCACCGCCCCGACCACGACAACGTCCAATTCGCCTGCATCACCTCCCACACCGACGCCTCCGGCGTCCACTGCAACGCCGGCTCCTACGCCTCGTCCGTGCCCCCGCTGCCCCTCCACGCCCCCCTCACCTCCCCCATCGCCGACCCCAATTTATTCCACTCCCTCGCCGCCAAGCTCCTCTGGGTCGGCCGCGTCGCCCGCCCCGACGTCCTCACCAACGCCACCCAACTCGCCAACATCGCCAACCCCACCGGCGCCGACGCCCGCCGCGCCAACAACACCCTCGTCTCCATCACCGACACCCCCATCACCCTCCACTACCCCCGCCTCCACCCCGACTCCCTCCGCGTCGACGTCTTCGCCGACTACTCCGGCTCGGCCACCTCCCCGCTGCCCAGAAGTGAACTCGGCTACCTCATCGCCCTCGTCGACGACACCCACCGCTTTTCCCTCCTCCACTGGGCATCCCACCGCCCCCACCGCGTCTGCCGCGGCTCCTGCGCCGGGGAACTGCTCGCCGTTGCCGACGCCGTCGCCGCCGCCCTCGACGTCCGCCTCTTGCTCCAGGAACTACTGATGCGCCGCGTCCCCATGGCCGCCTACACCGACTCCTCCGCCGCATACGACCTGGTCACTTCCTTCAAGGACCCCACGGACATGACGGGCAAGAACGACCTCTTTATGCTCCGCCGCTCGCTGCTCGCGGGCACCATCCAGGACCTCGCCCTCGTCGACGGCGCCCACAACCCCGCGGATGCCCTCTCCAAGCCGACTTTCGCCCGCCCGGCCCCCAACCCCTCCCTGGCCAACGCGCTCCGCTCGGGGCTGCTGCGCCCGCTCATCCGCTGCCACACCACGTCCGCGGCCAACCGCGACGACCCTCGCCGCCCCGCCCGCACGTGACCAACCCGGCTCCGCCCACGACGGTCCCGCCGCCCCCGCCACTGACCAGGTGGGGGCCGGCCCTCGCCCCCGCGCCTCCCGCGCCCGCCCCGGCCCCGCCCCGCTGGCCACGGGGGGTGCCCTCGTCCCGCCGACCCGCCCGACGCCGACTCTGCCGCGCGCCCCCCCCCATTTCGTCGAGGGGGGGAGATTTTGACACGCTGGACACGACCGACCAGCGCCCTCGCCGAGCCCTGCCCCACGGATGAACGCGGCCCAGCCCGCTCGACGCTCGTGCGCAGTCAAGACCGCTGCCAGAGGCGTTCGCGCCCCTGACCACCGATGCGGACTATCGCCCCCGCCGCTGGGCGCTACCCCCGCCATTCCGCACCCACGCACGGTCGCAGCCGCTGCCGGCTGCAATGCCACCGCCCGACACCACCGACGCTGTTTTGCGCCCCTGCCGGAGCGCCCCCCTACCGACAGTCACCGCCCGCTTGCGGTCGCAGCTACTGCCTGCGGCGTCGCCACCGCCCGACACCACCAACGCTGTCTGCCGCCCTTGCCGTTGCTCCCAGCCCCCGACGCTTACCGCGCACGGGCGGCCGCAGCCGCTGCCGGCGGCATTTCCGGCGGCCGTCACCATCGGCGCTGTCCTCCGCCCCAGCCGGTGCGCCCCACGCGCGTCGCTCACCGCCGGCGGGCTGTCGCAGCCGCTGCCGGCGGCGTCGCCAGCGCCCGTCACCACCAACGCTGTCTTCCGCCCTTGCCGCTGCACCGCATGTTCGTCCCTCGCCACACGCTAGCGGTCACGGCCGCCTCGGGCTGCGTGGCCACCGCTCATCCTCAGCAACGGTGTCTGGTGCGCCCACCGCTTGGCGCCGCGGCCGCTGTTCCGCACCGGCGAGTAGTGCCGGCCGTTTCCGGCTACGCCGCCACCGCCCTACCTCCGAAGATGCCTTCTGCCCGTGTCGGTGCGCGCCACTTTCGCTGTTCCGCGCACGCGCACGGTCGCAGCCGCTGCCGTCTGGGTCACTGCCGCCCGTCGGACCATGTCAGAGCTTGTGCCGCGTTCTGGTGGCGCGGCTGTCGCAAGTGTTCGGATGCGAGGAGCGGCTACGCTGTGATTTGGCGGCGGCCTGTGCACGTATGCAGCCTCAAAAGAACCAAGGCGAGAACGATAGCGACGGGGTGAGGCCTGCCCGTATCCCGCCGGAAGGACGCTGCGGCGTGGGCAGGTCTAACGGCTTGTCTGCAGGCGTGTGCCGAGAGTAGCGTGCATGTTCTCTAAGGGTTCAAGTAGACGGCGCCGGAGGGCTAGCCTCGGGCGCACGTGAGAAGTAGACAACGTTTTCCTGGATGTGCTTGTCACTGACTTGGCGGTTGTGATGCGAGTGACGCGACGCAGGCGGCCGCCGAAAAGCAAGGAGCTTCAAAACAGTCCTTCAAGGTCTGCAACGACCTAGCAGCTGGGCGGGCACTCTTCGGCTGCCTATTGTGCTTGCCCCGCCGTCTCCGCACCGTTGATGCAAGCCACTCGCGTTGTTGGCCGCATCCGTTCAGTTAGCCCTTGTTTCGTGGGCGTATGAGGTGGACTAGGATGGCTCCAGGCTCCTGTGCCTCTCGTGCCCGCCGCAATGATGCCATGTGGGGAAGAGGTGAGCAGCCCACGTGCCGTACACGCTTCACCAGCCGAGATGTACGTGTTCTGTGTCTCGACACAGTAGCCGGTGGCTCTGGAGCGCAGCGCTCATACAAGGTCGATCAAGCGGTATGTTGGTAGAGGCGGAGAGGCGACTGTCGTCTTTGACTGTTGGGATATCGTGTGTCCAAAAAGAGCATCAGGATTGGTTTGATACGGAAAATGAGGCATACCATCGTGATCAGCGCACTTGAATGCATCAAGTAAGATCCTTTGCAGAGAACGCGTGTTTCGGTCGTTTTGCTCTGGTTTCGACCGGAAAGTCCACGGCACCCCAGCCAGAGACAGGGCTGCAGACCGGTGCAGATGAGACGCGTTTTCCAGATGAACAGCTTACTATGGTGCGTGTCCCAAAAATGAGACATCCCAGAAATCTTTTTTCTTCGCGGCCCATCAGCTTTCTGCAGCGGTCCACTCGTGTAATGTGGACCTCTCGGTCCAACTGTGTTTCCAGAACGGATCCTCACTGTACGCGGCGAGGCGGCACCATGTCACATGTCATCGAGATAGCTGTCTGTTGTCGCGGCCTCGACACGTGACATTCACGCTCCCAAATGAGATGCACCCATACTAGAGAAGACGGCAGCTGTCACAACAAGAAAGAATCAAAGGCGGCGATCTTAGCAATAAAGATGTGAAAAAGACCGCCATGTAGCCCCCAACGAAGAAAAAGCGATTTGGGACACCCCTCATCGAAGCCCCAGTTAGCAGATCAGCTGAGGCGGTGCCAACCGGTAACCCTGAGAACCTGAAAAATACTGGTTTCAAGATCGTGATTTACTAAGAGGTCCACACAACAGGGCCCACAGGCACGCATTAACGAGTTGTCAGCCAAGAACGCGTCGGGACAGCCTCTTTCCATGGAGGCCAGTCGAGAATTTTCCTGTTCCCCACCCCGCTTGCCCCCATGCAGTGATGTGTCAGTCCTCCGGAAAACGAGCATGTCTCATTTTTTGGACACGCACCATACAAGGGAGGGGAGGAGCCCGCGTATGCCGAGTGACGTCGTGTATTTAATAGATGAGCTGTAGACGAAAAACAAATCCAGAATGTCCGGAATTGAAAGGAATCAGTACAAAGAGTGGCCCTCGCGTGTACCACAAAACAATGGTTGTGCGCAACCGCGCGCGAGCGCCCCGACCCAGCGCAGTGGTGCTTAACTGGCGGTTCCACGCAACCGGCGGATTCGTTGATTTTCGGCCGCATGATCTTGCGGATTCCCTCATGAAGACACCATACTTGACGGTTTTTGACGATTTCAAGCTCAGATGGATGCGTTATGTATTTCCTGGGACCCGTCACGGCTTTCCTTGCACCGACGGGAGCGTCTGGATGTAATGCATTCAGCCCTGGGCATGCCGAGCGCGGAATCACTCCGCTGTGCGCTTCACGCGGCAAGCGCAAAAGGCAATAGCACCTGCGAGCGCAGAGGCGTGCGGCACCTGTCCATAAGATGATCACCAGAGGCGGTGCAAGCGCGCTGGGTGCGGCAATCTCATTGGTGTCTTCACAGTAAGCAGAAAGGAAGTAGGCGGTGACCAGTGACTTGGAGGTGACACAAGATGATGACTACCCAGGTTCAGAACCGCAAACGCAACCGTAGCTACTACACTGCTGTGGAGCAACACAGCCACTCGTCCGCCCCCTAGTTTCGCGTACAGAACCATGGCTGATGTACTACTGCGGAGCCACAATTCCACTACGTCGTCGATAGTTCCGCCCCGCCATAGCTGTCCATGCCCTTGTGCGCCAAGCCTCGTCGCGAAACCCCACATATTTCCCCATCGCGGAAGTGTGGATGCAGCAGTGGGATGGCGCCGGTGTCGACTTGCCTGTGTGGGCAAAAAGGCCGAGCGTGTCCGTGCCGCCGCTCGATGCATATACACGCGGACTCTCGCACTCCCTCGACCCAGCGCAAACCGCCATATGTCAAAACGGATCACTGCATATTTGCCTTAATTGGCGCTCACCATTGGTGGACCGGCTATGTGTTGGTGCGCGTTCATTGGCTGATTGCTACTAACAGCATTGTCAGGATTGGGGGATATCATTTCCTTCCATTTCGTGGCTCCATCCACATTTCACGAACAGAGCCGCATCGGTGCATCAACCGCAGATTCTTGCGAAATGGGCATGCTTGCGGATGCTCCCGCAGACGCTGCGGACCTGAGATTCGAGCAAAATCGGGCTTGCGTGCAACCCCGGTTTAAGCACCACTGCGCAGGGGGTGGAGGGCGGGAGGCGAAAAAACAGCGGACGTGAGGAGTCGGGGAGCAGCGCGGGGGGACGCGGGCGGCGCCGCCTTATGCGGGCTGGGGGCGGACTCGGTCCGCCGCTGCGTGTGGCTACGCGGCGGCGGCTGCTCGGGGCAGCTGGTGCCGCCAGAGACTGATCTCCGGCGGCATCCGATCCCGCAGCTAAATCCCCGGTTGCGCTTTTACTCGGTCCCAGGCCAACAGCCCGCCGACTATACTCTGGGGGTAAACCCCTTAGTCCAAAAGGAGAGCCACAAATGGCGGAGCCGCCAGCGGATCCCGCCCCATCCTAAAAGAATTGGCAACTCAGGCCAAACCAGTCCGCGCATTCCACCGCCACAACATCAGGGACACATCCGCCAGTAACCCGGTCAGGGCCTCACGGTGGTTCTCCGCTCCAGGAGCCGAAGAGTGAAAGGACCCTGTGTCCGGCCCGACCCGCCCGCACGCCTCCCATACCAGTGGCGTGAAGGTGTGGGGCGGGTCGCCAGCGGGAAGGTGCGGCGTGTAATTGCCGACCTGCTCCGCCTCGCGCACCCAGGCGGCCCCAAGCATGCGGGGGGAGCTCACCTTGCGGGAGACGTGAGCGGCAGCCGTTGATGCCGCCACGGACACGTCCCCCCACAGCGGCGCTCCGGATGACACGCGCGTCGCCCGCAGATCGGGTCGCAGCGCCGGCGCTTGTGTGCCTACGGGCAGTGGCGGCTCTGCCACCACCTCCGTCCACCGCGGGTCGACCCGCAACGCCGCGGCCACCCGCTGGAGCACCTCCGTGCGGTCCGCGAGCGTGCCACGGCGGCACTCGCGGGCACACGCTTGCGGAATAGGAGCGCCTCCCAACCACAGCCGCACAGCTGCCGCCATCTCGGGGCCAGCCAAGGCGCCGCCCCGTGAGCCACCACACGAAAGCCTGTTCAACCACAGTCCGGAGCCGGGGCCGCAGCCGGCGGCCCAGCGGGCGCGCGCCGACATGGGCAGCGGCGCCCACATGGCGCGTGCCGCCGCTAGGTGCGCCGCATTCGCCAACTGCCGCTGCATGAGCCGCGTTGGCGCATCGAGCAGCGCCCTCCAGGTGTTCGAGATGCCCCTCAGGGCACGGGTTAGGCCAGCGGCCTGTATGTTGGCCGTGTTCAGGGGGAGGGTCAGGGAAAGGAGAGGGTCGGTGCTCGGTGGAGCGACGGACTCGAAGGGAGAGGTGCCAAGAGAGCCCTCCGTAGGAGAGGTCGCCTTGGAAACACATGTAGCCAGACACGCCTGCAGGCATGGCAGCAGCGGTCCCCACAAGCCGCCCTCTGCGGAGGAGGCGGCGAGAGAAGCGGGCATCGGCGCACCCATCGGAGCGGCGGCCAGCGGGGGTGCCAGTGGTGGGGGCGCAGCTGCACTGGCTGCCACGGCAGCACCTGGCCACGCACTTTTTCCCCCCCAATTAGATGGCAAAACGTCCCCCCCTTCGTCGGTGGTGGGCGTTCGCGCGGCACCTACCGCCAGCTGGCCCGACGCGGTGATCGCCGGCGGTGCTGACAGCGCCCGCGCAAGCTCGCGCAACGCCGGCACCGACATGCCGGTGGCCCGCAGCGTAGCCAGCCAGGACGCCACGTGCGCGGCCGGCGCGACAACGGAGCGGTCGCCAAGCCCAAGCCCCCCAATTCTGACGGAATGAGCGGCGCAAGCTAAGAGCGCCCGGCGCGTGTCCTGTCGGTCGTCCGCCGCGCGGAGAAGCAGAAGCGCCCCCTGAATCGTCGCGTTTACTTGCGCCGCAAGCGCTGTCGCTGCCGCCGGCGCCAAGAACCGCAGCGCGTACGTCGTGAGCGGGGACGCGCACATGCGCAGCAGCAGCAGCTGCTCCTGCACGGCGGCAGGCGGGAGAAAGGCGACGGCGCGCACCACTTGGTCGTTCGCCGCCGCCATCTTTGAAGCCTCCACCGTGACAAACGCGCCCCCCCCCCACCGGGACACCGAAGTATATCAGCCCTGTGGTCCGCCACTGGATGGCGAGGTCGGCGGGCGGCGCGCGAGGCGTCGGCGACCACGCAGCGCACTTGGCCGGTGCCAGCTCGGCGTCCACGTTGGCGCCCAGTTCCGCCGCCGAGCGCATGACGGCCGCCAGCTCATCTATAGGGCCAATGACCGAAACGTAGACATGCAAGCCCAGCACCGAGCACCGCGCTTGGCGCGTCGCCAGCGACTTCAGGGCGGGGTGCAGGGCGAGCGCGTGAATAAGAGGCCCGAGCACGTCCCCCTGCTGGGTGCCGCGCTCGACCCTCCATACTAGCCTTTCCGGCAGCCCCCCGTGTCCGTCATCCACTCCCCAGCCGTACACTGGTGGCGGCTCGCCCGGATATATGCACCTGAGCTAAGGCACAAGCGCAGGAAAGGCTCCTTCCGCCACGACCATCGCCGCCTGGATGGAGATACTTTTGATGGCGTTTTTGAGATCGAGCTGGTTTGCCTCCCACGTGGGCTCGACCGCCAACCGCGCGTCCGCCTCGTGCACCAGCTCCTCGCACGCACCTGACACACAGACCGCCCGCTGCAGCGGCATGAAGTACCGCCGCGCATCGGGCAGCACATCCCGTATCAGGGCCTTGCCGACAGGTTTGCGCAACGTTTCTGGCATACCTATTAGCCGCAGCCCTGGCACGCCGGCCGCGTCGACCCCCCCCGGCTTTACCAGCAGTAGAAGGTTGGCCGCGCCGAGCGCGCGGCGGGCCGCCGGCGGCACCTTGTCAACGCCGTCGGCGGACGCCAGCAACTGTACAACGCGTAAAAGGGCGTCACGCCCGGCCGATTTCAAGGCCCAAAGATGCTCCATTCGGAGCCCCGACGGGCCACGCGCCTTGCCGCGTGCCGCCGACCGGATGGTGGCGACCACCGTCTCCGCCGCCAGCGGACGTGGCGCCGCGCCAGCCCGTGCCTCCTCGAACGCCTTGGCAGCAGCCAGCTGGACAGGAAACGTGGCGGCCAATGTATCGGCAGTTGCCAGATTGAGAGTGGCGGGCGGAAAGAGGGTGCTGGTCTTGTCCCGCAGCGCATCTGATTCGGCGGCCACGAGGTGGCCGGTGAGAGTTTGCACACAACCACGAAGCTGCCCGTGAGCGAGCCGCCGCAGCGCCCGCCGCTGCCGCTTGGACGGCTGAGGCACCGCAGCCGCCGGCCCATACGGCCCAGCAGGGGCGGCCGCCTCCCCCTCGTCAAGCTAAAGACGGCGATGTCCCGTCCGCCGGCGCCATACTCCCGCGTCGCGGTCCGCGAGCGCGTCTTCAAACCGGCCATCTAGCACGGCGGCGAGGCGCACCGCCCGCGAGAGCGGCTTGGGTCCAGATGCGCGCCCCTCGCCCCGGGCCGGGACGTGAAAAATCAACTAGGGGATTAGAAGAAGCCAAAGCCACGCATGGGCATGCTCCGGTGCTCGGAGCACCCACCGAAGCATATCCGCGCCCAGCTCCGCCCACCCCTCCGCAAACACCGGCGGCACCGTCCCCAACGTTCGGGCACACGACGCGACAAGCGGCGCCCAGTCAGCCCTAGCCGGCACGGCGGTCTGCAGGAATTCTCCGCGCCGGCGCGCCCACTCCACGTAGTCCGCCCTGAAGAGCGGCGGCGGCGGGGCGTCGTGGTCCGGCGGCGCCGAGGAGGCCGGTGACGGTGGCGTCGGCGGCGGCGGCGGTGTGGAGGGCGGCGGCGGTGCACCCGGCGGCGGCGTCGTTGCAGAAGGCGGCGGCGGGGCGGACGGCGGCGTCGGTGTGGTCGGCGGCGAGGAACGAGATGGCGGAGCAAAGCCGCCCCCCGTTTCAGTCTCGGCGGCCGGAGTGGCCGTCGCGTCCGCTGAAGTGCCCGCCACCTGGCGCGGCGGGGCCGACGGCGGCGGTGGCGCGGCGGCGGCCACCGGCGACGGTTCGCTCGTCTTGCACTTGCGTACGTGCACCGCGAGTGGCGTCGAGCCGGAGCGGAGCTGCAGCGACCGGTAAGGCTGCGCGCGCCGCGGGCACGGCGCGAGGTTTAGCTCCCGTACTGTCGTGTGGAGCACCTCGGCGAAGAGATGGCACCGTGCAAGGTGCAGCACCAGCGGCGCCTTGTCGGACGTCGCCTTGACGCGGCGGGCACAGTCGGCCACTGGGCCTACCATCGGCGTGTTGCCGGCCGCGTACGCGGTAGCCGGCACACGCGGCGCCGTGCACCGCGCAACGTGGGCGGAGAACGGCTGCCGCCCCGCGGCCGTCTTCAAGAGCATGTACAGGACAGCGCACGTCGAGCACATGCCGAGGCGGTGCTCTGCCAGCACTGCCGCCGGCACGTCGGCGCCAGAGTGCACCCGGCGGAGGTGCTCCTTCACGGACGCACCAACGTGCATCACCCCGCAGGCGTTAACCGGGCACAGCAAAGACCTCGCCCCCCCGCCCGCAGTGGCGGCCCCAGCATTCGCATGGGGCGCCGCGGCGGCCGCAGCCACAGCGCTACCCCCGGCAGGCGCGCTAGCAGCAGGCGAGGATGCCGCAGCCTGTGTTCCGCGCGCCTGGGCACCGGTCGAAGGCGCCGAGGGGAACGGGGACGTGGCGTCCCCGCTCTCCTCTGCCGCATCGGCAGCGCCGCCACTACTCATTGGCGGAGGCGTCGCTGACGGATTTGGGGTCGGCGCCAGCGTCGGGCGCCGCTGCCGCTGAGGTCCCCGTCGCTCCGGTAGGCGGGACCAATGGTGGCCCGGCGGCCGGCGTCGAGGACGGGCGGACAGGGGTGGGTACCTCTTTGAGCCGGCGCCCCGCGACCACTGCGCGGGGTATGCGCGCGGCGACTCGCCGCCGCCGCCGGACATGGACCCGTAGTGGGGAGCCATGTGCGGTGTTGTTTTCGGTCGGTCCCTAGTTGGGCCGTCCGTCCCTTGTTGGGCCTGTGGGCCGGTTCGCCTGGGTTTTGACTGTAGGGGGCCCCTTAGTAGGGGGGCCGCCCGGAGTGGGGGGTTGTTGTGAGAGAGGTTAGATAGTAGGGGGTTCCCCCCCCCCACCCCGTACTAGGGGCTTGTTGCTTGACGCGTTTCGCCGTAACGTGAGTTGGTGGCGCTGGCAGTGCTTACGGACATTCTCAGTCGGAGGATCCTCCACATAATGCCAGGTATCCTCCCGGGGTCCATACCCGAACCATCGCACCTTGAGCATGAGTCGCTCGTGCTCGTCGTACCCATGTCCGACAAAGTGGTCGAAGACAGACTCGATCGGTTTACTAGCCGACGAGGGGAGGGAAGGGACACGCCATGCGGCCAGGGCCCGGGCCCAAGCCGGGTCACCCTCCGGGGGTTCCGGGGCCCTGGTGGCATGGTTCCCGTTGATGGTGCGGATCCCATCGTCACTCTCGATGGTGAGCCGGCGCCCATCCGTCTTCAAGACCTGGTATGATCGCAAGGTCTTGAAGACGAGCTTGCCCCCCTGGTTGCCGTGGGACTCCACGAATACCCAGTCTCCAACTCGGAGTGCCTCGCGACGTGACTGTACGCGCTTACGCCCCCGGGCGTCGCCCGCGGCCCCGCCGCCATCGCCGTGCGGGCCTAGCCGGCCCAGCTGGGCGCGCGGCGTGGGGAGAACCAGCGGGTGGAGACAACAGGGAGGGCGGCAAGGAAACAAGGTGGGTTTATTCCGTACGAGAACGAGCGGACGCCGCGACGCACTATACTACTCGGGGGGCCCGCCGCCGGCCGCGTACGCAGCACGGCCCCACTTCCGCAGCGTCCGGCGGACCGCGGCGTGGAAGCGCATGGCACGGCGCTTGGGGGCCTCGTCCGGAACCCCGCCGCCGGCCGGCGGCCCACAACGGAGAAACGTCAGAATGGCGTCGGCGTACATGGGGTCCGTCATGTCGGTCCAAATGACGGCGCCGTCCCGGTCGAACAAGGACGCGGACCGGACCACGATGCTGGCGCCCCGCCACGCGGCGGAATCAAGGGGTTCCGGCGCGGCCCAGGCCCCCGACAGCCACAGCTAGGCCTCGGGCACGCGCCCAGCAAGGGGGACCCTCGCCGGGGCCGCGGTGGCCGGCAGGAGACCCCGCGCGGCCATGGCGGGGCGGGCCACGGCAGACGCATAACACGCCCCCGGCGACGCGGCACTACCCCGGGGAGGGGCAGCCGCCGCCACCCGAGCCGGGGGTGGGGACACCGGGGCGGCGGCGGCCACGGGATACCCGGAGGAGGAGAACCTCGGAGCGTCGGCCTCTCGGCGGTGCTTACGTCGGCCGTACGCGACGCTTGCCCGGCGGTCCTCCCAGGACTCCCGGGGCGCCGCGTCCGGCATGAACGCCGACGCCCCGGGTGACCCCCACGGGGCGTAGCTGACCCGAACCCCGGGCGGCAGGCGGCCCGCCAGGTCGGGCTCGGCAAAAACGAGGCGGTAGTCACCCCGCTGGGCGCCGACGTAGTTGCGGGCGCCATCCGAAATGGTCTCCTTCACCCCCGGGCGGACGGCAACCGGCGCGGCACGCGACGGATCATGGTGGTAGAGGAGGCGCGCCCGGACGACGAGCCACGGGATCCGTTCCTCGTCCGCCTCGTGCCACGCAAGCGCCGCCAAGACGGCCACGTCTCCCTGCGCCGGGTGGTCCCACCCGAACTGCTGACGCAGCTGCGCAAAGGCCGGGGACGGCTCGAAGAGACGCCACTTCTCCTCGTACTTCTGCAGCGTGTGCGACACCATGGAAAGAGATGTCATGAGGAAGGTGACGCCTTGGATGGGGTGCCGCGGGTGCCGCGCGACGAGCCGCAGCTGGTGTTGCACCGACGGCGGCCAGGGGAACTGGAGCAGGCGCGGCGACGGCGAGCGCGCCTGAAAGGCCACCGCCAGCGGCACCTTCACGCCGGAGACGTCGATGCCATTACGCGTCGCGTTCCAGAGCGCCCGGTGGCCGCCCCGGCGGGCACTCATCATCTCGCCGCGGCTCCGCTTGGCGGCCTTCGTCGCGACGTCCGTGTCGGCGGCCGGGGCGGCGGCGATGGGCAGCAACGGGCCCGGGCCGCAGAAGTACTCCTCCCCGACGAGGTCGCCGTACACGACTGGCGGCCAGTAGCGCACGCGGCGCAGTGGGCGTATTCCTCCAAGTACGCGTACTCCCGAGCGTCGGCGACGACGAACAACTCCGACGCGGGGTGAGGCACCAGCAGCAGCCGCTCCTAAGCATTCGTGCGCAACGCGCAGCGGAGGACGTCGTTGCGGTCCACGTCTGGGCCGACGCCGCGGAGGAACGAGACGAAATTCTCGCCGTCGTCGACGTACCAGGCCGTGTCGGTGAAGTGGCAGAACCTCAAAGGCCTCGGCGGCCGCGGCGCGGCCGGCCTGCTGCGGGGGCGCCGACGGCAGGAGCAGCCGCATTCGGGGCCAGGACGCGTCCATCACCTCCCCGTCGGGGGCCATCCACACCACCCACTCGACGACGTCGTTCTTGGCGTCCACCGGCGGAAGAGGGGGGACGACGAGCAACCCGCGCTGGCCGTCGGGCAGGTCCACCCACCACGAGGCGGCCGCCGGGCCCGCCGGGGCGGCGGCGGCCGCCGCGGCGGGAGCCGCCGCCGACGTCGCCGTCGCCGCCGCCCCCCGGGGGCCGGCCGACCAGCGCAAGGGGTCACGGGGCGCCGTTCACGGCGGGCGGGACTGGCGGAGCGCGGCCGCAGCCGCTTCCGGCGGGGGCGCCGCGACAACAACCCCCGCCCCCGCCGCGGGGCCACCCACCTCCTGGGCCCCGGCGGCGTCGGCGCTCAGAACGCCGGGCGGCCCGGCTTCGGAGACAGCCGGGGACGGCTCCATCTTGGGTGAAGGAGATGTAGTACTACGGGGGCGGGGGGCCCCCAGGGATGTGTCGGACGGGGACGGGCGCAGCCGGGAACCGGGCGTGGCGGCGGGGCTACGCACGGGAGGCGGCGGCCGGATCGGGGACGGTCGGCCCCGGCCCAAGACGCCTCCGAGCCCCCCCGTGCCCACACGCGCCGGGTGCGAGGCCAGCGCGGAGCACGGGGCCACGCGGCCGCCGCGCGGCCCGCCGCGTGGCGGCAGCGGGGAGCACCGAGGCGTTTCCGGCTGCTGGGCGCCCGCCCGAACTCCCCTCGCTTGACGTGTCGTCTCGGGGAATCGTAATTGCATCAGACAGAATTATCTGCATTGTGATATTTGGTGGCGCGGGCCCGGGCCAACAAGTGGCCCCGGTCCCGCGCAACGAATTCCGTCCTCATATAGGACGAAGGGCGACGACCGTGGTAGCCAGCGTCGTCGCCGGCAAGTAAACCGTGCCAAGTTGTCTCGGTATTCGACCGACCTTCACTTCCTGAACCCCTGAGTCCCATAGTGGGTACCGCTCTAGTAGCTGCGACGGCCCTTGCTTCCCTCTTTCCCTGACCACCCCTGTGGGGTAGTTCTACAGTACACCGCTTTCTGTTGCCAGGAAGGCGCCGCTTTGAAGGGGACAGGATGCTGAATAATTGTGCTTCACGGCGTCGACGATTGACTTATCGATGTTTCCCTCTGCGCTGCCTCTCTTTTCTTTTTCGGACGCCCAGGCCTCCGGACGTGTGGTGTGTGCCGCGCGTCGGGACACAAATCGGATCGCTGCCCAATCAAGCACGAAATAAACGTGCGATGCCGGTGCGGCCAACGTTGGTGTTCGCGGTGCTCAACGGCGTGCAAGGTCTGAGACTCTCTGGGCCACGAGGCCGACAGCGTGGACGAGATGATGGAGTGGAGATCGGCGCCGAAAAAGTCGTGCCTTGAGCACGACATGGACGCCATGCGAGCTCGCGTGGAGGACAAGCGCAAGGACCAACCGCCGAAGGCGCGCGCGCGAAGTGACGCCAAACGTGGCCACAAGCGGGCGTTGGCGGAGGTGCGCCCGACCGATGGGCAGCGACTCCGAGCCCATGAGGCGCAGACTGAGATCATCGATTTAACGGGCTTGGGCAAGGCGTTAACATCCTCGGCGGTCCGCACTGCGGGGGCCGGGGCGGCGGTCGCGCAAGATGATGAGGCATCGAGACAGCCTGCACGGATGCTGGGGGCGTTTACGTCAGATGCGCAAGGTCAATCGGCTGGCGCCGTGGGACAGCCTATTCCGGGCGCACTGGGAAACATTGAGCTGGACGAGCGCCGGGAGACAACTGTCGATGCACTGCAGAAGGTGCTGAGGAGCGCGCCAGAGTATCCGGCCGCGACAAGGGCGAATCAGCGGCGACGAAACCGCGAGGCGGGGCTGGGCGGTGTCGGCGCGAGAGTCGCGGAAGAGATGCTCGGCAGCTCCAACACATTTTTTGGGGTGAAGGGCAGGGACCTCAAGGGCACGGCGCAGCGCTACGTCTGTCTTCTGGAGGGCAGGGAGCTTGCCAAGGTAAAGCTGGCTCTCGCGGCGTTCATAGGGGAGGGGAGGGTGTACACAGGCGCTTCTGTGACGATCAGTGAGCTGAATGTCGCGCATACCTGCGAAGAGTTGATGGCGTGCGCGGCAAGTGTGGGGTTGGAAGTGCTGTTGGTGCTGGCGTCGCTGCGACTGTTTATTGTTGAGATGCGACAGGAAGAAGAGGACCTGCAACGATTTTTTACTGACGGGGCCGCGCGCCCGAGCTCGGCGGGGTCTGCATCGTCGGAATAAATCGTTCCCCCCCTTCCTTGACCGCAAGTCGCCGCAAGCGCCGCCACCACGACAGCTGCAGAAGAGACTATTTTAAGGGCAACGTCGCGGCGGCGGCAGCGCCGGTGGCACCAAGGGCGTCACGCTTGAGACAGAGGAGGGAGAAGGGCAAGT
>ENA-ORXR01002399-ORXR01002399.1-marine-metagenome-genome-assembly--contig:-NODE-2399-length-17957-cov-3.739094_pt1 | contig 17957 bp, 16 predicted proteins | sample MGYA00237866_ERZ511479 | MGnify/ENA metagenome assembly ERZ511479 | reverse complement strand
ATGCGGAATCGTTCGCCTGACAGCAGATCCAGGTCGGCCGCCTGCTTGGCCACCAACACGGTCTGGCGTTGCGGCAGGATGATCACGCCGCTGGCGAACTCGAGCGTCTCGGTCATGCCCGCCAGATAGGCGAACAGCACGAACGGATCATGGAACGGATCTTTCTCGGTGTAGGGACCCCACAGGGCGGGCTCACGGTCGGCGTGTTCGGCAGCGACTACATGGTCATAGGCCAGCAGATAGTCATAGCCGAGCGCTTCCGCGCCAGCGCCCAGCGTGCGCACCGCCTGCGGGTCACCGCCGAGTTCGATCTGGGGATACACAAGTCCGAGTTTCATACTGGCTCCAAATTGCTACGGGGGCATTCTCAGGTTGACGGCAAGTCGATTTCCGCTGACGGCAAGTCGATTTCCGCTGACGGCAAGTCGATTTCCGCTGACGGCAAGTCGATTTCATTGTGCAACCGCTCGCCTGCCATGAACCTTCTCATATTGTCGGCCAGGATCGCCCACGCGTTCTGCTGATAACGATCGAGCGAGACCGCAGCGTGAGGCGACAGGTACAGGCGGGGCACGCTCCACAGCGGGTCGCCGTCGACGATCGGCTCGGTGCGCATGACGTCCAGGATGGCCGCTCGCAGGTGACCTTCGTTCAGCACCTGCACGAGATCCTCTTCGACGACCAGGGTGCCTCGACCCACGTTGCAGAAGATGGCGTCGGGCTTCAGTTTGCGCAGCATGTCGGCGTCGAACAGGTCGGTGGTCGCCGGCGATGAGGGCAGCGCGCACACCACCGCGTCGGCACGCGACAGCAGCGAAGCCAGCTCGGCGGCCGGATGCAGTTCATCGACGTCGGGATCCGTGTCGCCGGCTTTGGCGGTGCCCCGGGTGGCGATCACGTCCATATCGAACGCTCGAGCACGCCGCGCCAGCTCACGACCTATGGAACCGAGGCCGGCGATCAGCATCGTTCGCCCGGTGACCTCGGTGCCGAAGTCCTCGACCCAGGTGCCTTCTTGCTGATGTTGTTCGATCGAGCGCAGGTTCTTCCACACCTCGAGTAGACGAGCCATCACGAACTCGGCGATGCTGGCCGAAGCCACCCCGCTTGCGCTCGACAGTCGTACACCCGCGCGAGCCAGCTGCTGCTTGTCGACCTGATCGACGCCGGCCGAGATCGTCTGGAACCAGCGCAGATTCGGTGCCAGGGTTTCGGCCTCGGTGGGTAGGTCGAGCCCGACCAGCACATGGGTACGAGCCCAGATCGCCTTGGTCTCGTCGTCTATGGCGGGAACTTCGATGCCTTCGGGCAGCACGCCGTGGTTGGCGCCACGGGCCGCCCGGGCGTCGCGCGATTCGTTGTACGGGGTGAAGTGAACTTCGACATCGGCAACATGCTCGGCGAGCAGCGTGCGCAACGTGTCGTCGGGTGGGAACGGTGTGGCGACGGAGACGACGAGCGTCTCGCCCGCGGCGCGGTCGAAAGGATCTTGCATTGCGATTCACTTCTCCCAGTGAGGAACCCAGTCGCCGGCGAGCCGGTAGGACAGGTTGGCGTCGTCTTCGATTCGTTTGGCCACGTGCAGCTCGCCGACGTCGGCGCCGTAGCGTTCGATCGCCCGGGTGAACGCGCCGGTAGCGGCCTCGGTCATGGGCAGGTCGGTGCCGACGTTCTGGGCAAGCTCATTGGTCAGCCGCAGATCCTTGGCACACAGCGCCAGGGTGAACGACGTGTCATAGTGGCCGGCGAAGATCGACGGCGCATCGTGGCGGGCAACGAAGCTGTCTGCCACGCTCTCCTTGATGGCGTGCCACAGCGTGTCGAGACTCACGCCGTTGGCCATGCCCACGGCGAAGCCCTCGCCCAGGGCGGCAGCATGGATGAACCACAGCTGGTTGGTAACCAACTTGACCACATTGCCCGTGCCGAGCGGTCCGCAGCGGATCGTTGTGCCGAGGTGCGCCAGAATGGGTTCCACCCGGTCGACGACATCGTCACGTCCACCCAGAAACAGCGTGAGCTTGCCGTGCCGGGCCCCGTCCACTGCTCCCGTGACGGGCGAGTCCATGACCTCGACACCCTCGGGTGCTTGACCCGCCAGCACTCGAACGAGGTCGCCGCTGTTGGTCGTGAGATCAGCCCAGATCGCTCCCGGCTTCAATGCCGCCAGCATGCCGTCCGGCCCGGTCATGGCTGCTTCGACGATTGCCGGCGTCGGTAAAGACGTGAACAACACATCGGCTGCTGCTGCACAGGCTTTCGCCGACCCTGCAGCGACTCCGCCCTGGTCTGCGACTGCCACGATGCGCGCCGGGTCCTGATCGTGCACGACGACGTCGTAGCCCGCTTCGGCCAGGCGTTGGGCCATGGGCGCACCCATGTTGCCCAGTCCAACAAAGCCGATCGTGGGCTTCTCGGTCATGCGCGCTTGACCCAGGGCGAGCTGTCGGTGATGTCTTCGACCTCGCCACCGGCGTCCTTCCAGCCGTTGAACCCCGGTTCGAGGTGGGCCACATTGGTGTAACCGAGCTCTTGGATCACCTGGGCGGCCAGTGCAGAACGCCAGCCCGACGCACAGTGGAACACATACCGCTCGTCGAACGTGTAACGGTCCTTGTAGTAGGGGCTCTCGGGGTCGAACCAGAATTCGAGCATGCCCCGCGGTGCCGACACGGCGCCGGGAATGACGCCCAGGCCAATACGTTCTCGGATGTCTCGGATGTCGATGACGGTGCAACCGCCGTCGGCCAATTCGGCCTGCAACTGTTCGACGTCGAGCTCTTCTATCTGGCTGCGCGCATCGGCGACCAGGTCATGAACGGTTTTGCGAGCCATGCGTGTTTCCTTGCCTAGATTCTGTTCGGCTCGACGTTACTGCGCTTGGTCGCCGCTAAGCCATGTGAGCACGCCTTCTGCGGCCGCGACACCCGTGCTGAAGCACGCCTGCAGCAAATAGCCGCCGGTCGGGGCTTCCCAGTCGATCATCTCGCCAGCCACGAAGACACCCGGACGGCGAGCAATCATGAACTTGTCGTCGATCTCGCTGAGGGCGATGCCGCCGGCACTGGAAATTGCCCGATCGATCGGCGCCATGTGCTCGACCGTGATCGGCAACGCCTTCAGCAGACCAGCGAGCCGATGAGGTTCGTTCGGAAGCTGGTTCGCGGTCGCCTCACGCGCGAGCGATGTCGCAATCGGTGACACCCCGGCCGAGCCCAACCAACTGGTCAGCGACGCCTTTGGCCGCCGCTTCGACAGCCGTCTGGTCAGCGCATCGAGTGCGAGATCGGGATGCATGTCAACCGTGACCACGGCTTGGCCTTGATCGGCCAGTTCGGCTCGCACGGCCGGTCCGAGCGCGTACACCGGTCCGCCTTCGAGGCCGATGCTGGTCACGATGGCATCACCTCGAGCTGTTGCGTCTCGGCACGAGAGCACGACATTCTTGATGGGCTGGCCTTCGAACTTGTCTGTCAGCGCCCTCGACCACGAAACGGCCACACCGCAGTTGGCCGGCTGCAGCTCATTGACCTTGATCCCTGCCGCACGAAACGGCTCGACCCATCCGCCATCAGAACCCACGCGAGGCCAACTCGCTCCGCCCAGCGCAAACACGGTTGCATCGAAGTTCGCAAACTTGGCTGATCCGAAGTCGACGGTGCCATCGTCGTTCCACCCGAGCCAGCGGTGATCAGTGGCGAACTGCACACCTGCTTCGTCGAGGCGGTGCAACCAGGCCCGCAGCAGCGGTGTTGCCCGGAACGACTGGGGGAAGATCCGGTCGCTCGTACCGACAAAGGTCGGCTCACCCAATCTCGCGCTCCAGTCGCGCAGGTCACTGGGCGAGAACGCTCGGATGGCTGGCTCCAGGAACGCTCTGGCTGCGTCATAGCGATCGAGTAGCTGCTCGATCGGTTCGCCGTGCGTGATGTTCAGGCCGCCTCGCCCCGCCAGCAAGAATTTCCGCCCGACCGAGCGCTTGTGGTCGAACACCGTGACGTCAGCGGACTCACTGAGCCGTTCGGCTGCAATCAGGCCTGCTGGGCCGCCACCGATGACGGCTGTGTATGGCCGATCACCAGGCATCGTCGAACCCTAACGCGACAGAAGTTGCTACGGTTTGCGGTCATGACACTCACACGTGCTCTTTACTCGGTCCTGATCGTTGTGCTGTTCGCCGTCAGCGGCCTGTTCGTGATCACCAAGTACTCCGATGCCCAAGAACAAACCAGCTGCCCCGATGGCACCGAACTCGCCGCCGATGGTGTGAGCTGCCTGTCCCCCGCAGTCAACGACAATGTGGTCACGACCACCAGCTGCACCGTGGGCGTGTTGTCCAACGACGGTCAGACCTGCATCGTGCCTCGCACCGACGCAGCACCAGCCACAACTGCAGCCGGCGACCAGGCAGCGCCGATCCCGACCTTCACCGGCTGACCGAGGTGGCAGCACCCATCTTGCGCGACCGCCGATCGACGCCGAATTCCCGCCTGCCGCATCCGACATGTCGCTACTTGGGGGCGAAGCGTTGGCCGCCGTCTAGCCGAATGGTGTCGCCGTTGAGCATGGGGTTTTCGATGATCGCCACCGCCAACCGGCCGTATTCGTCGGGTTTGCCCATGCGCCTGGGGAACGCTGCGTCCTTGGTCATGTTCAGGGCACGGTCTTCGGTTACTCGGGCCGTCAACCCGGTCTCGAACAGGCTGGGCGCAATCGTGTTCACTCGAATGCCGAGCGAGCCGAGATCACGCGCCATGGTGAGCGTCATGCCCGCAACTGCCGCCTTGCTTGCGGTGTAGGCGATCTGGCCGACCTGGCCTTCGAACGCGGCGATCGACGCGGTGTTGATCATCACGCCGCGCTCATCGTCTTCGTTGGGGTCGTTCTTGCTCATATGCCAGGCCGAGAGCCGGTTCACGTTGAACGTGGCGATCAGGTTCAGATCGACGACGGCCTGGAAGTCTTCGAGCGCATACGGGCCGGTCTTGGAAACCGTGCGGCCAGCCTTGCCGCCGCCGGGTGTGTTGACCATGACGTCGAGTCCGCCCAGCACGTCGACAACCTCGTTGATCACGAGCTCGGTGCCTTCGTAGTCGAGCACGTTGACCGGGTGCCAGGTGCCACCCAGTTCGGCGGCCACATCGGCGCCCGCGGATTCTTCTCGATCGACGATGGCGACGGTGCCACCACCAGCCACGATCCGGCGGGCGCTGGCCAGGCACATGCCCGATGCACCGCCGACCATCATTGCTCTCAGTCCCTGCAGTTCCATGACCGTCTCCTCAGACTCGTTCGATGATGATTGCTGGGGCCATGCCACCGGCGGCGCACATGGTCACCAGGCCGACCTGTTTGTCGGTACGTTCGAGTTCGTCGAGAACGGTTCCGATGAGCACGGCGCCGGTAGCGCCGATGGGGTGACCAAGCGCAATCGCTGCGCCATTCACGTTCACCTTGTCGCGGTCCACGTCGAGATCGCGCTGAAACTTCTCGGACACCACCGCGAACGCCTCGTTGATCTCGATCAGGTCGATGTCATCGAGCGTCATGCCTGCCTTGGCCATTGCCTTGCGAGCGGCTGGCACCGGGGCGTTCAACATGAGTGTGGGGTCGTCGCCCATGTTCACCGCGGCGATGACCCGAGCCCGAGGTTTCATGCCGTGGGCCTTGGCGTAGTCGGCGCTCGCCATCAGGATCGCGGCGGCGCCGTCGACCACCCCCGACGAGTTGCCTGCATGATGCACGTGCTCGATCTCCAGGCCGGGAAACTTGCGCTGGATCTGCTCGGCCAATGTCGGTCCGCCTTCCCATGCCGGCGCTTCACCGAACGCGGTGAACGACGGCTTCAGACCCGCCAACGTCTCATACGTGGTGCCGGGGCGGGGGTACTCCTCGCGATCGAGCAGCAGTTCGCCCTGATCGTCGAACACCGGGATCAGCGAGCGATCGAACCGGCCTTCTTCGATGGCAATGGCAGCCCGGCGCTGTGACTCGGCGCCGAGTTCGTCGAGCGCTCGGCGAGGAATGTTCTCGAGCGTGGCGATGGCGTCGGCACACACGCCCTGATGACTCTGGGGATGCAGCGCATCGAGGTGCGTATTGCCCCGGTGCATGCCGCCCGACGGGTTGTGGCCATTGCGAGCACTGGCCGACATCATCTCGGTGCCACCGGCCACGACCAGATCTTCCATTCCCGACGCCACCTTGGCGGCGGCGAAGTTGGTGGCACTTATACCGCTGCCGCAGAAGCGGTCGAGTGTCACGCCACTGGCTCGCTGATCCCACCCGGCATCGAGTGCGGCCATGCGACCGAGATCACCACCCTGGTCACCCGACTGGTTCGAGGTCCCCCAGATCACGTCGTCGACATCGGCAGTTTCCAGATTGTTGCGCTCGGCCAGCGCGGCGAGCACCGAAGAGGCCAATCGTTGCGGATGCATGTCGGCGAGCGCTCCCTTGCCTACCTTGCCGATGCCACGTGGTGTGCGGCATGCATCGATGATGAGTGCGTCATTCATGGTGATTCCCCCTGGCAGATCACTAACGAGCTGTCCGGTACGGAGATTAGGGTCAATCCCCGTAGCCATCGCAATTTGGAGACGTCTCGTGATCCCCATTCCTGATTCACATGTCGAACTCGTCAGCCAACCCCATGGGTGCGTGATCAGCACGATCTCCCCCGGCGGACTCGTGCAGTCGACCGCCATGTGGTTCCTGTATGACGACGGCAAGATCAAGTTCTCGCTGCTCGGACACCGCAAGAAGTTTCGCAACCTGCAGGCCAACCCGGCGTGTACGTTCTTCCTGATGAACCCGAACAACATGGGCAATGTGATCGAGGTGCGAGGCAGTGCCGTGCTCGAACCCGATCCCGACAAGGCATTTGTGATGAAGGTACGAGCGCAGTACGGCGCCGACGGACCCCCGTCCGACGGACCCGACGACCACCGCTACGTCGTGACGATAGACCCCACTCGAATCAACACCATTCCTCGATGAGCTCGCCCACCGTGAGCACGCCCGCTGTGAACCCAACCCCAGAACTCGACGAGAACATGAACCTGGCGTCGGTCTGGGAGCAGATCGCCGACGCTCAACCCGAAGCGCTGGCCCTGGCCAATGCCGACACGAGCCGCACCTGGGCCGAGTTCGACGACCGGGCTTCGCGCCTGGCTGCGGCGCTGAGTGCCGCAGGTATCGGGGCCGGCGACAACGTGGCATGCGCCATGTACAACGGCAACGAGTACATCGAGGCCGAGTTCGCGGCGTTCAAGGTGCGGGCGGCGCCGTGCAATGTGAACTATCGCTATGTCGAAGCCGAACTGCAGTACCTGATTGCCAACAGCGACGCCAAAGCGGTGTTCTTCGATGCGTCCTTGGCCGAACGCTTCGACAACGTCCGCGCCCAGCTCCCCCACGTGGCGCTGTGGATCCAGGTGGGTGGCGACAGCATGCCCGACTGGGCAGTGGGGTACGAAGCCGTCGTGGCGAGCAATGAGCCGGCACCACGGATCGAGCGGTCCGGGCAGGACCTGTGGATCCTGTACACCGGCGGCACCACTGGCCACCCCAAGGGTGTCATGTGGCCACACCAGAACATCCTCACGATCACCAAGCGCATCTTCGACGCACTGCCGATCGACTTCCCCACGTCGCTGGACCAGTCTGGCCCAGCCGCCACCGCCATTGCCGAACTGGGAGCAACGCCTCGCCAGCTGGCGGCATCACCACTCATGCACGGCACTGCAGGCATCGGTGCGCTGATGTATCTCACGTGCGGCGGTGCAGTCGTGACCATGAGAAGCCGTAGTCTCGATTCCCACGAGCTGTGGCAGACCGTGCAAGATCGCCAATGCACCGTGGCGTCGATCGTGGGCGACGTGTTCTGCACGCCCATGGTCGAAGCGCTCGATACTGCCGCCCAGGATGGGAGGCCCTATGACCTGACCTCACTCGCCACCGTGACATCGTCGGGCGTCATGTGGAGCCAGCCCATCAAAGACCGACTGTTGGCCCATGCTCATGCCGCTGGCACCACACTGATCTGCAACGACTCACTGGGGTCCAGCGAGGGCGTTGGCTTTGCGGGAAAGCAATCGACAGCTGGCAAAGGCGCCGACACCGAGACAGCAACCTTCACCCTGGGCCCGAACGCGGCGGTGTTCACCGAAGACGGTCGGCGAGTCGAACCCGGTTCCGAGGAGCGCGGTTTGCTCGCGGTGGGCGGACCCATCCCACTCGGTTACTACGGCGATCCGGTCAAGTCCGCGGAGACATTCCGCACCATCGAAGGACGACGCTGGTCGGTTCCCGGCGACTGGGCCACCGTGGCCGCCGACGGAACGGTCACCCTGCTCGGCCGGGGGTCCATGTCGATCAACACCGGCGGCGAGAAGGTCTACCCCGAAGAAGTCGAAGAAGCGCTGAAGCTGCTCGACCAAGTCGTGGATGCCAATGTGGTCGGTGTCCCCGATCCCAAGTGGGGTGCTGCAGTCACCGCCATCGTGCAGCTCGCCCCCAACGCATCACCAACCAATGCCGAACTGGTCGATGCACTGAGGTCGAGCTTGTCGGGCTACAAGCTGCCCAAACATGTGATTCGCGTCGACACGCTCTTCCGCAGCCCCAACGGCAAGTCCGACTACAAGTGGGCGGTCAAGACGGCGCATGACGCGCTCGGAATGAACACCGATCTTTGAGCAAGGAGAATGCAATGAAGCCACTCGAGGGAATCAAGATTCTGGAGTTCTCGACCATGGTCACCGCATCGTTCGCGGCGATGATGCTGGCCGACCAAGGCGCCGACGTGATCAAGGTCGAGCCAATCGACCTGGGCGATCCCATGCGTTATCTCGGATCTGCCAAGGGAGGCATCTCCGCGCTCTTCGCCAACTGCAACCGTGGCAAACGTTCGCTTCGTATCGACCTGAAAAGCGACGCCGGGCGAGAGACCATAGAGAAACTTGCCTCCGAGAGCGATGTGCTGCTGACCAACTACCGCCCCGGCGTGATGGACACCTTGGGACTGGGCAGCGAACATCTGCGCAGTCTGAATCCACGGCTGATCGTCGGTGCGGTGTCCGGCTTTGGCACCGAAGGGCCTCACCGCAACGCACCGGCCTATGACCCCATCATCCAGGCACAGGCAGGCTTCGCTGCGGTGCAGGGCCAGGGCAAGGACGCACCCGAATTTTTCCAGACCCTCATGTGCGACAAGGTCACCGCGTACACGATCTGCCAAGCAGTCACGACAGGGTTGTTTGCCCGTGAGCGCTCAGGCGAAGGCCAACATATCGATCTGTCCATGATGGATGCCGGGCTCTACTTCTTGTTCCCCGACGGGTTCATGCACGAAACCCTGCTGGACGACGACGTCGACCAACAGGCCCCGCTGAGTGAATTGCTCTATCAATTGTCCGAGACCAAAGACGGCGCCATTACAGCGTCGGCGGCCACAGCGGCTCAACAGGTCGGTCTGCTCACGGCGATCGATCGCCTGGAGCTGTTCGCCGACGAGCGCTTCAACAGCATCGAGAGTCTGATGGCCAACGTCGACGCGTTTCGAACAGAAGTCGCCAAGGGAGTCGCCGCATTCGACACCGACCAACTGCTCGAGCAGTTGCATGCCAACGACGTGCCGGCAGCAAAACCGCTGAACTACGACGAAGTATTTGCCCACGAGCAATATGCCGCCAACGACAGCGTCGACATCGCCGATCATCCTCGACTCGGTTCTATGCGTCGGGTCAAGCCACCAGCCCGCTTCGCCAGCAACCGGCTGACGCCTGCTTCGGATAGCCCCGCACACGGCGAACACACGGTCGAGATACTGGCCGAGCTGGGACACTCCCCCGCGGACATCGATGCCATGATCGCAACCGGTGCCGCCCAGCCCAATGAGTCGTGAGCACTCGATGAGTCAGCCGGGTGCGCCGTCGAACATGCCCGTCAGGCCTGCTGGTTCGTAGGGCCCGAACACGATTTGTTCCAGAACCCCGATACCGGTTCGTTCGCCGTCGGTGACCGTCACAACCTGTTGCACATGGAAATTCTCCGGTGCCGCCAGATCAACCTCATCGGGTTCGTAGGTTTCGCCGTGGACCGCCAGGTCCCCCTGCCAGTTCCCCTGCTTCCAGATGGGATGGCCGTAGCCGAGACCCTTCATCTGGAACCGCAGCTGCGGCGTCATGGTGATCGTGCGGGTCTTGCCGTACAGGTCGATCAGATCCAGCTCACACGACGACGCCAACCGTGTGCCCGGGCGATAGGTCACCCGGTGTACCGCGGTAGCCATGTGGTCAGCTGTCTTGTCCAGTTCACCCGGAATGGCATCCTCGCTGGCGTACCACGGCGAGGTCGAACCCTCTCGCACCAGTGCTTCTCCCCTGGTGCCGTCGAAGAACACCGCGTGAGACACATGGTCGTCCCAGATGAGCGGTGCCCACAGGAAGAATGCACCACCCGGGTGTTTCGGCGCCCCGATCTGCACTCGCTCGCCCACGCCTCGCATGCCCCACGAGCGATCCTTGGTGCCTACCCAGTCGTCATGGTCAACCTGAAACTCGCCGTCGGGATGCACGACCGTGCCGCTCCAATGACCGAACTGAGCGAATCGGGTGGCATCCATGACCCGTCGCTGATCCGACCACAAAATCTGGCGAGCTTCTTGTATTGGTGAAGTGCGGGCTGAGAAGGTCAGGTCGGCGGAGATGCCGGTGTCGTTCTCGTCGATGATGACTCGTGCTCGGCGCAATGGCGCAACGATCTCGAGCCGAAATGGTCCCATCGAGGTATCCGTACGCTCTTGCGGCGCCCGCCCCGACGCGAAGAAACAGTGTTGGCGACCACCCGCTTCGACCGTGCTGAACGCACAGTCCAGGATTCCCCGGTGGGGATAGACGGCCAAACCGAGCGCGAAGTACTGACTGGCATCGCGTCGGTAGCCGTTGAACCAGGTGCGATCGTAGAAGTTCGGATCCGAGGTTGCTGGGTGCGCAATCGGCTCGGGAGTCTGATGGATGGGAAAGTCGTCGAGTTTGTTCAGCACAGGTGCTCTGTTCTAGCCGACCAGCGTCAGGCATAGCCAGCGATGAACTCGGCCACCGCCCGGTTGAACTGATCGGGCTGCTCGGCGTTGATGGCATGTCCGCCTTCGAGCGTCACCACCCGAAGATCAGGAATCAGCTCGCCCGCCTGGTCGACGAATGGCTGGAACGCCTTCTCCCAGCGGCCGTTCACCAGCAGCACCGGCATGGCCAGTTCATTCATGCGCTCGGTCGACTTCCACGTATGGCGCCTGCCCAGAAAGTGGTTGACGGCACCGATGTCCATGGCGTCGGCAGCGTCGACCAACCGCTGCTTGACCGGCTCGGGCAGACGCTTCGCATTGATCGGGTGAACTGCCAGATCGCGAGTAGAGGTGATCTGCGGCGGCACGCCGCTATTGGCCGACACCCCCTGACGTTGTATGCCAAAGGCAGCGCGCGTGTTGGTGAAGACCAGGCCGAGCACACGTTCGGGGTGCGCCAGGCAGTACAGGATCGCAATGGCGCCGCCGAGCGACTGGCCGCACACCCACCAGCGTTCGACATCGTGGGCGGCGCGAAGCGCCTCGAGTTCGGCCACGAGTGCCGCAATGGTGTAGTCATCGGCGTGCTCGAGGGCGGGCGATCGACCGTGACCGGGAAGCTCGACCATCAGCAACCGATAGTGCTTCCCCAACGCATCACGATTCAGGTCCCACTGAGCGTTGCTCGACAAGAAGCCGTGCAGCATGAGGATGGGAGGTCCGTCGGGATCACCCGCTTCTTCTACGAGCATCGGCGCGCGATTAGACGATCGTCGAGTCGGTCTTGCCCCAGTAGCGATCACGCAGCAGGCGCTTGTACAGCTTCCCGGTCGGCAACCGCGGCAGCTCGGCTTCGAAATCGACCGACCGAGGACATTTGTAGTGAGCAATGTGTTCGCGAGCAAAGGCGACCAGTTCCCTGGCCAGCGCATCGTCAGCCACCACGCCCGCCATTGGTTGCACGACGGCCTTCACTTCCTCGCCCATCTCGGCGTGGGGCACGCCGAACACCGCCACATCCATGACGGCGAAGTGGTTGATCATGGCGTCCTCGATCTCTTGCGGGTAGATGTTCACGCCGCCGCTGATGATCATGTGTGCTTTGCGGTCGGTCAGAAAGAGGTAGCCGTCGTCGTCGACATATCCAATGTCGCCCAGCGTGCCTCGACCACCGGAGAGCATGGCGTCGGCGGTTTTCGCGGGCGACTTGTGGTACTCGAACTCGCCTCCGCCCGAGAAGTACACCCCGCCCACCTGACCCGCGGGCAGATCGTTGCCCTCTTCGTCGCAGATGTGTAGTTGACCTATCCGGGCCTGGCCGACAGACCCCGGGTGTTCCAACCAGTCGCGGCTGTCGATCAGGGTCGAGCCCACACCCTCGGTGCCGGCGTAGTACTCGTAGATGATGGGGCCCCACCATTCGATCATGGCGTGCTTGACATCGACTGGGCAGGGCGCGGCGGCGTGTACCGCCACCTTCAGCGACGAGACGTCGTGGCGCAATCGCTCGGAGTCGTCGAGCTTGAGCATGCGGACGAACATGGTCGGCACGAACTGCGCATGGGTGACCTCGTACTTCTCGATCGCAGCCAGCGAACCGGCAGCATCGAACTTCTCCATGATGACGAGCGTGCCGCCGACTCGGTGCACCGGCGTCGAGAACGCCAGCGGTGCCGCGTGATACATGGGCGCAGGCGACAGATAGACCATGTCGTCGCCGTAGGCGTATGCGCCATCCATCATCAGCTTGGTGCGAGCGTCGAGCTCCTCGAGCGGGATCTCCGGCAGTGCCCGCTTGATACCCTTTGGCCGCCCGGTGGTACCCGACGAGTACAGCATGTAGAAGCCCATACTTTCGTCGTCGACGTCGGTGGTGGGCTGGCTGGCTACCGCATCCTCGAAACTTTCCCACGCGGGTCCGCCATCGTCGTTCGCCACCCCATCGGTCATCAACCAACGTTGCACCTTGGGTGTGGTCGCCGGATCGATGACTGCAGCCTGGTCGGCCTTGGCGCGTGAGCTGATCACGACTTCGGCATCGCAGTCGTCGATGATGTAGGCGACCTCTTCGGCTGTCAGGTAGCTGTTGATCGCCGTGATGTACAAACCTGCCCGGTAACACGCCCACACGATCTCCATGTAGCGAATCTGGTTCTCCATGAACATCGCCACATGATCCCCACGCTGCAACCCTTGTGCTCGAAGCACATGAGCGAGCTGGTTCGACCGCTCGTCGAGCTCGCGGTACGTCAACATCTCGCCCGAGCCGGCCATGATCACCGCGGGATGATCTGGTCGCGAACGTGCATGAACCCCTGGATAGGCCATCGCGGTTCTCCCCATTTGCGAATGCGTTTGTCAGTGATAGCACCAACTACCGTCAGCAACGAAGCTTGCGTATCCAGAGGAAGTGACATGACAGCGAACGCAACGGGTAGATCTGAGGCCGGCCCGATGAACGATCTCGAGTCGTTCCGCGGCCGTTGCGCCGATTTCTTGGCCGATCACGCAACCGGTATCACCGTCGCCGAAGCCGACGATCCTCGCCACGAGGCCACGCACCAGCAGTGTGTTGCTTTCCAGCAGGCGGCGGCCGCTACGGGATTGGCCGGGTTGCAGTACCCCGTCGAATACGGAGGGCAGGGGCTCACCGAGGACCATCAGCGCATCTGGCGCGAGGAAACATCGAAGCATCCGTTGATGACCCGCACCCTCAGTATCAGCCAGGGAATGTGCCTGCCGATGCTGAACGAGTACGGCACCGAGGCCCAGCGAGCTGCCTACCAAGCTGATCTGATCTCGGCGAATCAGGTGTGGTGCCAGATGTTCAGCGAACCCGGTGCGGGTTCCGACGTGGCCAGCCTGCAGATGCGTGCGATCCGCGACGGCGACGAGTGGGTGATCAACGGACAGAAGGTGTGGACCACGCTCGCTCATGTTGCCGACAGGGCCATCGTGATCGCCCGCACCGACCCAGAGCAACCAAAACATCGCGGCATCTCCATGTTCATCGTCGACATGACCGCTCCCGGCGTGGAGATCCGCCCGATTCATCAGATCGATGGCGGTATGCGTTTCAACGAGGTCTATCTGACCGATGTGCGAGTGCCAGCAGATCATCAGATCGGCGAGCTCAATCAGGGCTGGCGCCTGGCCACGGCCATGCTCATGTACGAGCGGGTCGCCATCGGCACCGGCCAGACCGGCGGCGTGCAGCATGTGCGGTCAGACAAACTCATTCGTGCCGCAACCAACCGCGATCGCGTGTCGTCGCCCGTGATTCGCCAGCAACTCATGAGGATGTACAGCGCCGAGGTCTGTCAGAGTCTGATGGGCATGCGCACTCGCGCCGAGGCACAAGCCGGAAAGACACCGGGACCCGGCGGATCGCTCGGCAAGCTGGCGGGGGCTCGGATCGCCGCCATGTACCGCGACCTGTCGCTAACGATTGTCGGGCCGGGCGCAGTAGCAGGAGAAGACAACGGGCGCTGGGGGCTCGATGCGCTCACCACATTCGCCAGCGGGATCGCCGGCGGCACCAACGAGATTCAGCGAAACATCATCGGCGAACGAGTGCTCGGTCTGCCACGGGAGCCTTCGGTCGACAAGGATCTGCCGTTCAGAGAACTTCGCACCGGCACCCAGCAGACTTAGCTGCTGCTGCCCGAACCGATGAGTGACCGGACAAACCACTGGTACAGCTCGAGCTTTGCGGCTTGCCCGATCAGCAGGTCTTCGGTGATCGGGTCCGCGCTGGCTGCAGCGATGGCCGACCGGTGGTCGGTGATGATTCCGTCGTACACGGCATCGAGTGCGGTGAGATGGTCGGCCACGGTGCCGTGGCCGAGTTCGTAGTCGTCCCAGGTGCGGTTGTTCACCATGAACGCCGGTGTTCCTATGGGCACGCCCCCAAGGGTCCGAATTCGTTCTGCAAGGGCATCGGACATGGGTCGCACCTCCGCGACATGGTCGTCGAGCATTTCATGGACGGCAATGAAGTTCGGGCCGACGACGTTCCAGTGCACGTGCTTGAGCGTGAGTTGCAGATCCAGAATGCTCGTGAGCCGTTCCTGCAACATTGGTTGGAGATCGCTGCTGACCGACTCGTCGAGGCCGGGAACGGTGGTGTGAGTTGGGGTTGACATGTTGGTCTCCTTGGTCGCCTGGTGCTGCGACAGAGGCTGCCCGTTCCCCCCACGGTTCAAACCGACATGTTGATGGGTCTAGCGAGATGCGTCGAGTTCGTTGAAGAACGCCACGCCGTCGGCGGTCGACTGCAGGACATGTGGTTCGCCTGGCAACACGAACAGCTCCACATCTGTACCAACGGTTCGCAGCTTGGCTGCGGTCGATTCCATGTTCTCGAGCCAGGTCGTGTCGTCTCCTCCGACCCAGAGACGCACGGGTATGTCGGCGACGTTGTCGATCGCAGAGGCATCGGCGCTGCGCGGATAGCCCGGATATCCGAGCAGTGAATGGAATGCACCGGGCATGCGAGCTGCCAGGTGGAACGCGCTCAGTCCGCCATTGCTCATGCCTCCCAGGTGCACCTTGTCGCCTTCGGCATCGACCCATGCATGGACCCACGCCAAGAACTCGGCCGCCACCAATCCATTGCCGTTCTCGTACCACCGGCCGCCCGGTGACGCTGGCGTCACCACGACCCAACCACGGCGTACCGCTTCATCCTGGTACACCACATCGGCCACATTCGTGGTTATCTCCAAGTCCTGTGCTCCTGGAGGTAGTGCAAAGAAGACCGGTGCACTGTCGCCGATTGCGAACCCGCGGGGCGTGATGGTCACATAGTCAACCGTTGTGCCGCCGATCTCGACCGACCCTATGGCTCTGCCCCCTGGGTTGATGGCAGGCATGGACTCATTGGTCAGCTCTACCGGCCCGATCGCGAGCGACGGACGATCACTTGGATCGTCTATTTCGGGTGTGTAGGGCGAGTCCTCGGGTACCGCATCTCCGGTGGGCGTGGCGGTGCATTCGTCGATTGCTCCGGCGTCGGCGCTCACAGGGTTGTAATCACCCGTATCGCGAAACACTGCGTCGACGACACAGGCTGCGGTGGCTATGGGTAGGAACGCACTGTCGATGAGCATGTCGATGGCCTCATCGCGCGCCATTGTTGGCGCCGATTCGACTCCCGCAGAGGCGGGCTCGGTGTTCGATGAGTGAGTCATCTGTGGGTTCGCAGCGCATGACGTGGCAATTGCGCACAGCAAAACCAAGAGCGATATCCAGCGACATTTCATGGTTCATATAATCGGCTCAGGCCGAGATTTGTTGAGACTTTTGACTCACTGCACCGTGCATCTACAGCTATGACAACGGTCACGTTCACCATTTACGCGTCGCTGCGGACCTAGCGTTGGTACCGCGCCGGACGACATCTTGTCTGGTGGGTTCGCAGAGAAGCACCGGTTTCGCTTTCTCATCGTGAGCCTCACGTAGAGAAAATCGACCCCGACACATCTGTCCGGGGCACAACCGAAACCCGAACCGACACCAGAGCAAAGCAGAGCCTCGGTGTCCTGGAGCATTCCTGTGTCAACCACCACCACCCCCTCTTTCGCCGATCTCGGCGTTCCCCAATCCATTTGCGACGCACTGGCGCGCCGCGACATTCACGCACCCTTCGAGATCCAGGCTGCGACCTTGGTCGATGCCCTGGCCGGGCGCGACGTACTCGGCCGAGCACCCACGGGATCGGGTAAGACCATTGCGTTCGGCATACCGATCGTGACCGACCTACCCAAGGCCAAGCCCCACTTCCCCACCGCCTTGATTCTGGCTCCGACCCGAGAACTCGCTGACCAGATTCATGTCGAGCTCGCCTCGTTCTCCAAGCCGGTAAAGGTCGGCGTGGTCTACGGCGGCGTGGGTTACGGAAAGCAGATGCGTCTGCTCGAGCAGGGTGTCGACGTGCTCGTAGCATGTCCGGGTCGACTCGAAGATCTCATTCAGCGAGGCGATGTCGACCTGTCCGACGTGGAACGAGTCGTACTCGACGAGGCCGACCGCATGGCCGATATGGGCTTCATGCCTGCCGTGCGCCGCATTCTCGACCAGACCTACAACGACCGCCAGACAGTGCTGTTCTCGGCCACCCTCGACGGCGACGTGGCCAAACTCACTCGCGACTACCAGCATGATCCGGTACGCCACGAGGTCGGCGAGTCCACACCCGACATCACCCTGGCCGACCACCTGTTCTGGAAGATGGAGAAGTCAGAGCGCACCGAGGTCACTGCATTGGCGGTCACCGCCGAATGGCCTGCGATCATCTTCTGTCGTACCCGCCATGGCTGTGATCGACTGAAAAAGCAACTGAGCAAGCTCGGCGTCGACGCGGTCGCCATCCACGGTGGCCGCAGCCAGAACCAGCGCACCCGAGCGCTCGAAGATTTCACGACCTCGCGAGCCCAAGCGCTGGTCGCCACCGATGTTGCCGCTCGCGGTATCCATGTCGATGGCGTGACTTTGGTCGTGCACTACGACCCACCCGAGGATCACAAGACCTATGTGCACCGCTCGGGTCGCACCGCTCGCGCCGGCGCCGGCGGCATCGTGGTATCACTGCTGACCGGTGAGCAGATGAAAGACGCTCGCGGCGTGATGCGTAAAATCGATCTCGACGAGCCAATCACCGAACCGTCGATCGACGACATTCGAGCGCTCGCCAACGGCGAACCGAAGCCCGAACGTGCTCCTGCCCGTGAACCCCAGAGCAACAACGGTGGCGGGCGTGGCGGTGGCGGCAACCGACGATCCAAGAATCGCGGCGGTCGCCACAAGAACCAGCGCAACAACAACAACGCCAAGAGCAAGAACGGCGGCGGCAAGAACGGCGGCGGCAACAACGCCGGCGGTTCGAACA
>ENA-ORXR01002398-ORXR01002398.1-marine-metagenome-genome-assembly--contig:-NODE-2398-length-17958-cov-44.842794_pt1 | contig 17958 bp, 23 predicted proteins | sample MGYA00237866_ERZ511479 | MGnify/ENA metagenome assembly ERZ511479 | reverse complement strand
CGCCACAGCCACCGCCGCCATGTACGTGCGCCCCGCCGCGGCGCGCACCTCAATCCGCGCCGCCGACAAAATGTAGACGCCGGCGCCAACGCTCGCCGGCGGGACGCCTGCGCGCGGCGCGCCGACCGCCACCACGGGCAGGTCGCGGCCGGCGCGCACGTTTGGGCAGCACACCCTGTCTCGGGTGGTAGCGTTGGCGTCGCCCCCCCCCCTTCCCCCCGCCCCCCAGCGCAGCGTCAGCGCGTGCCACGGCACGCCCGCCGCCACCGACGCCGCGTCGACCGCTTCGAGGACCCCCCCCGCGAGGGCGCGGCGCGCCATGGCGCTGGGCCACAGCCCCTCGTCGAGCACCGAAACGCTCACGGGTCGAGCACGGTGTTGTCCGGGGACATGCAGCCGGCGCCGCGGCAACAGTCCGTGGCTAGTGCGCAATGTCACTGGTGAGAGCCAATGCGAGCGCCCGGACATGAAACATGTGGGAAGGCGGCTCCGCTGCCTCAGAGACCGCGTGCCAGCATGTTCGATTCATCCTTGCGCGCCACAGGCCGGACTCGCCATCACGCACCTGTCTTTAACTGCTATCTCAGACCTTAACATCTCTCATTTCGAGCGCCCGTGGACGCGCCGATCCTGTTTTCGCCCAGATCCATCATCAGCCAAAATGTATTCGTTCAATATGTGCAAAGTATAATCAAAATCTGACCAATAGAATATCCGATTAAAATAGTGATATCTGCTCCGTCCGGCGATCCCAGATCTGAATCCGGATATGTGCCCCTGTCAGAAACTCAATCCACAGTGCATGTCGGGGAATGCTGAATATATTCTAATCGCACGAGAAATACCTGATTCATAAGCCCCTGGTGCGGACCACGTGGGGGGACTGGGCCAGGTGCTCGGCGACACCCGCCTGTTCACGACACAGGGTATAACCGTTTCCAATGGCGTCCACGACATCGTGCCGGGGCTTGCCATCCCGGTCACAGTGACCAACTTCGGCATTCGTGAGGTCGTCGTCCGGCTGGGAGCCGACGTCGACTATGTCGTGCTGCTCACGACGGGCGTTGTGCAGGTACCCCACGCTGCGCCTCACGGGGCGTCGGCCGTCCTGGCCTTCACGACACCAACCACCATGGAGGGCGTGCTGAAGGCGGTGTCAGGAACGCAGGGTGACGCCGGACCGGGGCGGAGCCCGGGTCTGGCGGAAACCGCGGGGGGCGCGCCCGCGACACCAGCGCGGCCTCGGGACCCGGGCGAAGGGGGCGCCTGACCAGGTGCCGCACAACCCGTGGCCCCAAGCCACGTGGAGGACATGGACCTTCCGGATGCCGACCCGGCACTGCACATCCGGATCTGGCGCATGCTGGGCCAGCACAAGGCGATGTGGATGGGCCAGGCGCTGGGCATCATCAAAGCCACACATCACCGAATCAATATCAATGTCGGAGCCTGGCCCGTCCGCTTCGCGCCCCGCCGCGCGGGTCACACGACACGAGAGGCCGAAACGGCCGAGGTCAAGCGGCAGCTGGAAGCTGACGTCATCGAACCGACGTCGTCGGAACGGGGCTTTTTGGTCGAGCTCGTCTTCAAGATGGACGGAACCCTCCAATTCTGCCTCGATTATGGACTGCTTAACGTCCTGACCAAGAAGGACTCCTACCCACTGCCCCGGATGGACGAGTGCATCGACAGCCTCGGCGAGGCGACCATTCTCTCGACGCTGGACTGAGATGCCGGCTACTGGCACGTAGCAATCGCGACCATGGAGAAGGAAAAGACGGCCTTCGTGTGCCACGAGGGAGCCTACCAGCACAAGCGGATGCCGCTCGGGCTGACGAACGCGCCCGTGATGTTCCAGAGGGCAGTGGACATCATCCTCTCCGAGGTTAAGTGGCAAAGCTGCCTGTTCTACCTCGATGATGTCATCGTATACTCCAAGACGAAGGAGCAGGATATCGGCCACGTCCACCATGTGCTGCGCCTGTTGCGCGACGCGGGAGTGACACTCCGCCTGCCCAAGTGCTGATTCTTCCGCACGACCGAGGAGAACCTCGGGCACAAGATTAAGCCGGGCCAGCTTGGCGTGATGGACGCGCACACGCGCGCGCTGCGCGAAGCACACTTCCCCACGACCCACACGCAATTACGGAGTTTCGTGGGGATGTGCAACGTCTTCCGCCAGTTCTTGCCGAACCTCACCCTAATGGCGGCGCCATTGACGAATTTCATGGGGTCCACGGACCCTGTCCTCATGCCCTCCGCCACACCACTGCAGCAGCAGGCGTTCGACCGGCTCAAGGAGGCCCTTAAGACCCGACCGGTCCTCGCACTCCCGCGACGCGGGCGGAAGTACGTCCTCGACGTGGAAGCAAGCGGAACGCAGGTGGGCACCGCCCTGCTACAGGAGCAAGACGACGGAAAGCTTCAGCCCGCCGCGTACATGGGCCGTCGGCTGGCCACGAACGAGCTCCCCTAAGAGGTAACTGAGAAGGAGTGACTGGCAGTCGTCCGGGCATCGCTCAAGCTCCGTCCCTACCTCAAGGGTGACCGCTTCCTCGTGCGCGCCGACCACGATTGCCTGCAGTGGATCCTCAACATCGAGTGTTCAAGGAAGCCCCGCCTGGCGCGCTGGCGCCTGCGCGTAAGCGGGCTGCAGTTTGACGTCGCCTACAAACCGGGCATGACGCATTACTTGGTAGACAGCGTCTCCCGCCTGGAGTCCGCGGCCAGCGACGAGGCGGCGTTCGATGACGCCGTTACGGTGGTTGCCATGCGGGCCAATAGAGTCCGGGGGCTCGACACCGCCATATACGCTGGCAGTCCCACGGTCCGTGGCATTATCCGCGACACGGTGGGCTCCGCCCGGGCCGCCGACGGCTACTGGCATGAGGTCGTGCAGGCCATGAACACCCGGCGGCACATCCCGTTCTTCGAGGATCACGATGGGGTCCTCCGTCGCCGTCCGGCCCCCGACAGCGCTCACCAGGTGGTGGCCCCGGCCTCGTTGCAGGAGCAAGTCCTCTGCGACGAGCACGCCACGACCGGCGCGGGGCACCCCGGAGAATTCCGCATGCATGCGGCAATGCGGAGGCTCTACTATTGGGTGGGTATGGCGGCAGACGTCGTCTCCTACGGTAGGAAAAGCGACAGTTGTGCACGACATCGGGTACGCCCCCTGGCGCGGCGCTCGCCGCTCATTCCGTTCCCCGCCACCATGCTCGTCCAGGATATTGCGGTGGACCTCTATGGGCCCCTCGCTCTCACAGCCGCCGGCCACCGGCTCATCCATGTGAAAATCTACCGGGTCACCAAGCTGGTGCGTTCCATCCCAAAAGACGGTACCACGGCGGTGGACTGCGACTTGGTGGTCCTGGACTGCTGGGTGGCCGCCTATCGTCCGCCGGACCGGCTGCTGTCCGACGGGGGACCCCAGTTCACCAGCCACTTTTGGGGCCAGGTGTGTAACTTGCTCTCCATAGAGCCTAGGGTGACGTCTCCGTCCCACCCGCAAACGAACGGGCAGACGGAGCGATTTAACCGCACAATGCATACCATCTTCAACCACTACGTGGCGGAAAATCCGCGGTCGTGAGACCAACTCCTGGGGGCGCTGACGCTGGCATACAATAGTCGCCCGCAGCAAAGCACCAGGGTCGCCCAGGTGGAGCTGGCCAACCCCATGGGGTTGTCGAGCTGGTCATTTAAAGACGTCTGAGGAACAGGGGCGTACCCCCCCACGGCGCAACGCGGCACCGCCGCCGGGAAGCGGAGCCAGGATGCCCTGCTGACCAGGCCTTTTCATGAGTATCCCGTCAGTAAACATTTTTTCGGGTATGAGTCCTGGCGTTCTTCCACTCATGCAATCAATCAGACGATCTAGACACAGACTCATTCGCACGATAGCGGCACCCTCGAACCCGTACCAGAGAAAAAGTATGTCTTTTGCGGCATCCGATGAGGGGATGAGACCGTTTCGATCTCCAGGTCCCACGGACAGCGGAGGAGGCGCGACAAGCACAGCGCGCTAGCAGCCCGACGCATTGGTGTCAGCGAACGAAACTGCAACAGGACTGGCGCACAGGCGGGGCTGACCACAAGGCGCGGCAGAAATCGTGCGTGGGCTATCGGGTCATGTGCTTCCGCTCGTGGCTGTCAAGCAGACAGTGGCCACCTGATCAGGCGTCTTGACACCGGCCACCTGATCAGGCGTCATGACACCCATGTGTTGACAGCCTGCAGCTCCGGATTTTGGACCGGCAGGAAACCGCCACGCGCACCAGGGATCGTTGCGCGTCCTGGAACGACCGTTCGTATGAGGCTCTCAGCCCCGGCTCTGGCGAGGAGATATTCTGGGGCGCCCGATGCTGTCAATTGTTTTCACACTCATCTGTCTTTCAGCCAGTTGCCCATTGAGAGCCTTAAGATCCTGCGGTGCTTGCCAGTGCTTGCTGACGTGTCTCAGGCCTTTTTTATGACATTGTAAAATTTGTTGACACATCAATTGTGGACGACTGAGGCGCTACATATACGGGAAAGAAGCCTCTGACTTGTTCACCGACCAGGAGCAGAACCGAGCATGCGCTGACCGCTTTCGGCGGCTCCATGCCAGCAGCGCAAATATCCATGCGGGCCTGTGCCCTGCAGGATGGGCCATTCCGCGCCTCGCAGTGTCAGCACGTGGGCCGCCCCGGGAACCGCGCTGGACCAATCTGATTCGTCTATTTCTCCACTTCGTCTGGGACCGCACGATCCGTTTCCAGGCTCAGCCCGCGACACTGGGTCTTCGGCACTGATGATGGATCGAGACCCCGCTCGGTGGCCGTGGCCCTGTTGTTCGCGCAGACGACAGGCGCTCAGCTGACCGTGCTTTGAGAAAGCCTTCTCCATGTCGCTCATCGAGAGCGCACCCCCGTTCTTGACTGCGTCGACACGCGGCTGGGCCCACGACGCAGCGCTGGGATCTGTGCCGCACTACCTATCACCGGCACGCCGCGGATTCTTCAACCAGGTACTGCAAAGCGCCGCAGTGGACGCGGAAACCTTCATCGCCTGACCCGTACAGCTCAACCCAACAGGGGACACACCCACGCACCCGCAGCCATCTCCATGTCATCGGGTTCCAGCCACCCTGCAGAGGGATGCGGCGGCTCCTCTTCCCCCCCCCCCACTATCCCCCCAAGTACCTCCGACGATGAGGAGACCCCTGCGTTGCGGACGCCCGCCCGTTTGGGCAGACATCCCTTGAGTACAGGCGCTACCGCGGGGGACGAGACCACGTCATTTGCAGAATTTCCACGTGAGGTCTTGAGCATCACCCGCACCATAGCTGTCCCGGCAGTCCCGGGGTCCATCGAGTACAGGAACCAGACATGGACTGTCAACGCGGCGGCTTGGGCGCGGTCGAAGCGGTCGCCGCTGAGGGCGCTGGTGGATCTCTGCACGGCGGGCGATAACGAAGACGTGGTCGCGCGCCGCCGAGTGTGAGCTCTCGACGGCGTCGCTACCCTTATCTTTCTCAAGGACGGGGTTTCTTCCAACGATGCGAAACACTATGAGGCGACGGCAGACGGGTGAGAGTCGGAATCCCGGCGTGGAGACCACTTTCGTGCCGCGCTGTACTTGGCAAGAAAATGAAGGGCGGCGCTCGGACTCGCCTCACGGCCGCAGACGGCTCCATCACCAAATAGCTGCGACCGGCGGATCGTCGGGAGCATGACCTAAGGTCTGTAATCATGCAGGTGATGCCGTCTTCGTCGCACGCCTGTGCTAGCAACGAGTTCGTGCGCGCTTTCCTCGAAGGCTTCCGAGTCAGCTACGCCCCGCCTGCCAACAGCACCCTCATCCACCACCTCACTGAGATCTCAGATTACGTGACGACGGACCTGCAGCGTTGGCTGGGGGACATCGTCGAGGCGTACGGCTGCATCCCGTTTGCGCACGTCTCTACGGATCTGTGGACGGCGGGGCACTCTCATGAAAGCTACGGAGCCGTCATCATTCGCTACGTTGACCTGGATCCTCTTTTGGCCACGGAGAAGTCGCTGTGCGTATGGCGGCTCCCTGGGAATCACGACCACTAGAGCATCAAGACCTCGCTGATCGCACAGCTGGCCTCCTTCAACTTGATCGCGTCTGACGTGGCCACGTTCACTACGGATGCCAGTACCACTGTCAAGAAAGCACTGGACGAGCTCAGTACGGCGTGGATTGCCTACGTCGCCCACGGGCTCTTCAATGCGGTCCGGTACGCCCTCGGAGCATCCGGCGAGACGCGCAATCGTCGGGCGGCGCGAGTAATGGCGGACCGGCGCCGCGCTCAGCGCGCTCGGGTGGCGTGCCGGAACGCACTAGCCAATGAGCTGCTTCGTCGGCTTCGGGCGCCTGTTCGGCTGTTTCAACATTCCGACGCAGTGGCTCAACAGACAAGTGGTCTCCCAATCGCCGAGGGTCCCGCCATCCGCCATATTCATTCCGAGATGGCCACCCGCTGGGGCTCGACCTGCCTTCTCTGAGCCGCCTGTACATGATGCGGCCGAGCGTCACCGCCTTCTTCCGATCTCCTGCCCAAACCGCGGACCAGCGGGAGTGGCGTGTGCTTCACCGGGACTGGGACCAGCTTCGCGACATGAATGCCGTCCTCGCACCCCTGTACGAGGTGACAAAGTAGGTCCAGAGCGCGACGACAACGCTTGCCGACGTCTTTCCCCTGCTGGTATCCGTACGGCACACCTTGCAGCAGGAAGTGATCCAGGCGCCCAAGTATTCGGACCTGCCGTCGGCGGTCGGCGCAGCGGCAATCGAGGCGTACCTAGTTCCCAACGATGATGTGGCCGTCATGGAGCTCGACCACCGCCTCTACCTGACCGCTTCGACGCACGTCGACGTTGTGGCTGGGCGCGAGTGCCTCTTTGAGGCGTCTCGGCAGACGGCGTACGTGTTACGGCAGGAGTTGGACCGCACCTTTTTTAAGCCGGAGGACAAGTCCAAGAACTGGCTTGAAAACCCTGCCGTCTTGAAAGCGGTGGTGCTTTCTCCAGGAGGCGTGAAGCTTCTGGAGGATGTTGCTGAGTGGAACGGCTGCGACAATCCCGCACCAGGCGTGTTGGAGGCGGTGAAGTGGGCGGCGGAGGGGTCGTACGGCGCGGAAGAGGTCTCTAACTTGTCGCAGATCGCGGCCACGGCAGCGGCAGACGGCCATGGAGCACCCGTGTCCGAGGAGCGCGCTGCCTCTCGGTCATCACTGCTGACATGGAAAGGGCGGGCTTCAGCGTAAGCGTCGCCGTTTGTGGCAGCTCCCGAAGCACAACGTGTTGTGCAAGATGAGGTCGACAACATTTCTCGGCTGTCTGAAATGACAGCAGAAACGAGCGCCCTGTCCTTTCGGAGGCGGAACATTCAGCATTTCCCTGCCCTCTTTCCTCTCGCCGCTTCCGCGCTTAGTGCGGCGGCATCTTCTGCATCTTGCGAGCGTGAGGTTTCGTTCGCTGGGCGTCTCGTGCGGCCTGAGCGGTCAAGCCTGTCTCTCACCAGCGTTGAGATGCCTTCTCTCGTTGCCGTGAACGCCGTCGTGCTTCCAACCGACGCGCCAAAGTGCATCCCCTCTCTGACACACGCGTCTGCTGCTGCGCTCCGGTCTGGGATGAACACGCACGTGCCCGCGGCAGGAGACGGGGAGGAGGAAGAGCATTGGACGAGCGCCAAAGACGACGGGGAGTTGGAGGATTGGTAACGCGCGTCTGGTGTGAACGATGAGTGCTAGCGCTGCGTATGCACATTATATTGATGATCCTCGAATTTGGTCCAGGTGGACCGAGACTGAGTTGCGGACAGACTCTCCCCACCAATCAGATGCGCCTCCGGGACTGACTTGGAGCTGCTGATTGATTACATGTGCCCATACAGCCTGGAAATCGGCATCAGCTCCTCTTTTTTTCCGCACTTCTGGCAAGGAAACAGTAGAAATACTCAAGCTCTCGCCTAGGCAGCTTGCTCCGTGCCAGGAAAAGCGGATCAAGCGGCAGCAAACAGTGCGTTCTGCTGGATGCAAGGTCCTGGCACCGAATGCGGGCTTTCGATTGGCTTTGATGCCCTCTTTCTGTCCTTTCAGACCAATGGAATGTTCTTATTCACTGTCAGTCTCTGTCTCTGTCCACCAGGACAAAATTTGGGGATCAGCAATATGTTCGTTTCTCGTCGATTTCTCCTGTCATAATTCCATTGTCAAGGCGTAGCAGCAATGGCATGTCTCAACAGTGGAGGTCGCGCACCGTTGTAGATGTTGATCTTCGTTGGCCTCCTACGGGTACCGAACTGACGGAGATGAGGGTGATGGTGTGCTCGTTTGGTCGACTCTTCCTGGAAACAAGAATGAAGGCCTACATGTACGTACATGGATCAGCACAGTCACCCGTCCTTGAGGACCCATTTTACTTCAGGGCACGCCCTTGTTGGAGGTTATCAGGTTCGTAGGGGGACAGCTCTGTAGCAGCGCATTGGACTATGACTACCTTTTCAATGTAGGAGTAGGCGACAGGCATTAGTGCAGTACAGCACCTGGAGCGCACATCCCAGAGGGGTGGTGGGCGATACGCGATATGGTGTGCATGATAAGCAAAATTAGCGTCCACTAGCTTCCACACCGCCTTCGACGAACATGCAAATAAACGCAACAGATTGAGGGGATGGCAACACCAGAGACGCACAGCCACGGTCAAAAACGAAAAATCCAGCAGCAGAGTGAGAGATGGAATAGTCGTTGAACATAGAGACATGGGACTAGTAAGAACATGCACTGTGTTCGGCGCGGTTCTGTCCTACACGCCAGGCACAACTCAATTCTCTGCCACCGCTGGCACACCGGCGCCGGTAGCCGACAAACCACCCAGCGCACAGCTCTTGTACATTTCGTCGCCGGACGTCACGACGTTCATCTCCAGCGATATGCCCGCGCCAGCAACCGACACGTCTGCCGCCATCCGCGCTTTGCTTTAGTTCTTAGTGCTTAACGGCGTGACGGCGTTCACCGCGGACGCTCTCACGCCGACGACCGACTCGGCCCCCACCACCCGCATGATTTCGAGCTCTGAACTGCACGGCTGCACGACCGCAACCACCGACGACGTGTACAGTCCACGGGCCAAAACGCCGCCCAGCGCCATCTTGTCCTGCAATTCGTGTCTAACGACAGCCTGACGACCACCACCACCGATGCACCCCCACGCGTGGCCGACACGACGCTCAGAATTCAGTAGGTCCTCTCTTTCACGTCGTACGGCCAGATGATCGTCCCCGCCGCTGGCGCGTCCGTGTAAACGGCCGACATGCCGCAGAGCACGCAGGTACTCTTGGTTGTGTATGGAAATTCCGGCACTACCCATGATAACGTCTGAACGGCCGCGCCCGTGAACAACGCGGCACTCACGTTCTGGGAGCTTTTCAGTTGAAAGTACACAAATAAACCCTCGCCAATGCCGCCGACACGCAAGCGCCGACATTCGCAACGCCTTCCCGCACGCACGTTCTTTGTATGCGATAAAGTACGACGGCACTATCGATCCGACCGCTAGCGCGTCCACATCTACGGGTGACACGCCGCCCAGCGCCCTGGTGATCGCTAATTTGGAGACGCTGGTCGGCAAGGCCGCCACGACCGCCACCCCGCAAGGCCGCGTGTCGACACCACCCTATGCGCTTTCGTGCGCTTGTACCTGGCGTCGCTCGACGGCACGCTCACCTCCACGGCCAACGTGCCCGCACGGACAACCCAAGAGCCGCCCGACACCCTGCCAATGTTGAATTTGGAAACCCGCTTCGGCGTGGGCACCCCCCTCGCAACTGCGCTCTGCAGAAGCGCCTTCCAGCTTTCATCTGTTTTCGCAATTGTAGTCGCCCGCTGCAACGACCCCCACCGGCGGCCATCCTATTTGACGATAGGCACGGCACAGTGGGGGAACCCCCCTGTCAGGGGTGACACGGCCCCCGGCATGAGCCGAGGACGGGTTGTGACCAGTCACGTAACACCCCCCCAGTGGGGTAGCGTGGGACAGCCCCCTTGGGCGGGTGTCCAGGGAGCTCCAGGGCCACACATGAAACGATTCCTCTAGAGAGGTGCGAGGCGCGGAACACCCGATCGGGCCCCGCTGGAGGGGTCTGACACACACAAGGGAGACATACGTCTTCCCGAATCCGGGGCCTCTGGAGGGACCGGGAAGCTTGTGGAAGCTGCCGAAATCGGCGCGTACGCCGGACGGAGATATGATCTCGACCAAGGATAGGATCCCACCGGAATTCTATCCTGGATAATTGAAAAATCTGGGGATAAGTCCCGAGGTATTGGTTGTGGGTAAATCCTGAAATCTAGGATGTCTTAGTGACTTTCCTGCTTCCGCCCGAGACGGGCGGGGGTCCTCTTCCAGTGGAAGGGCTGTCAGGGATGCTGGGCAGGGGCCACTAGAGGCCCGGGCCTGAGACCGTGGCCCGTTGGGTACCGGTCCCCCCATGGTAGCGCCAGGGGGTCGGGATTGTGCATGTCCTGCGTCTTGCTTCTTAGGGTACATGAGTGTGTGCTTTGGGGTCATCGTGCGTGTTCGAATATATCATCGTTGCGTTTGCGTTACTTCCGTCATTTTTGTGCGCTTCGCGCCCAGTGATCCCGGCGTTCGCGTTGTGGCTCTGGCGTAGCGTTCCGCATCCTGTGCTTGGTTTTCCGACACGGTTATACCCCATCGGCTGTGAAGACAGGATCAACTACAGTGCTGACTCTGGACGCTGTGTGCGACCCCTTCGTCCGATGTTCACGATTCGTGTCTCTCTATTTCAGACTTGTGTGCCAGAAGTGCCCTTTATTGACGCGATGTGGAGGGTTCCACTGGGATCATAGACACTTTGGCTCATGATACCCTCCACGTAAGCAAACGTGGCATATTCCAGTTCAGAACTCAGACCTAAGGGGAGACGTTGTTGGGTGTGATCTAACGAGGCCCTTCGACGCACGTCAAAAACCGGTACCGACCAAGGTGACCGCAGCCACATAGCTGTGCAAACGTTGCTTACATTTCTGTTTCCGCCAATCGCTGGCATCCTTTGGTCTTCGATGCCCAGTTGTATGGGTTCCCAAGAAAGACGCCCAAACGCGTTTTTCTTACTTGCCCTTCGCCTTTCCGCCGCCGCGCCTCCACGGTGTCGCTGGCATCGTCCCCCCACCACAGTAGTACCACGATCAGGGGGGTTGCCTCAGGAGGACGGAAGAAGCGACCGTCTAGGCCGCTCGCGCGACACCCGCTATGGGACTCGAGGTCCAGGAAGTCGGGCCGATCGAAACGCGAAGACATGAAGACGCGGTTTACGTGCCGGAGACGACGGTGCCTCCCACCGTCGTCGCCCTTCGTCCTAAATGGGCGGAAACCGTTGCCCGGGCTCACTTTCCCGTTTGCGAATTGACCCGGGCAGTCACCAACCAATGCAGATAATTTCCTCCATGCTTATCAGGTCCCCCGAAGCGATCATTGCAGACGAGGGGGAGTGACCGTTCCGCGCGCAACGCGCTGCAACCGCCGCGTGGCGCCCGGTCGGCTGTCGCCTGCCGCGCCCTCTGGCCGCGAAAACTCGGGCCCCTTGTGGGGCCCTCCCTGCAGTCACGGCGGCCGGGCACGTCCCTTCGCAGGCTCGTGCCCGCGCGCAGGCGGGCCCGCCGTCCCCGTGCCCGCGGCACCATTCCGTCCGTGCCTGCCGTCGTCGGCGTCGCCGACCACCGCCGGCCTTTGCACCCCTGGTGCCCCACCGGCGGTGCCTCCGTCGCCGACGGGGTCCCGTAGTACTACAACCACCCACCCACCCACCGGCGATCCCTTCTGTTCCTTTTTCACCAGCCTGATTTGATCATGGCCATCAACTCCTCATTGTCCAGTGCTTCTGACTCCGTCGCCGGCGCCGTCGGCAGCCCACCGACGATCGCAGGCGTACGCACAGGGCGCCGTCACTGGCGCCGCGAACAGGCTCCCCCCAGTCACACTGTCAAAGAATCCGCAAGGGGAGTGGTAGGACCGCTGACCCACATTTGATACATGCCGAAGCTCCGAGGGGGCGGATGTGGCTTCCTAAGAGCAAGCCCAGCGGTTCGCACAAACACCAAAATATGGTGATTTCTTTCGTAATCGTGGCGTGATGTGAGTGTCTCCCCCATATTATGGTGCCCGCCATGATCTTTGTGCTCCAGCAGTGCGCGCACCATATCGCGGAATGTTGTGCTAACTTTTTCGTATGATTGTGCACTCTCTATCCAATTATGGCCTGCTTGTACGCAATACAGGAGGCCTTGATGGCGTCCGACTGCACTTTGCAGGCCCGGGCAGTCCGCCCCCCCCCAGCCACGCGGGTCGAGGATGCCCCCGGACTCCGGCGTGGAGTCCGCTGCAGGTGGCGCACACGCCGCGAAACGGCTTTGATTGCGCCGCTGTAGCGCGGCCTTCAGTTGACCGCTCCCAATTGCAGCATCTTAGAGCCCGAAGGGGGCCGTCTTGGCGCGGGCGAGAAAATCAAATGGCGACTACGTCAAACCACTCCCCGGACCGACCACCTTTTTCACAGTTGGTTCCGTGGCGGACGATGACGGGGGCGCCGCACATTGACGGGGCAGCGCGGTGGCAATCAGTGGGGCTGACGCGAGGTCGTCGACATCAATCTGGGAGGGCACATTGTCCACGAGGTGATTAGCTGAAAAGCACATAATCCAATCATGCCGCTGCCATGCCCCGCCCTGTCGACCTGTGAAGTCCTGCTGGACTGTCAGGGAGGCAGTCAAAGATGATGTGGCAGTGAGGAATTTGGACACTTGGCAAGCGGAGAGCGCTTGGCGCGGGAATGCGAGCGTCGTGGCTCGCAATCACGCAAAGTGTTTGGTCACATTCCATTTGTTTCACTCTTTCCGAACGAGGGTTTCTTCCCATACGCTGCACCAAACGTTGGGATGCACTATAAATCTGACCACTGAGCACCCTTCCGCACCACAAATTGCCCACATTCGATACCCACGTGGCAGTTGCCAGAGGTCTCTACTACAGTGAGCTCTCGCTTTGAGTTCGGGGATGATTTAACGAAGTCCTTGGGTTTTTCTTATGTACCCCCCTTGAAGACCTGGAAACGCAGATCATTTTGGAAACAGTCTTGTGGCAGCTCTGCTGTGGGGGCTCTTGCGGGTCCAGCCGCAGATTTGTGTGGACGTCCCACAAGGCTGTTCCACAAATTCTGGAAGTCAAACCAGCTTTCTGCTCCTGCTCTCTTTCAGGAGGTCAGCGCCGAGGTGCAGGTGTCAGTCGCGGCCACGCGTCAGCAGAGTCGGACAACCCGCGAAGCTTCCGAGTGACCCACGCGACCAAGGAAGTGTCCTCACGAAGTATGTCGGATGGATTTCGAGCCCAACCGATCATCCTCGTTTCTGGCCCATTACAAAGGGGTTCGACCCCACCTCAGAACTCCCCGCGGGAGGCCTACTATTTCTCGATTCCCGATCGACCGGCTGTTGTTCGACAGCTGGCCTTGCACTGGGATAGCTGGGATCTATCGTAAGCAGGCCATCCGATGCTGTCATAGCAATCAGGGGCTTCGGAATAATGATTCGGATAAAGCACCATTCTGTACGCAGCGGGGTCCTGCTCGCAGCAACATCTTCTGTTCATCAGTCTTTCCACAAAGAGCCTGAGCATGAGAAGCGCTTTCCAGCAGTGTCTTCCGTTTGGCTCTCACATTGGATGGAGAGAACATTCCAACGGATATATCCGGATATATCTGGATATATCCCAGACTCTGCTGAAAAACCAGGAGCCTGAAAGGACCTGATATCAATGATCTTGAGCGGTTAACATTCTGTATCGCTGGCCGCCTGCCCTCTGCATCGGCATCGGAGAATTCTTACCACTCTCGGCGCTCCATCAGTGCACCACAGGGCCGACACGAGACCCCCCCGCGCTTCTCATCTTCTCTTTGTGCACCTCGTGTGGTCTGGTGGTGCCCATCGGTGGCGGCCGCACAGCAGCTTTGTCTGTTCCAAAGGCCGGCCCACCGGCGTCTCAAGGCAGCCGCTCCGTGCCGTTGAGCACGGTGCAGCAGTGGTGCTTGTAGCCCTCGACCGCCCGCGTTATAGCGCGGGTTCGGATTGTCCGCGGCCGTGCGCCGTAGCGGGGCCCCCGTCAACCCTGTCCTCTTTGATTGCGAGGGGGGGGACGGGCGGGCGCGGCGCCGTCGTTTGCGCGCGCTCTCTGGTGGCGCCCTACTTTTCCTTTGCTCCGTGGGTCGTCGTCAGCCGGGGGCGGCTGTGCGAGCAGCTCGACCCCCGTCTCGGAGCACGATTTGCCTCTAAGGCTGTGCTGTTGACATAGCAGCGAGGGTGTGGCGCCGTTCGTAGCGCGCGCTTCTTTGCGAGCTTTTTTTTTCTTTCTGGCACTTTTTTGCCGCCCGTGGGGTCGCCTGCGGGCGGCGGCAGCCCGTGGGCCTTTGTAGCCTGGCCCTGCCGCCATGGACTCTGGTGGGTCTGACTCTGAGAAGTACGGGAGGGAATCCCCGCGCGCTACGGACGCCCTCGTCTGGTTGCATAGTGTGCCAGTGCTCCCTGCGGTCGGGGCGGCGGATGCTATCCACGTTCCATCGTCAGCTCAGCAGGACCTGCCGCAGTATTTTGCCAATACTGTGGTGGATCTGGAGGACGCTGACGACTCGCACGAGTGCCACGAGCAAGGTCCTGATGAGGCGGGGGCGCGGGATGGCGGGTTACGTGGGCACGAGGACCCCCATTCAGCCCGCGGACAATGACGTGCCTGATGCCATGGCGCGTCAGTTCGCAACTCCAGAGGTTTCGACGGGCGCTTCACGCCGAGTGAGCCGACGAGACTTTCTGGAGTCTTCCTTGCCGCAGTTGGTCGAGAGCGAGCTCGTGTCGGCACGCGGGCTCGGCGCCGCTGGGTGGTCGGGCCCCAGATCAGCATCCTCCACTGCGGTCATACCTGTTGCGGTCAAAGAGCCATTGCCTTTATCAAGGGTTTTGACGTCTCCATTACGTGGCTCACTCAGCGTCTGGGGCTTTTTATCACTTTATGCTCGTGTGGGGGGGCCCAGTGGTCGTTGTCCGTCGAGACGCTGCACCGAAGGGCGCGGAGCAGCTCGCGTTGGCACGCCGAGGCGTTTCAAGCAGGGTTGTCGCGGCTGGCGAGACGGACGATGGTGGCCTCGCTGACCAACCTTGTGGAGGCGTAGCCCGTTCAATGCGACGACGGCGACGCAGCCCCCATGCCGGAGACGTACTGTACGAGTACCGTGCGGAAAAACCGCAAGGCTTGGGCCGTGCGCGACGACAAGATCTGGACCGCGTTGGTGCAGGCGGTTAAGTCGGCGTCCAACCAGATCCCACGCTGCAAGAACGTCCTCTGCCGCTCACGGAAGCGCTGCGTACATGTCGTGGCGTACAGCAAGTACCGGCGCGCCACCGCCAAGACGTCGCCTTCGGACGAGAACGACGCGGAGGTTTACGGACCTGACGGGGTGCTGCTGACGGGCCGCTCGCCGGAGGGAGACGAGGATTGGGCGGTCACCGCACACGCCTCCAAGGCCTGCACCGTCAAGCGGCGCGGCCGCAAATTGTTGCCGTGCGCGGAGGAGGTGCGTTTTGCGAAAGTGTTTGACTCGTACGAGCGCGCGGGTCGCAGCTCCACGACGGGAACCGGATCACTGCTGACGGTGCTTCATGAGCGGCACTGCCTCCATCGCGGGGCGGAAAGACGTGGGCAGCCGCTACACATCACGCCGGCAGTGCTGTACACAATGGGCGGCCGCATTGCAGTGCGGACTGGCTCATGGATATGCGACGGCGAGGCGTGCGGCAAGGACGTGGCCTACGATGGGTCGGACTCGGGTCTGTTCGCGTTGTCGAGTGCGACGGTCTTCACACGCGTCAACTTGGACGTTGCATTGCACATCGCGTTGTCCTCGCGGAGCAGCGTGACGGCGTCGGCCGCGGCTATGGGCTTTTCTCTTCAAGCGACTGCGGGCCTTCCCCTGTCGGCATCCGGCGTGACGCGGCAGCTGCTAAACGTGGCCGTTGGCGCATTTTGTGAGACGCTTCTTGTGACCGCCGCCGCATTCTCATGCATTAAGTGCGTGTCCAACGGAAAGTGCTTGTACGAGACTCTCGTTGCCGACGGGCAGACGCTCGGGTTCTTTAAGGACAAGGTCGTCCCCCTTGTGCGGCACCTCGTGGACAACCCGGTCATCGACATCCTCCTGACCGAGGGTGCGGCGGTCAAGAATAGCACTGTGCGGGCAGCGCTGTGTAAAAGGGCCACACCAGGATCGGGAAGCCGTCGACCCTCACGGCCAGAGAGGTCAAGGCGCTCGACGCTTTTGTGCTCAAGAGCAGCATGCCCCGGAAACTTCCCACACCGGACAACAGTGCCATTGGCACGTCATCCTCTAGAGAGGCGGAGTGAGAGGCCGTGCACATCTACTCCTCGTTCTTCAAGTCTGTCCCGGCCAACGACCCGGCCGCAGAGCCGACGGTCACGTCGGACTCCGACGCGGACAACAGCTCTTCCTCGAGCGAGAACAACGGCGACGACCTAGCGGAGCGTGGACCGGGAGGTCGACCGGAAGTTGCCGCCGATGATGACAACGAGGAGCGGCACGTGGGCAGCCAGCGTTCCGTGTGTGTGCGCCTGTCAGGTTCCTTTGGCGAGGAACACACCATGGGCGTCCTTTCCCGCGAGCGCTGGCGCGTCGTCGAGCATTTCGTCTCAACTTTCATGGCCGAGGCCATGATTGGCATCTTCTCGGGCTGTGACAAGGCGGCCATCGGGGCTCTGGCGCAAGACATCGTGGACGGCAAGAGAAGGATCGAGTGGGAGTCCTTGTCGACTGTGGTGGACCAGCTATCCCTCGTGTGGCCATTCTCGTATTTGGTGGGTGACGACCAGGACGCGGACCCGGACCTGGCAAGGCCCATTGGCGCGCTGCTGCTTCTCAGACTTGATTCCGAGATGCCAAACGAGGTCTAGTGGTGGGAGAATGCCAGCGCCGAGCAGAAGGCCTTTGCGCAGCGCTTTGCTGCGGGCGACCGCGAGACGTACCTGCAGTGGAAAGCGGAGGTCGGCATCGTCGCGGCGACCTCCAAGCTGGTCACGCACGAGCTCTCCACGTCCAGAGCGGCGCTGCAGTCGAAAGAGCAGCGGAGTGGCAGCATCTTCCCATGGATGACGCCCGTCAGACCCTTCACCCACGACAGCCGCGCCAGAACGAAGCGGAAGAAGGCGGAGCAGCGGCGCTCAAAGTCCAAGGCGAGCAAGGTCCCCAAAGCTGGGCGTATTCCAGCGCGGGGGACGCCTGGAAATAAGCAGAAGGCGGCAGCCGTTGAGATCAAGAGTGGAAAGGACCAAGGTCTTCCCGATGACGACTGCCGCCAAGCGTTTGAGATGTCCCGTGTCTTCACTCCGGGGATGGTCAACTTAGTGTGCCCCCACGGTATCCTTGTCGGGTTCGAGCTGCTGGAGGGCGCCAGACCCCTTCGTGCATCGTTGAGGCGCTGTCGCGGTGGCTTCCTGTCTTGCCGAAGGTTATATACTTCGACACGGCGTACTAGGCCGGCCGCAACGCGGTGCGGAGGATGCCCTGATTGCTGCGTCTTTCGCTGGTGATGCTTTTTTGAAGACAGGTTTCATAAACCTAAGCACGTGTGCTCGGACATGTTTGATGCGGCACAGTACCCGGGCATCACCAGCAGGGGTTGTCAGGATATGGTTTTTGGGCCGTGGTAGGATACGGATACGCGGTGATCCTTTGTATCTGAATACGGATAACTCCCTCAGCTGAGATCCGGATACGGATATTGGCGTCCGAAACCAGATTGTGACAACACGCCCAGCCTACCCCACCCAGTCGGGGGGAAGGCGAGCCAGGCCGTGTCGCCGGGTAGTCCTGTCG
>ENA-ORXR01002395-ORXR01002395.1-marine-metagenome-genome-assembly--contig:-NODE-2395-length-17962-cov-12.915013_pt1 | contig 17962 bp, 5 predicted proteins | sample MGYA00237866_ERZ511479 | MGnify/ENA metagenome assembly ERZ511479 | reverse complement strand
GGGGGGGGGGGGGGGGGGGGGGGGGGGGGGGGGGGGGGGGGGGGGGGGGGGGGGGGGGGGGGGGGGGGTGTGGGGGGCGTAGGAGGCGGCGCGGGGTGGGTTGCGGTGGTGTGCGTGTGCGTAGGGCGGGGTCGGTAGGGTGTGCAGTGTGTATGAGGCGAGGCGAGGCGGGTTCAGATGGCGTGGATGTGGGTAGGGTCCGGTGGTTGGAGTGTATGGGGTGGGGCATGTGCGGTTGTTGTAGTGGGGTGAGATGTGCTTGGACATACAGGTGGGCTGGGGTGGGATGCACCGGGAAGAGTACACCAGGGTGCTGTGTCGGTATGGGCATGATGAAGGCGCAGTCCAGGAGTGTGATGAAGAGTGTTTGCATGAAATGACACCCGCGCGTCCTGTCGTCATGGTGACACCTGCCATGTTATTGAATAGTGGCCGGTCTTACAATTCAAAGTGCCCTCCAGGCGCTAGCCGGCCACCGGGCACTAGTCGTTTTTTAGAGTGACGACATTGGCGCAGACGGAGCTGTGAAAATAACGTCTCGGGCAATGTGAGCCAATCATTCGACCTCTTAACGACCCCACGGCATGGGGACCTGGCCGTCAGCAACGGTGGTTGCGCACCAGGCGCGGGGGTCGCGGGTGCAGCAACCTTGCGCGCCCCGTGGCGGCCGGGACGCGGTGCGGGGCGACCGCTGGGAGTGAGGTGAGCCACCTCGGCGAGGGGTTGCCTTGCCTGCAACTGCAGCGGCTGTCGTCGTCAGCAGCAGCTTGTGAATTGTTTCTCTCTTCGCCCTCTCCCGCTACACCTCCTTCACGTGAGTACGTGAGTGGAGTTCCTGTCACGTCGACTTGCTCGCCATGCGGCTTTCTGCTATTGACCTGTTCCGCAAAGTGCCACGGGACCTGACACATGGCACCTCCCACGGCGGCGTCCTGTCCGTCTTGGCCTTGTCTGTCCTCGGTCTGCTCTTCTTCTTTGAGACGTGGAGCTACCTGGCGGGTGGGACCCGCACATCCACTGTCCTTGACGACAATGCCGACGCCAAGCTACAAATCAACGTTGCGCTGCAGTTCCTCCAGCTGCCCTGTGCGTTTGCGACTGTCGAGGTGTGGGATTACTTTGGCACCAACCGCCTGGACGTGACCGCGGATGTGCGCAAGACGCGCATCTCCGGCACGCGCGGCGAGTATGTGACCGGGGAGTACACGCAGCGTGCCTTTGAGGACGCCCCGCACGTGGAACCACGCATCGCGGCGGGCATGCCTCCGCCCCGCGAGATGTCCGCCCCACACCCGGCGCTCCGGACGCTGACCGCCGCGGATTTTGAGTCGACGCTCCGCACCGAGCCGCTTGCCTTTGTGGCCTTTCTGGTCAGTTGGTGCGGCTACTGCCGGTCCGTGGCGCCGACGTGGACGGCGCTGGCAGAGTTGGCGTCAACGGGCCGCGTGCCAGCGTCCATTTACATGGTCGACTGCGTCAAGTCGGAGGCGCTTTGCGTCAAGCAACACATCCGCGGTTACCCGACGCTGCGGTTGTTTCACTCAGGCCTCGCGTCGGGGTCGGACTATGCGGGCAAGCGCAGCGTCGATGCGCTATCAGCGTACGTGCGGGAGCACGCGGCGATGCCCGTAGAGGCGCGTGCATCGACGTTGCGGGTGGCCGCCAACGAGGGGTGCGCCCTCGCGGGTACGCTTTGGGTGCACCGTGTGCCGGGCGCCTTCCACGTGATTGCCAAGAGCGACGCACACACCTTTGATGCGGCCAGCACCAACACCTCCCACGTCGTTCAACACCTGTCGTTTGGCGCGCCGCTGACCGTGGACGTGTTGCACAAGGTGCCCCGTGACGTAGCCACCCACATCCACCCCCTCGACGGCCGTACGTTCGTCAACCGGGCGCGAGCGCAGAGCCACGAACATTACATCAAGATTGTATCGACGCACTACAAGACAGGGACGCTTGTCGGCACGCGTGACGTGCTTGGCTACCAACAGGCCGTATCGAGCATGACGTTTGACGCCGCGCCGGCAGTGCCCGAAGCCAAGTTCTCCTACGACCTCTCCCCAACGGCGGTGGTGATTGAGAAGGCGGGGCGGCGGTGGTACGACTTTCTTACGAACCTGGTGGCCATCCTCGGCGGCGCCTTCACCGTGCTGGGACTGATTGACGGGGCAGTACACCGCCTGCAGCGCGGTGGACGCAAGGGTGTGCAGTCGCCACTGAGTGCGGCGGCGCCGCGGTCGCCATCCGTTTTGAGTACGCCGTCGCCATTAACTCGGAGGTCGTAGAGTTGGAGGCTGCTGAGCCAGGCTGGAAAGGGTTCGGTGGGCGTGCATTGGCGGTAGGGACGGCGGATGGGAGACATGGAGTTTTGGGACAAGTAAACGGGAGACATTGTGGCACGAAGTCATGCCGGTTGAATAATGGGCAGACCGTGAGCAGAACACCGTATCTCGCCAGTTCTGTGTCATGTCCGCAGAGAGGTTCTAGCTCCACAGAAGTCACAGAGGTGTCCCTAAAACGCTCTGCAGGAGCCCCAAAGGGACCTCACAGGAGTCCCACGAAAGCTACACAGCAGCAGCATAGGACAGGACTTCCCAAGAGAGAGGAAAACAAGACATCACGCCTTGTTCCGAAGGAGACAAGGGACGACCACGGACGTCCCCATGCTAAGAGCTTGGCTGCACTGCTCCTGCTACTGTTTCGACAGTGGGAATCGTGACAAACACTCTTGTTGAAGCAGACAATGGTGAGCACAGCTGGCTACAGTATGTCTTTGGTAGAGCTCGACAGCTAGCTGTCGAGCTCTACCAAAGACATGCTGTAGCACCGTGGGGTCAAGAGGAGCCCATATTGATCAGAGCAGCACAAAGCCAGGTTTTCAAAAAGGGAAGCCTTATTTATTGAAAAGGTCACTTTAAAGAGTTGTGCCCACCCGTCGAATTCGAATCATTTTTGTTTTTTCCATACGTGGGGGCTACAAGGAGGGCTTCGCAAGCGACACCGTCGTTGACGTCGCTGTTGTCGGACATCCTGTTGATCCATCTTCATCGCCTTCGCCCTGCGACTCCCCTTGTAGGGACCTGGGCCGCTCGAGAAACGCCTCCATCCTTATGATTCGGGTCTTCCCCTGTTCTTCTTTTCCTGTCTCATTTTCTTGCAGACGACTCATTGTGGCTCGGCTGGCCCTCTGCTCCAGATCCTGCGTGACCGGCCGTGTCCGGACGCTGGCCGGTTGCCACGAGCCCTGTCGCCGCCGCCCCTTCACTGAACGTCGCGATGCTCGCGACTCGGGCAGCAGCAGTTGCGGCGGCTCGAAGAGCACTACGCTATCAGATGGGTACCTCTGCGGCCGTCGCCGCGCCCACGTTGGCGGGTAGTAGCCAGCCGGCGGCCGCGCCGTGGCCCGCCGGCGGCACTGGCGGTCGACTCCTCTCCCGGGGCTTGTGGGTCACCCCTGGCGCGAGCGTGTTTCCAGCCCCCCCGTCGCTTGTATTCGCTGCCGCCCCCGCCGCCTGCGGGCTGTCGACCTCGGCGGCGTGCCGCGGCGCCCCCGCCGATGGCGGGCTCGCCGCGGCGGGCGGCGGCGACGCGGCCGCGACCGCCGCCGCCGACGCGGAGGTGTGGCCACCTCCACCACCACCCCGCAACGACCTTGGGGTGGATTGGGGCGGCCGCGGCATCGACATGAGCACCTTTGGGCTGTTTGAGCGGGTGGCCCCACTGGAAGAGGCGGCGGAGCCGCCCGCCGCGCCCGCCGCCGCCGCCGCCAATGCCCCTGCCGCCGGCGTGGACACGGACGACGCTGTGACGCTCCCCGTCCCCAAGCTGTTGGCCAACAATGACCGCCCCCCCCTGGCCGAGGTCCTCGGCGTGCACGGCCCGCGGCGGCTGTGGGCGGGCGACGCGTCGGCGGGCAACGGCCTTCTGACGGTCGTCTCCGAGTCAGACGTGTCGGTGGTGGAGGCCGGCGGCGGGGGTGGCGGCATCTTCGCGGTCATGGCGGTCGGCGGGAGCCAGGTCAAGGTGACGGCTGATGACGTGTTTTACGCGGAGCGCCTTCCTGGCGCCGTCAACAGCCCGGTAATCATGACGTGCGCCTTGCTTGTCGGCACCGTCCAGTGGAGCGTCATTGGCCGCCCGACCGTGCCTGGCGTTCGCGTGCACTGTGTGGTTGAGGAGCAGACGCGCAGCCGAAAAACGGTCACCATCAAGTTCAAACGCCGCAAGGGCTATCGCCGCACACTTGGCCACCGGCAGCACATCACTCGGTTGCGGGTCGTGCGCATCGAGTACCAGCTGCCACCGGTGGAGGAGTGGACCAAACTCAAAGTCCGGGATGCTGGGGTAGCGCTGCCCCCACTGGAGAAGCGGACGTTCCCGTACTGAACTCTGGTGTCCGCGTCTGTGGTGCGTGTGTGGCAGGGAAGTGAGGCCAGCGTCGCAGGTGCTGGTGCGGTGTGTTGGCCGTGGCGCTGGGACGAATGCCCGCAAGCGCTGGTGCGCGTCGAGCGTGGACGAGGGCACACCTTTGATAGCGTCGCCATCCGCTTTGGAAATGTTCCCTGCCGTAGTCGTGCGCATGACACGACATCAAGTGCAAGCAGTTACCGTAGCATTGTGAGACGTCTTCGGAAGAACCACTTGGTGTGCGTGGCCAGGACGCGTTAACCCGAGCCGCGGATCCTGCTGTCAAGGGAGAGGCACCATCGCCAGCGTAGCACTGGTGTCCCAGTGGGGTAAAGAGAGCGCGCGAGGGCTGAAAAAGAAGATTATAGTAATCAGTTGTAGTGAGTTAAACACACCCTAAAGCAGGCAGTGGCCTTGAGCTCGCAGGGCCCACGCGCAGCTCCAAAACAAGAAGTAAAAAGACAGGAGCCTACCCGCAGAGCACGAACGCAGGCACGCAAGAAAAGTCATCTAGTCAGAGGTCCCACCCGGGGGCCCACCCTCCCCCCAATGCGCACGAAACACACTCGTCCACACGCCCGCCCCGGTCCTCATAGCGGCGCTCGTGGCGGGTCTGAATGCATGTCGCTCAATTGGGAGCCTTCTCGGACGCTCCCCAAGTCGCCCATGTCACTGCCGCTCGGTGCCGGCGCCGCAACCGGCGCGTCTGCCGCGTCGGACATGGACAGTGCGTTGCTGTCAATGCTCGTCGCGCTCGGCGCAAAGGAGCCGCTGTCCTCCCCATCGACGTCGCCGCTGACCATGCCGCCGACGCCGCCAGCGTCCGAGTCCGTGTCGAGCCCATTGCCGACGGCCACCTCTGACGCGTCGACATCCGACTCGAGTACTCCGTCCTCGCCCGAACTGAGCCCCCCAGGCCCGACAGTGAAGGCGGCGGGGCCCAGCATCGTCCGCGCCGTCGCGTCGTCTGTGTACTCGTAGCCACCCGTGACGGCAAAGCCCGTGTCGTCGTTAACGTCAATGACCGTGCCACGACCGTAGACATCGCGCTCGAGGTACACCATGTCCTCCGTCATAGGCGGCGGTGCGCCAATCACGTAGAAGTAGCGCGTCGCGACCGTCCAGCTCGCCAAGATGGCGATGAAGATGAAGAAGAGCAGGCCCAGCACAATCGCTGCAATCTGCCAGGCCGTCAGCGCAAAGCCCTCCAGCAGGAAGGAGCCGCCCAGCCACAGCGCGCGCTCACCAACAACCCACGGTCCCGTCACGTCCGATGTGACCCGGGCAAACACCCGGCCGGTGCCGCCCGAGCTGTCACCACTGGCTGACGCCGCCTCGTCCGCAGCTTGGCGCACCGCCTTGGGGGGTACCACAATGACCTCCGTCTGCGAGTTTGAGTCCGTGCGGGGATTGTAGAATGAGAAGATGGCAGGGTCCCTGACGTCAAACGGCTTCTCCGGGAACAGGTTAAGGCCAACAATGTCGCCGACCACCTGCCGCAGCACGGTCGACGAGGGAAAGACGGCCTCTTCCAGCTCAACCGAACCACCTACGCGGTGACCGCCCACATCCCAACGAGACCACGAAGCGTTCATTACGTCTGGTGACGCACTGTCTGCCGTCAACCGCTCGTAGTGGCCACCGTCCATGGCCAAAGAGTCGAGGTCGACAGTCGCCGTCGTTGTCGTGCGCACCACCGCATCCGCTTCCGACACCAGCTCCCTCACCACCTCCTGGTCGAGCGGTACATCGACGGAGTAGCACTTGTCGATTGGGAGCGCCGCGTTCGACAGCTCGTTCCCCTCCAGCCGCAAGATGTGGGTGGTGACAATGCTTGGGCTGTAGCTCGGCTTCCCGCCTTGGATGTTGGACAGATACACAAAGTCGGGTGTCAGCGCAAGCGAGAGGAAGAGGCTGTCGATACCGCCCTGGAAGAGGGCGGGGCACCAGCTGAAGCTGGCACCCCCGACCTCCAGCCGCCGGCCTTGCTCCGCGTTGCACATGTGCCCGACTGAGATGACCACCGGGTCGAGGCGCTCCGGCAGAGCCACGGGAAGGGTGGCGTTGGGGTCAGCTACCACCTCCCCCCGCAGCTGCCCGTCACCTACCTGCTGCCGCGCCGAGTAGCCCCAACCGCGCCGCGTCGAGCGCAGCTGGCGAGAGGAAGATAGCCCGCCAGCAAAGGTGCCACTCGGGTTGACATTGGCAGTGCTGTACGATGCCACAAAGCCGCACGACGTGGTCTTGAGGCCACCCAGGATGATCGCGTCCTCGAGCCACTTGTACATGTCGATCCAAAGCGTCTGCACGCGGTCCGAGGTCTCCGAGTCCTGCAGAAGCCGCCGGCGCGTGGTGCCTCCCGACTGCTGGTGCAGCACGAGCTCGGGTGTCGTGTTGTAGAAGGCTGTTAGCGTCTCGATGATACGCAACACTTGGGCGTCGGGAGTGCGAAGGACGGCGTGCCGTGTGATGTTGACCAGGTGGTACAGCGTCTGCTCGTCGTACACCACACCAGTGTCAGGCGTCAGCCGGGCCAGGAACGACGCGGTGTTGATGAAGTTGGAGCTCTGCATGGTGTTGGGCACTGCGTTGCCGGCAACGCGCTCAAGGCCGGCTGTGTAGTTGGCCAGAACCTCGCTGTCGATGGTCTGGTTGGTGCCACCAGACAACAAGATATGCTTGGCCATGTCCACGCCAAGCATCTCGTACGCCGCGTGGTCGCCGGTCTTGAAGTTGCGGTCGATGATGTTGGCAAAGACCGTCAGGTTGGCGCCCAGCGGCACCAACGAGTCCACCACAATCGGCTCTTCGTTCTGCGCCGTCGCCAACAGCGACCGGCCCTGCGCGTCGTACATCTCAACGCGCACGGTGTACTCGCCGCTGGTCTTGAGCTGGAACTGCACAAACGGCAGCCCCGAACACCCGTCCAAGCAGAAGTCATTGCCATCCACGTCGGTCGCGATGAAGTAGAACTTGAACTCAGCGCTCTCGTAGCTGGCCCCAGCCGATGCATAGAAGATGGTGTTGTCACTGCCCTGTGTTTGCACCAGGGGCGGGAACCGCACCTGCGGAGCCTCCGTCGTCCGCAGCCGCACCAACGCCGTATTCTGCTCAAAGCCGGGAGTGTTGTAGACGATGGCTAGCACGTAGTCCGTGTTGGGCAGCAGCGCGCCGGCGCGCAAGCCCAGCGGTTCGCGGCTGAAGAGCTCGTTGGGGTTGCTGCCCCAAAAGCCGGCGTATGGAATGCGGGTGCTCGGAAGCGTCAGGAAGCGCCGCGCATTCTCATCCGGTTCGAGCAGCTGGTAGGTCCACACGGTGCCCTCCCTCACTGCCTGCGGGCGGATGATGACGTCCTCAAAGTAGTTGATGCGCCGCGTGACCACCGCCTCGGACGTGTTGCTCATGATGTCAATCGCCGACAGCGGTTCAAAGTTGAGCGCCGAGTCGGGGTCCAACCGGAAGGTCACCAGCGACTGCGACGACTGCCGCTGGATCACCACCTCCGTGCCGTTGAGCAGCGTGTTAATGCTGTCCTTGCGGACGATCAGGCCGTACCGGATGAAGTAATCCGTGTCCCGCCGCACCGAGCCCAGCGCGTCGCCCGAGACCGAGAAGGACTCGGCCCCACGCCCCGCAGGCAGCAAGTCGTTGGGGCACGGGGAGCTCGTATTCCGCAGACCCACAAACCCGTCGGCCGACTCGGCCATCACACAAGACCACACGTACTGGATGCCGTCACCGCGTCCAGTGACGCCGTCCACAAACGTCAAGTCCGGGTCCGACGAGTTGACGCCCGTTAGCTCCAGCGCCGACGAAGCCGAGATGATGCGCCCCTCCTCCCCATTGTTAATCTGCGCCAGCAGCGGCGCCGGCACGATGCGCACCAGTGCACTGTCCGAGCCCCGCACCGTCGTGTTGGCGGTGTAGTAGGCAACCAAGTTAATTCGAAAAGTGCCGTACGATAGGTTGGCTTGGGGCACGTTGAACTCGCGGCCAAGCAGCGTCGGTGTTGTGGTGTTCTTGTCCGCTGCCGTGGACTGGAAGGTAAAGGAGTAGAGCTCCTGCTGCCACGTCCATTCGTACGTGATGGCCTCGTCGATGGCCGCCAGTCCCAAGCACGACGGCGTCCCAATCTTGGCCTCCACTTGCAGTGGCAGGTCGGGCAACACCAACGACCGCGGCACCGGGTCCACGAGCGTTACGCCGATGAGGTCCGCCGTCCGCTGCTGCACAAAAATGGACGTAACCTTCCGGACGTCAAAACGCGTCGTGACAGTCACGACCAGCTGGTAGACGCGGTCCTGCGCCGGCCATGACTCGTACGATATGAACAGCGACTGAGACGAGGCGTTGACCACAGGCGTGAGGTCGAGCGACGCCGAGGCCGCCACAATCCCCGGCAGTACGTCGCGCTGCTCATCGTCAAGCAGCTGCCAGGAGAAGACGGGTGTCTGCGTAAACGTTCCCGCGTCCAGGATGGCACGAAAGATGGCATTGTTGCAGCGACCAATGTTGTACTGCCCACTGCTGGAGTCAAAGCTGCCACCCGTCACCAGGATGGACAGCGACGGCTGCGCCTGGATGAAAGTGAATAGCAGCCCGTCGGACTGGTACTTGCCGACCTCCACCGACACCGAGAAGGTGAAGCTCTCGCCAATCTCCAGCCTCGGCGGCACCCGGAAGACGATCGTGTTGTCGTTGCCCGAGAGGACGTACTCTGGCCCAATCGGCCGGTTGTTAAACAGGATCTCCCCCGTGCCGTCCTTGTCAAAGTTAGGGAAGTCCCCAGTCAACGTCACAATCGTCCCGCCCTCCTCAGGCCCCGAATTCGGCGAGATCCCGGTCAGCGACACGTTTGTGTTGAGGTAGTTGAACAGGTACGATGGGTCCGTTAGGTCAATGGCATCGACGACGACGGTGTTGCCGGCACCGGGTGTCCCACTGTCGCTGCCGTCACCGCCGTTGCCGTCACCGCCGCTGCCGTCACCGCCGCTGCCGTCACCGCCGCTGCCGTCACCGCCGCTGCCGTCACCGCCGCTGCCGTCGCCGCCGCCACCAGACCCATCCTGGGCGGCCGCCGTCTCCGTCACGGTCAGCGTCCAGTTGAGGTCTTGGCCTTTGCCCGGGACGCTCACCACAGTCACCTCGTGCAGGCCGTTGCCCAGGTTCACGTACGAGTCGCTGCCGGTGGCCTGTGTGAACTCAAACTCCCCACCCACCAGCAGGTCGTACGACATGTTGGGGCGCACGTTGAGCATCGTCAGGGTAACGTCGTCCTCCCCCTCGGGCGCGAGGGACCCGTCCGGCGCGACGGACAGCACCACCGGCGGGGGTGTGCCCGCCACCTCCACGTCTACCGTCGTTTCCCACAGGATGTCGTCAAGCTCAGTGCCCTCGGTTAGCTCGGGCCACTTGAAGACCAGCTGCACCGGACCGGGCCGGTACGGCTGGAAATTGAAGCCCAACTGCAGCCCATCGTTCTCGGCAAAGCCGAGACCGCAGCCAGGCCGGAGTGCCACCGCCGACCCGTTCCATGTGCCCCCATTGATGAGACACGTGTCTTGGTCGTGCGCAATCGGCGAGGCGGGCCCGCCCGGCACGACGCCGCTGCCCGGCGGCTGCCGACCAAACGAAAAGTCAATGTCCGAGACCGGCAAGCCCGGTCTGTTGCCCCCACCGCCCGGCGTCACCGTCGAGTTGCTGCCGTCGGCATATTGGATGAAGCCGATGAGCGGCCGCTGCTGTTGGTCTGCCACCGTCTCCCACTCCACCGTGAACGGCCGTCCGTCGCCACCAACAACTTCGCGGTTAATAGAGACCACCGGGTCCCCGCCGTCAGTAGGCGTCGTCGTTGTCGTCTCGATGTAGAGCGTCATGCCGATAATGGTAAACGTTGTGGAGCTCGGCGCGCTGCCCGGGACGGGCTGGTTGGTCTCCCTGTTCACCAGGTCAAAGGTAAAGTCCGTGAGCCCAACAAAGCGCGTGAAGTCAAACGACAGGGTCAGGTTGTACACGGGGAGACCGGTGGAATTGTCCAGGATGGCCTCGGCCACGACCACATCGGCAGACGGCACCAGCACGTCCGTGTTGGACGACGTGAACACCTGTTCGTAGTCGGCAAGTGTTTGGTTGGCCTCGGGGCGGAAGAAGTAGGTGATTGTCGTCTCCGCCGACCCGTTGACCTGCACCAACGACACAGCCGCCTGGCCTTGGGACAGGCCCACTGGGTACGGCAGCTCCGCCAGGGCCTGTCGCAGGCTGGCGTCCTCGTCATCGACAGCAAAGTCACCGCCGACCGAGGCGCGGCCCGCCGCAGTTGTGGCCGCCGCACCGCGCCACTCCCCAAAACGTGGCAGTCGCGTCTGCGCCACGTCCCGCCCAAGCCGCCCATCGTCCAGGCCCACCGCAGGCGGCACGTCGCCGACACCATCCAGCAGCCTGTACAGCGACGGCTGGTCGGCGGTGGCGGCAGCACCCGTCATCACCGCGGCCGCCGCCGCCCCTACAGCGAGAAGCAAGTGGCCCCAACGCCCTGGACGACGTGTCCACCGCACAGAAAAAGCACCGCCGCCGCCCCCACCACCACCGGGGCAGCCCGCATGGCGACCGCTGCAGGCCAAAGACCGCCCGACGACCGGCCGGCCGGTCCCACCCTCAGCGGCAGAGACCCTACCCGCACCGCCCGGGCATGCCGCCGCCCCGGTTGGAGAGGCGGGTACGGTGTCGGCCGCGTACGAGGCAGCCACAAGGCCCCGACCGTCGACCGCAGTGCCCTCCTCACGTCCCAAAGTGCGCCGGGGACTCACCCCAGCTCCCACCGCACAGCCTTCCCGCATGGCCGCCAGCGTCACTTCCGCTGCGGCCGCTGCGACCGCTCCTGCTGCCGCCAGCGAGCTTCGGGAGCGGACGGCGCCACGACTGTCGACGTCGCCGCACCACCTCCGCCACCCGAGCCCCGGCTCGGCAGCAGCAGGCGTAGCAGCGCCGCCGCATGGACAGCCCTCCCCCGCCACCGCGCCGGCGGCGGCACGACGTCGGCACCGCCACGGAAGCGCGCTCATCGACCGACTGCGACGGCGCCGGGGCGGGCGCGTCACCGATACGCCGGTACGGCGAGCGCGAGGCGGGCGGCACAGCGGGTAGTGTATCCGCCTGCCACACTTGTGTGACCCCTGCGGCGGAACGCGAGGGGGCGGAGGCACTAGACACGCCTGCCAAAACCGCAGGGTCGTTCCTCGTCCGCAGGCTGCTCAGCAGCGGCGGTAGTGGCGCCAGGAGCTGCGGAATGAGCGCGCAGGGGACCACCCTCTGGAAGGCATGCAGGAGGGGGGGGGGGAGGGGGACGCTCCAAAACAACGGAAGAGGGGGGTAGCGCGAGCGTCTCGCGCGGACCACGCATGGTGGCCACGAAAAAGGTGAGGTACCGGTGGACACCCGCAGCACGTTCCGGGAGGCACGCCCCTAGATGCGCCACGCTGACAATGTGATGAGACAGAAGGATAGGGTAGGGGAGCGGGTGGGGTGACGGGCGCCGGCAGCGCGGGCAAGGGAGGACACAGATGGGCGGCTTGATGCTGACAAGCGGCGTGTCCAGCCCAGCGAGTCCAACGACCGTAGTCTCGCCAGGCGGCAGTACCGGCGATCACGCCGGGCGCGCGGCTGACAATACAGCCCACCAGCCAGGGGGACGCATGACTGACAACCGGCACGTGCGTGACACCAGGGGGATCATCTCGACAGGCGGAGCGCGGGCGCGGAGGGGGGCGGTCGCCGCTGGGACCACGTTAGACACCCTAGATAAATAGGCCGCTGCAGCAAAGCATCTGACGTTCGTGCGGCGCATCCGCCGTGCGTGTTTCCGCAGAGCCAGCCGTGCAGCAGGCGTGACGAGCAACGACCACTGCCGCCGCGTCCGTCGTCGACCGTGGCCTCGCATCGAACACGACTGGTGCCGTCAGGCTCCGCAGAGGGTGAAGACATCCACCGCGCACGCCAGTCCCTCCGAATGCTCTTTGTTTATTGTTTTTCCGACCGCAGTGGAGGGAAGTGTGTACTTTCTCTTTTCCAGGGATGGAGTTGGTCACAGTAATTGCCTCGAGTTAGCCAAAAAAACAACTGCAGGATCTGACAGTCATTGAGCCTTTTCGAGCCCCTCTGGCGCCAGAGGGGCTCCATCATGGACATGATGGCGCTGACGTCGGCGCCCATTCTTTGCCGTCGTTTCGCTCGTTTACACTGTACAGCCGTTCTTCCAAAAACCCCGCACTCCAATTGTCCCAAAAGAGTTCCAAATCGGCCTCCACGACCCCGCAGAGGCCGATTTGGAACACTTTTGGAATTGTTGTAGTGCGGGATTTTTGAGAGAACGGCTGTAGTACGCTTCATGCAGCCGTTGTCCCAAGAGCCTCACAAGCCAATTGTTACATAACTCTTACAAATCGGCCTTCACGGGGTCTCAGAGGCCGATTTGTAACTGTTGTGCAACAGTTGGCGTACGGGTTCTTGAGGGAACGCCTGTAGGCCGTCGGAATGTATTGTTCTACAGCCGTTCTCTGAAAAATCCCTCACTACGTCTGTTCCAACAAATGTTCCAAATCGATCTCTGCGGGGTCGTAGAGGCCGGTTTGGAACTCTTGTTGCAACAGTTGGAGTGCGGGTTTTTTGGGAGCACAGCTGTATTCCCATGAAAAGTGCGTGTGTTGACGTGACCGGTGTCTGCGTCGCCAATGCCGGCGCTGACACATCACTGGTAGGTCATCAAGAGGAGAGAAATCTTGGAAAGAATGGGCAAGTGACAACCCATGACAAAAAGGCTGTGTCTCTGCAGTCCGTTTGGACGCTGTGATGATAGATGAGCTTACAGCCGATCTCCCAAAAATCCCTCACTGCAACAGTTCCAAAAGTGTTCCAAATCGGCCTCTGTGGGGTCGTAGAGGCCGATTTGGAACTCTTTTGGAACAGTTGGAGTGTGGGATTTTTGGGAGAGCGGCTGTACATGAATAGCCACATTCGAAGCTCCGCTTTTTCCAGTGCAAGACGGAAAATTGCATGATGCCTCGGATGTGCTATGGTCACGGTCTCAAGACGTATCATGCACCGCATCAACGCTGCCTCGTATTCGCTCCGTGCACCGGCCCCTATTGCTTGGACCTCAGCACACCTCTTCCGCACGCACTCGCGCCCACTTGTGACGTGTAGTCGAACAGACCAGTTGGCTGCTCTGTGTTTCCAGGGAAAGAAACCCGGACAAGTATCCCTGTCAGCGGCCATCAAAGGCGTGAGCGTGGCCCGCCATGCGGCCCACATTCCCCTCGGCAGTCACTGCTGCAGACGAGCGAGCGGGGGTAGCAGGGGGGAACAGCGTCGCCGCCAGCGAGGCGTCCAGCGACGCCTGCCCGCCGCCCTCTACGCACCGCCGTCCGGCTTCCCAAACTCGGTGTGCCCGCGCGCTGCCGGTGACCTCGGTCACTGTCTCGCCACGGGAGCTGGCGACAAGCGGACGAGGAGCGTCCTTGGCGGTGGCGTACCCCACCCGCCGGTCGGTGCTGGCGCGCGCATGGCGCCGCCCAGCAGCAGCCGCAGCGCGACCGCCCTCGCGTCCACCCGAAGCCATAAACGAGGTCATGCCCGTCACGCCATGAAAAAAGGTGCCCAACGGCAGCTGCACCGTAGGTGGGGGAAGCTCGTCGCCGAAGGTCCCACTCGCACCGCTCGGCTCATCTACCACGTCGCACTGGCGGAAGCTCCGGCCGCCCAATGCTGCGCCTGCGGTGGCGGGTGGGCGAGGCGGCGGCCGCGCACCCGAGCTGGCCAGCGGCGGGCGGTCACCACGAAAGGCCTTGGCGCGCCGGTACACAAAATCGGTAACAGAGGCGGCGGCTTGGCGCTTGGTAATCGGCATGGGGCTGTCGTGGCTGCCGACGTCGACGATGGCCCGCTTGCCCTGACGCCGCGAGATGTCCATGCTCGGCCCGGCGCCGCGGCCCAGAAAGAGGGGCGCCTGACCGCAACCAACCCGGGCGACCGATGGGGAATGCATTTGTACAATACAAAAGGGGGAAAATGCATCCATGGTGCAATGGCATAACCGAACGCGCAACGAGATGGCCAGGGGCACGCCAAAATGCATCCACGCAGCGACAAGGGGCACGAATTGCATCAGATGACGTGCAGAGAGCTTCTCCAACGCACTGCGCATCACAGAAGCAGGCGCCACACGCAGTACAAGAGTGCAACACACGGTCACAGGACGAGAAGTTGAATGTATGACTCCTCCCCATCAGCCCCGCCGTCCCATTCACGTACCTCGTCACTGCGCCGCCGCCACGAGATGGGCAAGCCGGTCACGGAGGGCGCAAGGGGCTCTGGCTCCCCTTGCGGCAACCACGCTGTTTGCAGATTGATATCGCCACTGCAGCCAGGGCAAGGAGCCGGAGGGCCGGCGCAGTGGGCCGGCGTGGAGCCGCGGGCCCAGCCGCTGGTCTCGCTCTCCTCTTCCGTTGCACCAGCTCCCGCTGGCGCGGATCACTGCTCGCTCGCATCGGTCGGGATGTGCGCGGGTTGCGAATGTAAATACCCTTGCAACCATCTCGATCGTCGACGGTGCTAGTGGCCGCAAGTACGGGCGCCTCGAGTGGTCACCAATCACATAGGTCCGTCGTCCCATGCCTCGCGCCAGGCCACGCGGTCAGGGACGGTGGGGCCCGAGGGTCCGCTCAGGCCGCCGCCACTTTGGTTGCCACCTGAGCAACGGAAGGGGTGTGGTCGAGGAGGGGTGCGGGGGCGGGGGTGCCGTCCCACCACAGGGACGGTCCCAGCCACGCCCGCGCGCGCGTCCCACGCTCGCCGCGGCGAGCGGCCCCTCGCCTGAGCACACGTCAGCGCGCACCGCGGCGGTCGCGACGTATCTATCAGTGGCGACCGGCGCCGCGGCGCGTGCCGCGCGTTCTCCCAGTGTTAGAGTCTGCCCTCTCCCCAACTCGCGGTGGCGGCAGAACCCTCTCGCCCCCCCGCCACTCCCCGGCCGCGGCGATGCCATGCGTGGCCGACAGCTGATAGGGCGCCACCGCCGGCGGACGGCACGCCCGCGCCGCACCCGCCGTCACCGCCACCTGCGCCGCGGGGCTGCGACCGCTTCTGACAGTCCCGCGGAGGTGGGTGTTGCGCGCGCGCCGTCGGCGGCGGGACGCCCCCCCCACCCGACTAGCACGCCCACGCACGCACCAAATCCATCCACTGAAGGCGCCCAGGTCCGCCGCCCACGACCGCGTGCCGCGCCAGAAAACAGCATGGGTGGCGCGGTGGCGCCGGCCACCACCGCGGGGCCGCCTGTGCCAACCCGTTCCGCGTCCCCCCCCGCCACCAACGGTGCTCGAGCGCGGCGTCGCGGTCGCAGGGGGTAATTTTTTGGCGGCCACCGCCCCCTTCCACCACCCGTCTGCGGTGCCACGCACGGGGGACCTCGGCCGGCACGTCGGCAGGGCGGGGACCGCCCTCCCCCCCACGTCACCACCTCCCGCCCTCGACTCTGTTGACGGCGGTCTCGCCACCGCGGGACCGCGCGCGCGCGGCAACGGGTGTGCAGTGGCCCACTGGTGGCGCCCCTGCCCGCAACCGCTGACGGTGGGTGGGTGGTCGCGCCCGTGGCGCGCGCGCCCTGGGTGGAGCTGCTTCGGCGCCTGTGAGGAGGGGCGGGCGACAAAAGGGCAGCGCGGCAGCGGACGCACCCGCCGCGGCGGCGGGCACGGCACCAAAAGCGGTCCCGCAGCGGACACTCGGAGCCGCCGCCGCCTACGCGACCGCACCAACCTCGCGACGAGTCACTGCGCGCGCGCGCGCGCGCGCGCTCGTGTGGCAGCAGCGGCTCCCACCCCCACCGCCCCCGCGCCCCCTCCCCCACGTGCCAGCCCAGATGGAGTGGACGCCCCCCCCCCTCCTGGGCCTGTTTGGCTTCCTCCACAGTGGCGAGGACAGCGACGGCGGCGGCAGCAGCGGCGACAGCGGCAGCGTGTCGGGCAACCCCCCCGGCGGCGGGTGCGGCGGCGGCGGCGGCGGCGGCGGCGGCGGCGGGGCGCCGCGGCGGCGACGGCGGTGTCGGATGCCCGGCCCCCCGCTGCAGACGCCCCCCCCCAGGGTGGGCGGCGGCCTCCTCCTCCCGCCCACCGACGACGACGAGTGCCTGCGCCTCTCCCCACTCTGCGGGAGTATGGGCGGCGACTTGCCGTGGCCGCCGGCCTTGATGACGCCCCTGCGGGGGGGGGGAGAGGGGGGGGACGACGACAGCGGCGGCGGCGGTGACGGCGGCAGCGGCGGTGGCAGCGGCGGGCGGGACGTCGACGGCGAGGACGACGCGGTGGTGACGGCGGCCGCCGTTACTGATGGACACGGCCACGATGGCGACGGCGACGACGGCAGCGGCGGCGGGATGGTCGACCGTGGCGCCGACGACGTGGCTATGGCCGTCGCCTGCTTCTTTCCGGCCGACGCGCCGGCGGTGGCGGACCTCCCCACCGCCGCTACGGCGGTCGGCTTGGCGGGGGGGCCGCCCCCGCCAGACGGCGGCGGCGGCGGCGGCAGCGGCAGCGGCAGCGGCAGCGGCGGGCGTCGAGGCGCGCCCACCCGCGGTAGCGGCGGCACGGCGGCCGACGCGGTGGCGGCCGCCGCAGCGGCGGCGGCAGCCGCGGCGGCGGCGCGCGCCACGGGCCCCGCGACGGCGGGCACCGCCGCCGCCACGGACCGGCTGCTGACGTTCATGTCGGCACTCGACGGGGGCGGCGGCTCGACGTGCCCGTCGCCCCGCACGCCACGCCATGGCGGCGTCGGGCGGTCTGCCGCCGCCTCTGCGGCCGCCGCCGACGCGGCGGCTGCCGCCGCGGCCGCGGCGGCGGCCGCCGCAACGGCGGCGGGTCCAACCTTTGACATTGACGACCTGCTCGTCTCCCCCGTCAAGGCGGTGCCGACGGGTCCGCCCGTCGCCGCGGCGGCGGCCGCCGCCGCCGCCGCCGCCGCCGCCGCCGCCGCCGACGGTGGCTGGAGGGGTGGCCGCGGCGGCAGCGGCGGCAGCGTCGACGGCGGCGGCGGCGCGGCGGCCGCGTCCCCGCCCAATGGTCTGTGGGCGGCCGCCCCGCCGGCCGCTGGCGACGGCCGCCGCCACGGGCGCTTGTCCCTGCTGACGCCCGAGGGGCCGCCGCGGCCACACCCACCGCCGCGCTCGACGGTGCGCGCGCCGCGGGGCGGGCGCCGCGCCGCCGCCACCACCGCCGCCGCCGGTGCGGTGGAAGGCGGGGGGCGCCCCGGCAGCGGCGTCAAGCGGGCGCCGGCAGCGTCATTGGCGGCGGCCGCCGGCGGCCGCCGGCGGCGCTCGCGGTCGCGCGCGGTGGCGGCGGTGCCGCCGCCGCTGCTGTCAACGCCGCTAACGCCGGCAGCAGCGGGCGCCGCCGCTGCCTCCCCGGCGCCCCTCCCCGGCGGGCCCGCCGGCGGTGACGGCGGCGGCGGCGGCGCGCCGCGCGCCCCCACCGCCGTGGCGGCGACGCCAACGTCGGCGGCCGCCGTC
>ENA-ORXR01002393-ORXR01002393.1-marine-metagenome-genome-assembly--contig:-NODE-2393-length-17970-cov-10.091880_pt1 | contig 17970 bp, 16 predicted proteins | sample MGYA00237866_ERZ511479 | MGnify/ENA metagenome assembly ERZ511479 | reverse complement strand
AATGTCCGACGAGTAAGCATATCTCCCAAAGTTAAAATTAATACATATACGATTCCCGTAAAATATGGAGTTGAGCCTTTCTTTTACAAAATATTACTTTGGATACACATTCCTGTCGGTACTTTGAGCCTTATATTATTTTGGATTCCGGTAAGCGTCAAAAAAGGCAGTCCGATACACCGCAAAGTAGGTTGGTATTATTATATCGCCACGTGGGTCGTACTGATTACTGCATTTTTACTAAGTATTTGCAATACAATTATGGGCAAATATATGATTGCGATGTATTTGGGTTATCTGGTCATCATTACAGCTTATCCACTTTGGTATTCCTACGAAATATTGCAACAAAAAAAAGAATGGTCGGCTACCTATTTTAGCATAAGAAAAGTATTTGTCTCAATACTTTTTGTCTCCGGTTTGGCGATGTTTTTACTGGGTGCCATAAAATTCCGTTTTATGGGTATGGGAACGATGATGGTGTTTTTCGGACTATTGGGTATTCCGGCAGGAAGAGATATTTTGATGACCAAACCCCAAGCTATGAACAAGGAGACAAAACTCAAAATGCACATACAAGGAACTATCATATCAGGCATTGCAGCTTATACCGCTTTTTTTGCATTTGGCGGTAGCCGTATTATGTTTGATGTACTAAATATGAGCGTTCAATGGATGTTTATTCCTTGGATAACTCCTACTTTATTGGGGGTTGTTTATATGAGGTATATGAAGTGCAAGTTTAAGGTAAAATAAGTATATCATTTCTACTTAAAACTACTTTACCCAATACAATAATTGGGTTACTAATTTTCCTGATGTCCGCTATTTTTTTTAACATTACAAAAACAAAAAATATGAAATATTTACTCATTATATTACTCATCTTACAGGCTTTTTTCCTTCATGCTCAAGAGAGTACATTCATCTTGGGTAAGACAATAAACTACGCTCCAAACAAAATAGCTGCAAAATATTTATATGATAATTTCACTTCCCACAGAGCTTATATTGAAGTGGATGTCAATGAAATGGGCGAATTTAAAGCCGAATTGATCATCAACAGCCCCACATTGGTCAGGTTACAATCTAAAAATCTCTCTATTGAAGTTTATGTAGAACCCATGAAAGATGTTGGAGTTTTCTTCGATGCAAATGACGTAAATAATTCAATACAATTTTTTGAAAAAGACGGATTGAAAAACAACGAGCATTTAAAGCAATTCAATACCATGCTCTACGAAAATACTAAGCTAAAAGACATGTCTTTTGATGACAGACTAAAATACATCAATGAAGTACGCCATTCAAAAATATCTAAACTAAAGCAGATTGAGTCAAATAGCTCTTTATCAGCAGAATATAAAAACTATTTGAACATAAAAACCAAGTATCAAGAACATACTGAGTTATTGGGTTGGATAGATATAGACTCAATATCTACGGATAATCGCGCAACATTTCGAGCGCAATATACTCATCAAATCATCAACAATATTGAGGCTTTAAATCACCCTGCATACATTGATTTTCTTGATAAATTTACGATGTTTTATTGTGAAGAAACTTTGAATAAATCGCTGAATTATAATGAAGATTCGCAGACCATTTATGCCTGTCTTCAAGATTCAAAAGAGCTGGTCGAAGAAGTAAAAGACTATATGTTGGGTAGATTGGTTTATTTCAATCTGACACCTTCCAACCTCAATAAAATCCAAAAGTGTCATGATGATTTTATAAATACATCTAATTCACCACACCTAATAGATAAAGTTAAAAAGCAGTATAAGAAAGTCCAAAAATTTGCTGGTGGAACTGCACCCGCTTTTGAATTAGAAGGTAAAGACGGAAAAAAAATCAACTTAAAAGATTTTGAAGGCAAAAAGGTTTACCTGAGTTTTTGGGCTTCATGGTGCGGACCTTGCAAACACGAAATTCGAGGCGCAAGGGAGAACAGAGCAATATTAAAAGACGACGATATTGTTTTCATTTATGTATCGCTCGACGAACAGAAAGATAAGTGGCTAAAACACAAAGTCACCAATGAAGAGTCCGGTACACACCTTTGGGGGCAAGGCATGAAGTCAAAAATTAGAAATGATTATGCTATTGCCAGTTTGCCTGCGACTTTTTTGATAGATGAAGCAGGTAATTTTGTTAATGATTTCCCAAAGTCAGACACGCCTGAATTTATTGATTTTATCAAAAAAATGTAAGTAATGAAATTGTTGAATTTGTTTTACTTCAATTCAAATTGTTTTAAATTTAATAAAAAAATATTACTTTTACGCTGACTTTGAATTTAAAACATTATCATTTTTTCATTATAAAAAAATAAAACAATATGACTACACAAGAAGTCGCTAACAAGTTCGTAGAATTTTGTCGCACCGGACAAAGCGAAAAAGCACACAACGAATTATACCACCCTGAAGTTGAGAGCTTTGAAATGCCCAACATGCCCAATCCACACATAAAAGGCATAGAAGCTATCAAAGCAAAAAACAAAGATTTTGATGCCTCGGTCACCGAACTACACAGTGCAGAGATTTCTGACCCGACGGTCGTGGGCAACCATTTCTCCCTCACGATGCGTTATGACATGACATTCAAAGAAAGAGGTAGAAGTACGATGGAAGAAATTTGTGTATATGAAGTCAAAGACGGTAAAATCGCCACAGAACGGTACTTTTATTGATTCATTGTGACAAACGAAAAGTTTTTTCCGTCAAAAAACTTTTCGTTTGTCTATTGTTTGCAGCTATATTTTTTACAATTACCTTTTGAGAATTCGGATTTAGAGTTGTCGATTGAGTTTTTTTTGTAAATCCAATTCAAAACCATATATTTGACTCATGGCAAATGAACGCAAAACAGAAAGAATTGTACGTTCTCACTTTGAGCAATATCAGAATTTGATTAAAATTGAAGAACAATCTTCAGATTTAATCAGAATCAACAAATTACTCAAAAATGCTTCTAAGAAAGGAACTGGGACAGGCAGACCAGAGTTTATCATTACCTATCATAAAAATTCTGATTTTATCATTGTCATAGAATGTAAAGCAAATACAACAAAACACGAAAGCCAAGACCAAAACAGATATGCTGATTTTGCGGTAGATGGTGTTTTGCTGTATGCTTCTTACCTATCACAAGGCTTTGATGTATTAGCAATAGCAGTTAGCGGCGAGACAACTCAAAATATGCGTATTTCTCATTTTTTACATTTGAAAAATGAGCGTAAAGCCGTCAAAATTTTCGATGACAAACTACTTCCAGCCAAAGATTATTTAAATGGTTATTTGAAAAGTCCTGAAAAATTCAGACAAGATTATCATTCACTTTTGGCATTTACCAAAAAATTAAATGAAGAACTACACACCCACAAAATTCTGGAAAGTCAGCGAAGCTTATTGATTAGCTGCATTCTCATAGCCCTTGAAGATGAGGCATTTAAATTATCCTATATCAAAAAAACAACACCCAAAAGTCTCGCGGATTTTCTAACAAAAACAGTTTCTGAAAAGCTTGAAGAAGCGAATATATCGGGCAAGAAATTGGAAAATCTCAATATCCAATTTGGCTTTATCAAAACCGATACTTCGCTCTCCACACGCGAAGGCGTACTCTCAAATTTGATTACAACGATTGACAACAACATCAATCAATTTATCAAAACACATGAATATTTTGATGTATTGGGGCAGTTGTATATTGAATTTTTGAGATATGCTAATAGCGATAAAGGTTTGGGTATCGTACTCACTCCACCACATATCACCGAATTATTCACTGAATTGGCTTATGTCAATAAAAACTCTGTAGCATTCGACAATTGTACCGGAACGGGTGGCTTTCTCATCGCAGCGATGAAAAAAATGATTGAGGACGCAAAAGGCGATACTGAAAAAATCAGAGAGATAAAAGCCCGACAACTCGTTGGAGTAGAGTATCAATCACATATTTTTGCATTGGCGGTTTCCAATATGTACATTCATCAGGATGGGAAAACGAATATTATCAATGGTAGTTGTTTTGATGAGGAAATTATTAAAGATATAAAAAGTCGAAAACCTACGGTTGGTTTTCTGAATCCGCCCTATAAGTCTGACAAAAAAAGAGATACAGATGAGCTTGAATTTGTATTCAATAATCTCAATTGTCTTGTAGATGGCGGTATTTGTGTAGCTATCGTCCCGATGCAAAGTGCTTTGGCACAAAAGGGAAAAGTATATGAGTTAAAGAAGAAACTGCTCCAAAAACACACTTTAGAGGCGGTGCTTTCGATGCCTGATGAGATATTTTTCAATTCCAAAGTCGGCGTGGTTTCCTGCATTATGGTTTTTACCGCACACAAAGCACATCCACAAAATAAAGAAACCTATTTTGGATATTATAAGAACGATGGTTTTGTAAAAAGAAAAGTACAGGGCAGATACGATGCCTTTGGGCATTGGAAAGATATAAAAGAAAAATGGCTCGGCAATTATATGAATAGAAAAACTGAACCGGGCTTTAGTGTAACCCGAATTGTAACTGCTGAAGATGAGTGGTGTGCTGAGGCTTACATGGAAACCAATTATGATGCTTTATCCAAAGCTGATTTCTTGAAAACCTTAAAACATTTTACATTAATCAATGAACTGTATTTAAAAGAAAATGAAGCTGATTCCACTCAATGAATTATTTGACATCCGATACGGCAATGGCTTTGCGCTCAATGCTTTGGAGAAGTGCTTGGAAAATGATAAAGACAAGGTAAACTTTGTGTCCCGAACCAGAGAACATAATGGGGTGTCTGCTTTTGTAAAAAGGCTGGATGATGTAGTTCCATCCGAAGCAGGACTCATTACCGTAGCAGGCAGTGGTAATTCTGTCTTGGAATCTTTCATTCAATATACACCATTTTATACCGGCTATCATGTCTTTCTATTGAAACCACACAAAGAAATGTCGGATATAGAAAAACTATTTTACTGCTACTGTATTCGGCAAAATCAATATAAGTATAGTTTTGGAAGACAGGCAAATAAAACACTAAAACAACTATTAGTTCCGGCTGAAATACCAAAGGATTTTCAAAATATCAATCTTGAAGAACTTAATACTTTGAACCCTAAGCCTATGTCAAATATTCATTATTCGTTGAATAAGCAAAGTTGGAAGTCGTTTTTTCTCAAAGAATTATTTGATATAAAAGGTAGCAAAACAACCCCACTTACTGACTTGATAGAATATGGTAAAGGCATCTATCCGTATGTTACTACACAGGCTTCCAATAATGGAATTAGTGGTTTTTATGATTACTACACTGAAGAAGGAAATGTACTCACAATAGACAGTGCCGTATTAGGCTATTGTGCATACCAACCACTGAATTTTTCTGCCAGTGACCACGTCGAAAAACTCGCCCCTAATTTTCCAATGAATAAATACATCGCTTTATTTTTTGTCACCATTCTCAATATGGAACAATACCGATACAATTACGGTAGAAAATGCAGTCAAACCCGTATGAGGCAAATTGCTATAAAATTACCGACTAAAGAGGGTACGCCTGATTTTGAATTTATGGAAAACTACATCAAGACACTACCCTATTCCTCTTCTTTAGAAGAGTAAAACATCCATCCTGTACACATCCACTTATTTAGGCGAGATTTTTGGGAGTAGGATACTAACCTTTTTCCCTATATTTGCGCGTAATGAATAGAAAAACCGGTCAATACATTCTCCCGATTATCCTCTTAATAGGTATCACTGCTTTCACAGTAAATCAACAAAATTCTTATCCGCAGAACTATTTTCGTTCTCCGGTAGGTTATGCGATGAAACTCTCCGGCACTTTCGGTGAGTTGCGTCCCAACCACTTTCATGCAGGCATTGACATCAAACCCCTGAAAGGTGTCGGTGACAATATTTACGCAGTGGCAGATGGCTACGTATCACGTGTAAAAGCCCTCCCAAACAGCTACGGAAATGTCGTCTATATCGACCATCCGAATGGCTACACATCCGTATATGCTCACCTGTTTCGTTATAATGACACCATAGCGCGATACGTCAAAAAAAAGCAGTACGAGCAGCAACAATTTCGGGTAGATTTATATCCCGCCTCCGGCGAAATTCCGGTAAAAAAAGGCGAACTCATCGGTTATATGGGAACTTCCGGACGGTCGTTTGGCACACATTTACATTTTGAAATTCGTGATACGAAAACCGAAAAACCAATTAACCCTTTGCTATTCGGACTCAAAATCAACGATAGCGTCTCCCCTCGAATCACGCAGCTTAAAGTCTATTCGCTTACACCCGAATTACAAGAAATCGACAGCAAGAAATTTGACATCAAACAAGGAAAATACGGTTATTATGTCGGTGGAGATACCTTACGTGTAGGCGCGTGGCGCGTGGGTTTGGCATTGAAAGCATTTGATTTTATGAATAATGTATCAAATTGGAATGGCATATATTCAATGGAAATGCGCGTGGACGATTCGCTGTATTATAGTTTCAAAATGGATGAAATCAGCTTTGATGAAACGCGCTACATCAATGCTCATTGCGACTACAAAGAGCGACTAACCAACCGAAGTTATTTTAATCGCTGTTATCGTTTGCCCGGTAATCAATTGTCTATCTATGAAAATATGGTGGACGAAGGCGTGATTGAATTAGAAAAAAATCGAGCGAAAAAAATCGAATATATTGTCAAAGACACTTATGACAATACTTCCAAATTGCGTTTTTACATTCGTCGAAATGAGGTAAAAACACAAGATATTCACAAAACATACAATTACGTACTACCTCATTCTCAACAAAATGTCATACAAAATGGCGATTTTGAAGTTGATTTTCCGGCAGGAGCATTTTATGAAGATTTATACCTCAATTATCAGGTCAGTTACGAAGAATCAAACGAGACATACTCTCCTATTTATCACCTCGGCGATAGGATGATTCCGGTACATCAATATTTTACGGTAGGAATTCGTCCGGTAGATTTGCCCTCGCATTTGAGAGATAAGGCTGTGATTGCTTTTTGCCCGGAAGGAATGCCCGAACAATGCCTTTCCACACATCATTGGGAAGGTGATTTGCTCAAAGCCAAAACTCGCGAACTCGGCAATCTGACCGTCATGCTCGATACCATTCCACCGAGCATAAAAGCCACCAAAATTTCCGCTACTATGGGTAAAAATTATCGGATGAGATTTAAGATTTCCGACGACTTTTCAGGCATCAAAAGCTATCGCGCTACCGTCGATGGAGATTGGATTTTGATGAAATATGATGAAAAAAATGACCAACTCGCCCACAAATTTGATGGACATATTCCCAAAGGAAAGCATCACCTCGTGCTAACCGTAGAAGACGCACGAGGCAATGTCAATACTTACGAAAAGTGGTTTTCTAATTAATTAGTCGATAGTCAACGGTCAATAGTCCATAGCATGGATTTTACCATGTTTTTCTATGGACTATCGACCATCAACTACCGACTAATTTAAGACAAATTAACCTTGCCGTAGGCAATAAAATGCGGGTTCAACAAATCCTCTTTGTTGTACAACAAAGGCTCACCTGACTCGGCTTGCAGTACGCTTCCACCGGCTTCTTCGAGTACGATTTGCGCGGCGGCAGTATCCCATTCCATCGTCGGTGCAAGGCGTGGATAAAGTTCGGCATCACCGGAAGCAAGTATCAAAAATTTGAGTGAACTTCCTTTAGCAACTAATTCGGGCTGGGCAAGCGCATCCACGAATTTTTGCGTCCCTTCATTCAGGTGTGAGCGCGAACAAACCACCCTCAATGCTTCGTCTTTCATTTCAAATGAAGATGAGTTAAGTTGCTGTTCTTCACCATTTTGCACCAAAAACGCCCCTTGCTTATCTGCTGCCCAATACATCTCGTCAACCACCGGTGCATAGACCACACCTGCTACTGCACGCTGCTTGTGTATAAGCGCGATATTGACCGTAAATTCACCGTTTTTCTTAATAAATTCCTTTGTCCCATCCAATGGGTCAACGAGCCAATAGTAGTCATAATCTTTCCTCTTTTCATAAGGAATCATTTTATTTTCTTCCGACACAATCGGATATTTTTCGGGTAACTGTTCTAAGGCTTCGCAAATCACGGCATTGGCAGCACGATCTGCTTTTGTCAAAGGCGAATCATCCGATTTGGCTTCTACGCCAAAGTCAGCATCCGACTCATAAATATCCATAATCGCTACGCCTGCTCGACGCGCTATCTCCATCAATGGAGACTTTAATGTTGTATAATCCATAAAAAATTAATGTGAAATAGGGGGCTGTTTCTTACTCTGCTGTTTCCTTCCAAATATCTTTCTGACAGCACCGAGAGGCACAGCCTGCCATGCTCTTTCATGCAAATAATAAATAATAAACTTGGCAAAAAATTCGATTGCGACAACCATAGAGGCTTTGCTGCCAGCCTCTTCTCCACTTGATGAAAGTACGAAAAAAGCAATGCAGAAAGTTGTAGCAGATGCCACAAATCGCCACACAATTGTTTTATAAAGACTGATTCTGGCAGTTTGTTCTCTTCCTTTCAGATAGACATTCCACAGTCGCTCATGTCCATAGTATATGAAGAGTTTTATAAAAAATTCAATAGAGCCTATCCCAAGTGCAGTAGCGATACTTTCCTCTACGAAAAAAACGATAAGTATAAGCGTTCCTGTCGCAAGGAATCGCCAAGAAATGCCTTTGAGGATACTTCGCAGATGCGATTCTTGTCTTTCCATTTGATTGTGTAAATATTTTTGGCAAAAATAGACTAAAAAATATCCGGCGCAAAACATCCGGTATTAATTCGTTCCTTATTGACGGGTATTTGCGATGTTCGTCATTTAAATAGGAAAATATTTACAATAAAAATTGCTCAATAATCTGCTTTCTAAGCTGTTTTAGTTGCTGCACTTCGGGTTTTCGACTCAAATAATTGTAGCGATATTGTGCCTTTGTCACTTGCCAATGACGATGTAGCCACAGCCCAAATTTAAACACAAAAGGCATTGTTAATACATAAATCAATGCCATCCATCCGCCCCAAAAATATGCTATCGGAATACTCTGCAAAACCCACACGATTGGAAATAAAAACAACCCGACAGTAAAAGCAATCGTAGAATAAAAAACAGGGTCTTTTACACGATTTAAAAATCTTTTTTTGAGTATAAAATAAGGTAAAATGGAATTAATAAAGGCATAAATATAAACAGGTAATAAAATAACTAAGCCAATGATTTTCAAAAAAATAGCACCAATCGCATGTTGTTTTTTTTCAAATAAATCATCAGCGAGACGATATTGATCAATACCTTTTTTGTATCTTAGAATGTCGCTCGTCATTCTTTTAAATGTGGCTTCATCCGATTGAATCTTATGCTCACATTGTGTGATGATATGTTTATCCGATTTAAAGTTTCTAAATAAATTATCGCCTTCAAATTGATGTATAGCTTGCGTTTTTTGTCTAACTATTTTTCGTAACAATTCAATCGTTTCGTAGTGTTCTTTACTTTCAATATGAATCATCAAAGGCTTCAATCTCTCACTCAAATCACGAGTTAATTGCTTGATTGCCTTTGCTTTATTTTTTTTGTACAAATCTTCATAAGGCGCGATGGCAATAGGTTCGCCGTACTGCACGAGTACGTCTGTACCGATTTTTTGAGGAGCTTTGTAATACGTCCCAATAGGTACAATATGCAGATTCGTCTTGAAGTTCGCCGCCTCTTCCGTCCAAAATGCCATGCGTGCAAAACCCTTTTTCAGAGACCGTAATCGACGTGGTTCACCGTGATTCCCTTCCGGGAAAATTTTCACTGTACCACCTGCCTTCAATCGTCGAATGACCTCGCTAAAAGTAGCTTGATTTTGCTCCACAATATTCACTTTATCACGCGGACGAAAGATGGGCAACATATTTAAACCTCCCAAAAAATGCCCCACTAATTTACCTTTAAAAATATCGCTACGTGCAATAAATGACAATTGTCTATCCCACACGTCTGTCGTAATGACGAGGGTATCCATGAGTGCGTTTTGATGATTGGATGTAAATAAGGCAGGTTTTGGAATGTCTTGATTACCAATGGTTTTCCATCTACCAAGATAGATTTTTAAACCAAATCTGACGAGCCAAAAAAGGAGAGTGTATGTCCATGAATATCTTGCTTTTTTCATGGAAAGATAGGTTATTCTTCTTGTTTTTTATCAGTGTTCTTACCCTTCTTACCAATTACAAAAATAGCGACTAGACTAGCTAATGTAGTCGTCAATAAAGCAGTTGCTACCATTTGGAGTCCATAAAAAGCCATGGCAGTACCCGATAAAACACACAAAAAGGTAATAATAAGTCCATAATGTTGACCACGTTCTGATTGTTTCATTTGAGAGTTCACAACAGTTTTTTCGATAGACATCCTATGTTCTGCCTGTTTTTCAACCATTATTAAGAGACGTTCTGCACCACCTTTAATCACACCTTCATAACCTTTTAATTGTGAAGGATGTGGTAGAGGTCCACTATGAGACATTTGGATGATCGTACGTTTTTGCAGCAAAACTTTTGCTACTTTTTCTTTCTTTTCTTGTGGAACATAATCAAGTATAAGTTGGTCTTCTTCTGGTAAGTCTTCAAAAAGATTATCATCTGGGCGATCTAATTCTTCAAGTTCCTTCTCTTGAGACTGCTTCTTTTCTTCCATTATCAGGTAGTTTTAGAATTATTCTTTGAAACACTTTTTATTGTTTTTTGAATATCCTGCCCAATAACTCCCCAATCATTCTCCATAGCTTTTGCATCGGCTTCTTTATCTGTTTTTGAATAGTTATACTCAAAAAAGTTGCCTTGTATATTCAAAATGGTTGCCACTCCTGTTAGGAAAGAACCTTGCTGCTTAAGCAAATGAAAGGTATTGTATTCTTTTTTATTCATGATAAGAAAATAATGTAATTTTATACTATCACTTGTAAAACGTGAAATAAAGGTAAGAAGTTGTTTTATTTTAAAATAAAATTTACCTGTATTTTTTCCAAAAAGTAGCCAAAGTCAGTCCCGAAATGATATGCCAAATTCCCCACCATCCAGCTACTATCGCCATACCGCCAAGTCCATCAAAAAAATTAAAAATCAGGACAAGTCCTAAGCCAGAATTTTGGATACCCGTCTCAATCGAAATGGCGCGACAATCTTTTTCAGGGCGTTTAAAGATTTTTGGAAGGAAGTAGCCCAATAAAAAACCTAATAAATTGTGTATCAAAACCAAAAATACGACGGCATGAATCCATTTCAAAAATAAATCATAATTTTTCAAAAAAGCAACAGCCACGAAACCAATAAATATCAAAAAGGAAAGCACACTAATCGGGGCTTGGATTCGTGCGGTAAATTTCGGAAAATGTTTGGCAAATAACATCCCCAACACCAAAGGTACGCCGAGCAGTGTAAAAACCGTTTTCAACATTTTCCAAAAATCAATTTGAATATCTTGCAAAAGTGGTGCTGCCCCCGGATAGAGATTGCCGTAAACCGAAAAATTGAAGGGTGTCATCACGACTGCACTAAGGGTCGCTATTGCCGTCAATCCAACGGAGAGCGCGGCATTACTCCCTGAAAATGAGGACATAAAGTTGGAAATATTGCCTCCCGGACAGGCAGCTACAAGTATCATTCCGAGTGCCAAACTCGGCGTAGGGCGAAAAATCATCACCAATAAAAAAGTGATAAAAGGCAATAAAATGAATTGTGAAACTACTCCAATAGCGGGTGATTTTGGGTTCTTTATAAGGTTAGTAAAATGCGATTTTTTAATCCCCAGAGCGACACCAAACATGATGAATCCCAATAAGACATTCAACAAGGTGAGGCTGTCTTCACTGAAATTGAGTCGTACTTGGTCGATGGCTTCCAAAGTATAATTTTGAATGAGTGAATGAGTGAATTTTGGTAGTGCATCATCAAGCTGATTGTACTACACAAGCATCACAACATTCAAATATACAAAAAATCCCGCCAAAACGCACAAGGGGTTCAAGCCACAGTTAGCAATTTTCCCTCAATAATTCTTTATTTACAAAATCAGATACCAACTCCTTTATTCACTAAAAATAATTTTGATACATTTACTTTAAAAACACACCATGATTTTTCCTTACAACGTTCTAATTTTGTAATTTTGTCTGTTTTTTAAATCAAATTTAATTTACAATCTGCTCGCACAGAGGTTGACTTCGGTCGCCAAGTGTCAATACAATGGCGACTAAAGTCGCCTATGCAGTGCTTGCGGACTAAAAAGATAAATATGTCAACAGTAACAACGGGAATCCCCTCAGTAGATTTATCCAAATTTACCTCCGGCAACCCTGCTCATAAAGCAGAATTTGTACAAGAACTTGGTAAAGCCTTTCACGAAGTAGGCTTTGTAGCCGTCACCAATCATGGTGTACCACAAGATTTGATTGATAAATTTTTTGGTGCTGCCAACAGCTTTTTCGCGCTTCCGACAGAGACGAAATTGAAGGCGCAAATACCCGGATTGGCAGGGCAGCGTGGCTATACGGCTTTTGGTATAGAACATGCCAAACAATCAGAAGTCGCTGATTTAAAGGAGTTTTTCCAAATTGGACAGGAAGTAACCGACGGCGATACGACTGCCGAAGATTATCCACCAAATGTAGAAGTACCCGAAAATCCTGTGTTCCCACAACTTGGACGTGAGTTGTATTCTGCCTTTGAAAATGCGGGAAAAGCCCTTCTCCAAGCCATTGCAATTTATTTGGATTTGGATGAAAATTATTTTGATAAATACGTCAATAACGGCAACAGCATCTTGCGTGCGATTCACTATCCGCCGATTACGCAAGCACCAAAATCTGCCATTCGTGCCGAGCAACATGAGGACATTGACCTTATCACTTTACTCGTAGGTGCATCTGCTGACGGACTTGAATTGCAGGATGAAGCAGGTACATGGGTTCCTATCAAAGCCGGTATCGGTGCTATCGTCATCAATGTAGGTGATATGCTCCAACGTCTGACCAATAATTACCTGAAATCTACGACACACCGAGTGGTTAATCCACCGAAAGAACGTTGGCATGAGCCACGTTTGTCGATTCCGTTTTTCTTACATCCACGTTCGGAAATGGATTTAACGTGTTTGGAAAAATGCGTCACCACAGACAATCCGCTTAATTTTGAACCTATTACCGCAGGTGAATATTTGGATGAACGTTTGCGTGAGATTGGATTAAAGAAATAAAGTCAAACGAAAAATAAAAGTCAGATTTGGACTTATAAAATGGACTTTGGACGAAATGTATTAGGTATCAGGTATCAGGACGGGATAAATTTTAATTGTCTAATTTTCAAACATAAATACATTTAAAATAAAACTTATTTAAAAAATATATTTTTTGATTCAAATATCTGACAATCAAATAGTTATAATTTTCAGTCCTGATACTTGATACTTTTGTCCAAAGTCAAATTATAAAATGGCAGACATTTAAAAATGTCTGTCATTTTTTTATGCCTCATTTTCAATCTCGCAAAACGAAATTCATTCATATTTTTCAAAAAAATATCCGGTATCTGGATAAAAAATGCAATTAAAAACAATGCAGTGCATTGTTTTTTTATTGTACCTTTACCGCATGGATGATTTTGCAAAATTGGCGGAAGAAGTGGTGCTGCACAAAATCCGTTCGGCGTGGCACGAAATAGCGCGGGTATATAATGAAATGGCTTCCGAATATGGCATTACACTCTCTATGGGTTTTGTCCTACTGACACTCTACGAAGAAACCGGAACACCCGTCACCAAAATAGCACCGCGTATGGGCATGGAACCCAATAGCCTCTCGCGTACCCTCAAAAGCATGGAAGACAAAGGAATGGTACTCCGCAAGAAAGACAAAATCGACAAACGCAAAGTCTATATTTGTGTCACCGAACATGGCGCACAAATGCGAAAAATAGCCCTCAAAGCCGTCTATCGACTCAATGAAGCCATTGTAAAAGATGTTCCGCCTACGAAGTTACAAGCCTTCTTTGAAGTCATCAATCAGGTGTCCGGTTCGGTAGAAAAATTTAGAGAAGACATGCACGGCATAAGTCAAGAAAAACTCAACTAAAGACTACTATACAGCACATTATGAATTTCGTAAAACGCCATACGCCTGTTATTATCTTGCTGTTGTGTACTTATGCAGTCTTATTTATTGCAATGGGCGATTTCTTATTGTCTCCCAACAAATGGCTCTTCAATCTTGGTGGCGATGGCATCAAAAACTACTACACTTTTGCCCACTACCTCAAGCATGGCTCGGGTTGGTGGTTTGAAGGAATGAACTACCCAAATGGCGAGCATTTTCTCTACACAGACAGCTTTTCCATCTATGCCCGAATCCTCAATTTTATCGACAATCATCTCTTCACTTTATATCCCTATTCCGTCGGTATTATCAACCTAACCGTGATGCTGGCTTTCGGTTTTTGCAGCTATTTTTTGTACAAAATATTACGACATTACGGCGTAGCCGACTGGTGGGCGATTCCCTGTGCCTTGTGTATTTGCTTCCTCTCTCCGCAGTTTATTCGACTCGGATTTCACTACAGTTTAGGCTTCGCGATGTACATTCCTATGTTGTGGTATTTTTTGTTGAAAATGTTGCGTGTTCCTCCCCCCTGCCCCCCTCCTGAGGGGGAGAGTGTCTCGCATGTATATATCCCCCTTTGGAGGGGGACAGGGGGAGGACTCGGATGGAGCATCGCCACTGTTTCTGCTATCTTATTTTTCGGATTAATACATCCGTATTATTTGCCACTCGGCAGCTTTTTTGTCTTGGCTTTCGCTGGAATTTATACCCTACAACATCTCTTTCGACTACGTAAAAATCTATGGACGATTCTTACTTTATTTGCGATAGCTTTGCTACCAATAATCCTGTTTACGATATTTACAAAAATAACCGACCCGGTGACAGATAGACATCTCGCGCCTTACGGTTTATGGTTTTATATCAGTCAATTTGAAGGTGTATTTTTTCCAAATTTCGGTCCGATACGCTCGTGGTGGGATTTCGCCAAATTGCCCGAAACACAAATGGAAGGCATGGCTTATGTTGGTTTTTTTGGCTTACCCATTCTTATTTTTACAGGGCTTCGTTGGCTTTATACCGCACTTTGGAAACGTCGTCCGCTCAAAGCCTTTCAACTCACCGCTCAACCTACACTAAACACGGCAATTGGAGCTTCTACATTATTGCTAATCCTCTCATTTGCACTACCTTTTATATGGTTTAGTTTTTTATTAGACTGGGTGCCGCAGCTACGCCAATTTAGGTCATTGGGGCGTTTTTCGTGGGCGTTTTATTATGTTTTCGCAGTGTATATCGCGTATTATTTTTATTTATTTTTAAAAATATTGTTACGAAAAAAGAAGCTCGTGTGGGCAGTCATTGTCGGAATGTTGGTTATTGAATTCTGGGCGGTAGAAGCAGCAATTAATATGCGTCATACCACCAAAGACCTCTACAAATACAGAGGAGAAAATACTATTTTTAAAGACAATAATAATTACGAAAAATACCTTTCAGAAGTGGGTTATACGATTAATGATTTTCAAGCGATTTTGCCTTTGCCTTATTTCAATAATGGTTCTGAAAAATGGTATATTTATCGGCACGGTGGCGTGGCGAAAGAGGCGTATTTATCTTCTTATGAAACAGGTTTGCCGATAGCTGCTTTGCACTCGGCGCGTGCTTCGATTTCGCAAGCAGGCAAATTGATACAATTATTGAGTAGCGATTTGATTGAGAAGCAATTATTGAAAGAAATTAATGACAAACCTTTCCTTGCGCTTGTCTGGAATGATGCCAAATTGAAGCCAGATGAATCTCAATTAATTCAAAAAGGAAAAGAGATTTTTAAAAATAAAAAAATCACATTATACGAACTGCCTTTGACAGCTTTCGATACTAATTTTGATAAAATAAGAAAAAAATATCAGGAACATCTTAGCCTCAATAAAGAGGTACAATTACCTGAAAATGTTATTTGGAAAAACTTCGATACGGAGTCATCTCCACATCAATTTCGTGGTGACGGTGCTGTATATTCCTCTGATAATGTGCAGATTACATTACATGATGACACACTAACAAACAAACATCCGCAGTGGTACGAAGCGTCTGTATGGGTGTATGCGGATAGCAGTAAATGTAGTTTTCCGAAGTTATTTTGTTATCAATACAATGAAAAAAATGAGCAGGTAGGCTTTACTTATGTCAGTCCAAAAGTTGAGACAGAGGTGTATGGAAATGGTAGTTGGATAAGGGCAAAAGTGCATTTTGAATACCTCTCACCGCGCAATCGTGTTTACATTTATCTGGAATCGGAAGACCAAAAAACGACAGATATTGTCGCGGATGAATGGCTGCTACGCCCTACGGATATAGAGGTGTTTTATGATGAAGATGACGATAGTTTTATGTATAATAATTATCGGATTCCGAAGCAATAATCACTCACGTATCCAGACAACCTTTTCTTCGATGGGCGTTCTTTTTGAAGGAATTTGCGCCCCGTCATAATGCCCGATGTAGAAAAAACCCATACATTTTTCACCATCTTTAAGATTGAGAAACTCCCACATTTCACTACGTTCAATCAATCCGGGCGTACTCCAATACGTACCCAAATCATAAGCCGAAGCGGTCAGCCACATATTTTGAACCGCGCAAGCCACAGCACACATTTCTTCCCATTCTGGCAGACTTTCTTGCGGATCTCGCTGCATACATACCGCAATGATATGCGTGCTTTGTTGCGTTTTTTTGACTATCTTTTTCTGTTTGATTTGAGAATATTTTTCTTTCGGCGTATAGCGTTCATAGAGTTTGGCGAGGTGATTGCCGAGTCGCTCTAAGGCTTTTCCTGTAAAGACTTTGAACCGCCAGGGTTCGGTGTGACGGTGGTTGGGTGCGTAATTGGCGTTTTCAAGCAACTGCTGGATTACTTCATCAGAAATAGGTTGCCCACTATACATATTCGGAAAAATCGACCGCCGATTTTGTATAATTGCATTGATAGGTTTTTCGGACATAAATTGAATCAAATCGGTTGTTAAGAAATAAGTGTCGCTTGTACTGACAAGGCTTCTTTATCCCTGATTAATAGCCGTTTACGATTAAAAGTAATTAAATTATCATTTCGCAATTCATTGAGAACCGTTGTGACGGTTTGACGAGAAGTAGCGGTCAAATTTGCAATTTCTTGATGCGTATGAAATCTACGGACGACCCATTCATAACCAACTCGCTGTCCGCGTTCTTCTGTAATTTCCAACAAAAACTCGACGATACGTGTCCGAGAATCTTTGAACACAAGAGACTCTAATCGACGTTCCATTTTGAGCAAACGCGAACCGATGAGGTTCATAATAAATAAACTTACACCCGTATGTTCACGCATTAGCGCACGCATTTCCTCTACGGTGGCAACACAGGTATTTGTATTTTCTTGTGCTACCGCAAAATCACGGCGTTGTCCTTCTCCCACGAGTGCCAATTCACCAAAAACCTCACCTTTACTCAAGATAGCTTTGGTGATTTCTTTACCATCTTCAGAGTATGTTCCCACCTTAATGCTTCCTTCGTTGATGAAGTATAGTTTATCAGAACTTTCTTCGGGCAAGTAAATATACTCGCCTTTCTTAAAGGTTTTGTGCGCTACATTCTGGTGTGCGCCTTGCTTACGTTTACTCGGACAAAAAATACCGATTACATCAATATTTTCAAGATACCAAAGGGTCTGATTAGTTGCTGTCATATTAGTCTGGATTTTCTTTATTAAACTTTGGACGAAATGTATTAGGTATCAAGTATCAGGACGAGATGAAATTTAATTGCCTGATTTTTAATCATA
>ENA-ORXR01002391-ORXR01002391.1-marine-metagenome-genome-assembly--contig:-NODE-2391-length-17974-cov-10.206515_pt1 | contig 17974 bp, 23 predicted proteins | sample MGYA00237866_ERZ511479 | MGnify/ENA metagenome assembly ERZ511479 | reverse complement strand
TGGTGCGAGCCCCCCCTTTGTGTCCCCGCTGCCCCCGTTGGGTTCCCGCCGGCACCGTTGGGAGCCCGTCCCCGTTGAGTGTGCGCCTCCCCCGGTTGGTGCGCGCCCCCCCGCTGTGTCCGTGCCGCCCCCGTTGGGAGCCCGCCCGCCCCGTGGGAGCCCGTCCCCGTTCGGTCCGCGCCCCCCCCGGTTGGTGCGTGCTCCCCCCGATTGGTGCCCGCCACCCCCGCTCCTCTTCCGATTGCTCTCCTGGTTTGCCGACCTCCCCCGACGTGGGCACGGCGGTTCTTACAACCGGCAACGATGGAGCCCGCGAGCGAAGCGCACGACTTCGGTGGCGTCATGGGTGGTAAGCTCCTCTCTCTTGGTTTTACCGGCACCCAGTCCATGAGGGCACTCGTCGCTGCTGGGAATGAGGCCGTGGCGGCCGTGAAGCGCTTAGACACTTTGATGGCGTCGACTCGGGGGGCTGCGCACTTTTTCGTGACGCGACTGATGCAGCGTGGGGACGAGGAGGTGAAGGACCGGTTGCTTTGGACCCCGCTGTACGACCGGCCTGGCGTGGTGGACCCGAATGTCGACTTTTGCCGGAGCGCAGTCAACCTACTCGTACCTCACGCCTACAAGCATGCTCGGCTCTCCCGACTGGCCCAAATGAACGCCGCCATCATGTCTACAAAGCACGGCATCACTCCCATGGCTTTGGTTTCCGATGAGGCCGGAGCTGGAGCGGACGCAGCTGCCAATGATGTCGTCCTCGGCGATGGAGCCGCGCGGGATCGCTCATCCCCTGGCCCACCTACAACAGCAGCATTTCCAGCTGCAGCAACGCAAGCAACACCAGCACCAGCAGCAGCGGCGGTAGCGGCACCGGCTCTACATTCATCTCCGGCACAAGCTTCCTTGCCTGCTGAAGCTACGACGTTCGCGGCAGCAGCAGCTAGAGCATCTCGTACTCCAGGTACGCTGACGGTGGGCTCTCCCTCATCAAGTGCGGCGGCGGGCGGGGCAAGCGCAGATGCGCACGGGACGTCGTCTGCTAACGGCGCGCCGTCAAGTCATGCGGCTGCTGCCTCTGGACCGCAACGTGGAGGTACCTCGCCTGCTCCACCATCCACGACAGCATCCACGACGGGTACCCCACTTGCTGGTCTGTCTGTTGCGGCTGCTGCAGGTGCTTCAGCGGCAGCTGCTACGTTGGCGCGTGCTGCTACGCCCTCGCCCGCCAAGACGCCCAAGACCGTGGAGGCGGCCAACTACGGCAAGATCTTCAGCAAGAATATGCCGGCCGTCGTCAAGCTCAGCGCCGCGGCGCTAGAGCTCGTCAAGCGCTTCTGCGAAAAGTCGAGGGCACACTCGGGGGGGGCGGCGGTCTTAAAGATGGCGTCGAAATGGTGCATCGTCGCGTTAATGCTGGCTCTGCGCAAGGAGGGCATCATCCCGCACGGGACGGAGCTGAAGAATGACAATCGGCGGCACCTGATGCTCGCTTTGCGCTCGCGTTGGTGGCCGTGCAGGGAGTCCCCGCTTCGTTCGGACGCGGGCTCCGTGCCACCTCTAGGAACGGCTGCAAACCAAGACGGCACCGCCAAGGCGATGCGGTTCACAGTTTGGGCTGCCCGTGTCGACACGAGCGCCGTGCGTGCCACATTCCCGGCGGACAAGATGGGCTCCCTGGGGTGGGACAGCAGCGTCATCAAGCTGAAGTCGCTGGCCCGCGCGCGTGACCACTCCGTCCCGACCAACATTGCCGCTCTTCTATTGCTGGCGGTGCAAGAGAAGAACATCTTCCTGCCCATTTTGCGCTCGTGCGCTGAGCACGACTGGTCGACCCTGTTTGCAGTGAAGACGGGAGCGACGTCGCGGATCACGGCCGGTCTGTTTGGGCCTGCTGCTGTGGATGCGTCCTCGGTGGCGCCCCGCCCTCTTCCTGGCGCCGACACGGTTGAGATGGACGGCGAGTCGACGGCCAGTGGCGCTGAAGGCGGACTACCACGGTCCGATTCGTCCACTGCCGGAGCGCCCCCCAGTAGTGCCGGACCCCCTCTGGCACTTGCTTCTTCGCCGGCAGCACGTCCAAGCCCCCCTCCTCCAGCGCAGCGTGCTCTTCCCAGCGGCGGTGGCCGACCTTCTCCATCTTCCTCGCCTCCTCCATCAGGGCTGCAGAGTGCTGTACTACCACCGGCTCCGCTTCCCAGTGGCAGCCGTCTGCCGCCATCGGCATCCCCACCTCCACCGTCGGCACGACCGAGTCGCTCGACTCAACCACCAACCGCTTCCCCGCCCCGTACTCGTCAACCTCCTCCGTTGCCAAGCACGACTCGGCAAGCACCCTCATCGACATCAAGTGCTAGCAATAACGTACCAACAAGCAGGGGAACAAGATCGGCCGAGGGCGAGGGGGGCGGAGCTGCAAAGGAGCTCGTCGACGACGTCTTAGATGACGCCCTGTCAATGCTCTGCGAGGCCAGACGGCAAGAGGACGCTGCCGCCGGCGGTCACGCCGGCGCCCCTAGCACGGACTCCGCCTCGGCGCACGGAGCTGGTACGACAAGCGCCCCGAGCTCAAGACCTGGGGGTGCTGCAGGTGCGGAAGTACTCGTTGCGGCCGTTGTGCAGCTCGGGGCGCCCGGCCCGCTTGCTCGCGGAAATGCTGCAGCATCAACCATTTCCGCAGCGAGGCCTGGCGTGCCGCCCCGCCGGGCGTCTCAAGCGATCCGTCTTGGCACGCCGCCTGCTCCTCTCGGCCGGGGTGCAGTCGACCGCCGCCAAGCAACCGACGGCTCATCAACACCGGCTCCTGGCTCGTTTCCTGTCCGAGTTGCTCTTCCGCCAACCCCACCGAGGCCTGCACCTTCCGCACTCGCGTCGAGACGCACTTCTCCTCGACGCGGCTTGCTTGACCCCAGGGGGTCAGAGAACCCAAACAAGAGGGCAAGACGGTCATGAGTTGCATTGATACAAAAGTGTTCATTCATGTTCCTTTATTGACCTTGCACGGAGCATCCCCCCATGGACGTGAAGAAGCACAGAGAGGTGCGCGTCTATATCAGATGCACGAAAAGAGGACGTATATATTATCTTGCCTATCACTCCCTTGTCGTCAGTGCGTCACGTTCCTGTTGTCACGACTGCCCTTTTTACTACCGCGCCACGTACAAGTCGCAGGCGGCGCGAGAGCCAGCCGTGCCGCTCGTGGCGGCGTTTTAGCCCGTTTCGGCGCGGGAGGGGCGCGCCGGCCGCGCCCTACGCGCCTAACGCGTCACCGGCCGCGCCGCCGCAGGGGCGGCTGGCGTCCCGTGCACCTGATTGCGCGGGCGGGCCGGGACCCCAGTGCAGGCGTGAAAGGCCTGTACGGGCGTCGTCTCTGCCGTGACGACGTGCTTGGCAGCCGTGGGGATGCCCAATTCAAGTTCAAGCAGGAGTAAAAAGGGGGGACGACAGTGCGGGTGGTATGGAGAAACGTTAGTCGACGGAACCGCGAAGGCACACAACTGCGTACGGTAGCGAGACGACGGCTGCGACTAGGCGTAGGTGTATGCAGGCATCTCCAGCCCACGAGAAAACCGCACGGACGCCAAAACCAGGCGACCTGTCCCAAGCAAGTGACATGCTCGAAAGATGGGGAGGTCAGTGCTGGGGTGACCACACAGTTAGCAGGAGGGATTGGACCTTCGTACCAGTCAGCACGCACACTCCAAGGAGAGAGCAAATAGGGCCGCCGGAAGCGTTGGCAGCCACTGTGACAAGTGTGAGACGCCGCGAGGGCGAGCGGGACGACGGGGGGTGTCGTCAGCTGCGGGCTGCGGGGCGGGAAGCGTGCCTCGTGGTCACAGTGGAGAAGAGCATTGGGCGGTGAGTATGGCTGCAGCTTTCAGCACCGCGCCGGACCTGCCACAAAACAGCACAAGCGCCTCGTCACTTGGACAGGCCAAGGCGCGTCCGTGAGCCCATCCACGTGGGAGAAGGGCTCCCTGGCGATCGGGCGTTGGGGCTCTGGCCGCGCGGAAGGGCCTCGTGTGCGCGCGCGCTGTGAGGACTCAAAGTAGCACCCTTGCAGCTCACACACTGCCGGCAAGACCTCGTCGAGGTCCTCATAACGAGTCGAGTCGGTGCGCTACAGCCGGGTGGCACACGCGTCCGGGACGGCAAATCGACGCGCTTGCGCCTCTGACCCGCCGCTGACTGGGGCGTCATGATCTGGCCTGCTGTCACCACAGCGTAGCAATCGAGACTGCAGCTGACGGCGACGGGCCCTGGCACTCAGACTGGATTCTGACGCGTGACAGTTCGCCCGGGACCGCTTCGCACAGCAGAAGCTCTAGTTGAGGGACTGAAACACGTATCTCTTGAGACAGTGCGTGCTCGGTGCTGTGGAGGGGCGTCTGCTTTCTCCGCAAGACCAAGGGGCCCAGCCAGCCACACGCTTGGCAATTATAGCCGTAGTCGTAGCTAGCCTCTCTGGCGGCTACGTGGTTGCAGCGGGATGCCCGCTACGTACCCGCTGAATAAAAGCGGGCAACGCCTCAAAAGGCAACCCCATCGGGCTGCGTACAGCCGCACGACTGCTGACCGTGCCACTCCATACACTGGAGTAGAAGGAGCCTGGAAGCCGGCAGCAAACGGGGTGGCTGGCAGGTTTGAAGCTGAGCAGGGCCTCCCCACGCAGCGCTTTGGAGGATGGCCGGCATGCGCTCAGCGGCCCTCCGGCTGATCCGGTGTTTCCGCCGTTGGGGGCCGTTTCGAGCACTCCCAAACAAATCACGTCGATATCTTCGAACTGTAAGACCCTTTCGACGCTGCCTGTGATCAGTGTCAATGGTGAGGCACCTGTGTGGATTCTGAGGGCATCCTGCCTCGAAGCGGCCTGTGGCGGTCCCCTCCGCAGCTGTACGCGCGCCCCCCGTGACCAGGCTCCGCTGTGGCACGGCGCTTGGCCGCACCGTGCAGCCCCGCAGCCGTGTGCTCCTGCTCTCCCACACCCCCTTCGGCATCGCGCCCCGAAGTCCAACACCCGGTCACCCTTCGCGGCCCCCCCTTCCCCGAGCCCCCCCCTGTACCTGTTCACGCCCCAGCCCGACATGGAAGTGGCCAAGCGCCCGCGGTCGGCCTCGGCCCTGGGCTGGTTGGCCATCCGCAAGGGCACCAAGTCGCTTGTGGCCAGCCTGTCCAGTAGGACCGACATGAAGGAGGCGCTGCTCGTTTTGAGCGACGACGACGGCGCCGACTGCATCGCTCGGGGTTTCCGCACGGCCGAGGAGGGTGAGTCGTGGGTTAGCTCGGCTTCTACCTGCGTCGTGGTCGACGCGGACGGTCCTGGGCACGCTTCCACATCCCCATTCTCCTCCCAGGAGGAGACGCATCCGTTTTCTCTGCCTGTCGCGCTGCTGCCGCCCGCCACCACGCCCTCAACACGCCTGTCCGGTTCTACCAATTTCGGCAAGCTGGCATCCGCCATCCTCTGTAGCGGGCGGCACACGTTCATTACGGGCGGCGCGGGAGTCGGCAAGACAACGCTGCTGCGCTTGCTGCGAGCCACCCACAAGGCCGACGGCGGGGATCCGGCGTCGTTTGCTGTTGTCGCGCCGTCTGGCGTGGCCGCTCTGCCGGCCGGCGGCGTGACGTGTCACTCCTTTCTTGGCCTCACGCCCAAGGACGTGAGGCACACGCACAACCCCGACGCCGAAGCCCAGCGACTCGTCGATGCGGGTGTTATCAAGGGACCAGCAGCGGCACGCATCCTGGGGTTGAGCGTCATCTGTATTGACAAAGTTTCAATGGTGTCGGGCTCGTTCTTCTCCCTCATGATGTCCATCATCTCCCTCGTGCGCCAGAAAGCCGGCGCGTGCATGCCGCAGGTGTTGACGATTGGGGACTTCTACCAGCTTCCCCCCGTGCGGCCGCGGCACTTCCCGTACACCACCGTCGTCGACTGGGCGTTCAAGAGCGACGCTTGGGCCAAGCTGTTCGACAACCAGTGCATTGAGCTCACCATCACGCACCGCCAGACGGACACATCATTCGCTAACATGTTGCAGCAGCTGCGCTGTGGCGTCATCTCCAAGGAGCTGTGGGCCGTCCTGCAGCAGAACGTTGCCGAGAGCAAGGCTCGCGGCGACAACGTGAGCGAGGCGACATTGATCTGCGCCCGTAAGGAGGACGCGCACGAGCACAACAGCACGCGCTTGGCGGAGCTCGGCAGGAACCACGGCGGCGTCCGCGAGTACCGCTCGCTCGACCGCTTCTACCTCCACAGCGACGCTGGCAAGCGTGCCGGCCTCCGTGCGATGGACTCGGACCTGCATGTGCCGGCGTGCCTCAGGCTGGCGCTCTACAGCCGGGTTTCCTACTGCGGCGGCGGCCAGACCATGGCCGACGTCGGCATCGTCAACGGCTCTTCTGGCATCGTCGTCAAGTTTGACGAAAAGTCGGGCATGCCAGTCGTCCGCTTTGCTCTCCCCGGCGGCGACACAGCTAACATCCTGCTCGAGCCGACGGCTTTTGACATCCCCTCAGTCGCGGGCGGCACGCTGGCGTCCCGTGAGCAGCTGCCCGTGCACCTGTCGTGGGCCATCACGGTGCATAGTTGCCAGAGTGTGTCGTTGGACGAGGTGACTTTGGACTTGGGCAGGGCGTTTTGTCACGGCATGGTGTATGTAGCCCTCTCTCGTGTGCGCTCTCTTAATGGCCTGCGTGTGCTGTCGTTTGACGCCGACCGCATCATTGTTGAAGACACCGTGCATGCCTTTTATGCGGGTCTGGAGAGGCGGTGAGCTGTTCCTGTCCCATAGTCAATACACGGATGAGCTGGTGTCTAATACGCGACCTGATTGTACTCAATAGAGCTCAACAGGCAGGACCTCACTCACTATGCGCACACAGCCAGCAACAGATGGCGGTGGCGCCTCGATATCGTCAATGTGGGGGGACATGTCCGTTGTGTGCATCGGTGGGGCATCTGGCATCGCGCTGCAACGGAGGTATGCGGCGCAATCAGGTGGCACGAACAAATCCCTGTCGGTTTTGCATTGCAGGCACACGCAACCTTTGCCGACGCGTCACTGCAGTCAGCAGCGGGCGTTACCATCGGCGGTCCCCCGGTGAGTGCAGTCTTACGCACGTGGGGCTAACATCAGCACTGCGTGCCGTCACCGACTTGCCGCTGCTGTCCTACCGCTCGGCGCTCGCGCTGAACTGCGTGTCACATGAGCGCAGCACCGTTTCGGTATTCCGACAATGCCAGCTACAACGCGACCGCACGTCTCGTTCTTTCCCACTGACATGATGTGCCACCGTTCGTATGCGTCCCAAACTACAGTTCCATCCTCGGCGGCCACCGCGTTGAGCCTCTCTCAGACGTTACCTGTATAGATCTTCCAGCGCCTCGTTGTGGACTGAGACACGCATGGAAAGCTGCTGTGAAGTGGCTGGTCGATTGCAACACTCCAGCGAGTCCTGCAGCTAACTCTCGTTACAGAGAGCAAGAGAAATCCGCGGGTTCCCAGTGCTCAGGACACACCCTACCACAACCCGGCCTGAACATGTCGCCTGCAATGCGCTCTGAGCTCTGCGACTGCCGACTCGTTGCCTCACCGGCACGAGCCTCGGGACCGCCGACGTGTACAACTGCCTTCATGATACAATCCCATCCCGTAGTGGTGCACTGCGCTTACCAACAAAGAAGCAGAAACTACGGCACCGCCAAACGTTCACCACCTCACGCCGTCTCTGTAGCTCATGTGTCACGCAGCCCAAAGGTTGTTCTGTTCACAGAGTACCCGATCCATCGCCTCCACCGAAAGCGCACTCTAGTTTCTCTTGGGGACACCTGGTCCGATGAACACTGTGTCTCCGTCCATGTCATCCCGTGCAAACCGACGGGTTCGTTGGCGTAACGCAGCATACGGCATTGAGTATCAAACATGCGCTGGTGCACGCAGCGGGTGGTGAGGTCGCTCATCCACCCACGTGCGCTCAAGAAAAACATGCAGGGCGTGCGGGGAGAAGGTCGGCGATGCTCCGACCACACACGACAGGGGGCCGTTGGGGTCGGTATCTCAGCTGCCCGATGTAGCGAGGCAGTCTGGGCGCCAGCACGGCGGGTGTGCAACGGGGCACCAGCATTGCGGGTAATGCGGATGCTTCCTTCTAGCGATCCGTTCTGGAGCTCATAGATTCATGACCAACCCCGGTGGCGCTTCGACTGTGCATCACGCCGCAGATTGGGTGAGATCGAATCTGCTCCAAGGACATCTTATCAATGGCCACACACCTTCCAATGAGATAGCAAAGCGACTCGCAGGATCGTCACTCAATCACGTGACTTGGGGTTGAGCCGCCGCCGTTAACCGACTGAGCCGCCTTGGAGGCGGCCTCTAAAATATCTAGCAGATGGCATGGCCCTCTGGATCGCATCTGGAGAAAGTGCCAGCAGCCCACCCGTGGCCTCCTCTTGGCACCCGCCACCAACGCCGGTCCGCCCAAAGCCGTCCGGCCTCGGCCCCCACCACGGCGCTCGCCGCCCGCCGCGGGACCCGTCCCCCCCCCATAACGGTCACTACCACGCCCGACTACCCGCCCACCATCCCGTCTGCTCACGCTGTTGCCGCCTGCGGCGCGGGCCTGTCCCCACTGGGTCGGTCCGCTGCCGTTCGCCCCATGGCGGCTGCGTCCGCCGAGGAGGTGGCCACCCCCTCCCGGGCCCGCCCCCCCCCCGCTGGGGTATGGCCCTCCTCTTCTGGTGCCCACCGTCCCGCGTGCCCTTCTTGTTGCTGCCAGCGGCGCAGGGGCGCCCCTGTCGGGCCTGCTGGCCAACGGCCGCCTCTCAGCGGCAGCCGTGGCAGGGCTGCGCGGGCACCCCCCCCCCCCCCCCCCCCGCGTCGCCCGGCCCGTTGCCGTCAGATCGCCTGTTGTTTTGTATTGTCTACCTGCCAACCTCCTCTTTCGGCAGGCTTCCTGCCCCCGTCGGTGGCAGCGAGCCGCCACCCGCAACGTGCCGGCCGCCACGCTGCTGACAGGCTGCCGCACGGTCACGGCGCAAGTCTCCCTTCCGCGCCCCCCTCCGACGCTTGTCGAGGCGGCCACGCTGCCACTATTCGTGCGCCCACCGCTGGTGGTCGATAGCGGGTGGCCGCCTTCTACCGTCCGCTGGCCGCCCAGTCTCCCCGCGCCTTTTACCCACGCTGCCTCTACTCGACCGCGTCCCGCACGGAGATGGGAGGTGACTCGCCAATTCTCCCCCCGCTGCGTGCGCGCGCGTCTCTGCTGCGTATAAAGGGCTTTCAATGTATGGAACTGGATTCACTTTCTCGCTTCGTGCCCACCTCGGTGTGCCTGCCATGATAAAGACCCGTCCGCTCTCGTCTAGCCCCCCCCAAGCCGGCATGACTCATACATCAACCCGAGTCGCTAACAAGACAGCATAGAAAGCGCACGCACACAAACCCCTCGCACAAAAACCCCTCGCACACAAACCCCTCGCATGCATACACGGCCCCCAACCCTGCTGCTCACTGGGCGCTGTTGCTTGAGCACGAGCAGCTCGCGATGAGGCAACCCGAGCTGATGTGCTCCCAAAAGAACTGGCGGAAGTTGACGTGGTCGCTCTCCTTGGGGGCGTTGGGGTTCTGGAGCCGGTGGATTGCACGGAGGTTGGCGGTGGCCACCTGGAAGCTCTTGAACTTGAGAAAGGTGGCAGGCTTCATATAAGCGAGCATTGGGCGGAAGCGGATGGCAATGGAGTGGGACGCCTCGGCTGCCGTAGATGCCTTTCCGAGGGTTTGCCGCAATGAAGCGTCGGCAAAGTTGGAGAGCGAGCAGGTGTGCCCGTAGCCGTGCGGCCGGTCCATAAAACAGCGTACGCCAAAGAAGCGGAAGAGCGGTCGCACGCGCCGCATCAAGTTCCGGTTCATCTTGCAGGCCATATCGTAGTAGATGGTCTTGGGCGGCACGGGAAAGCGCTCGAGCACCACCGAGATACCGTCCTCCACACTTTCCGCCTTTGCGAGGACGCGGAATCCGTAGCTGATCACGTGGGGGCACAACACGTTGTACACCCCAGGCGTAAGCTTGCTGTCGGTCGGGAAGTTCTTGTTGCAGTTGTCGGCCAGGTCCTCCTTGGCGGCGCTGGCACTCGTACGCTTCTTCCGCTGCCCTTCTGCGTACGCGGTCCGCTTTGTTGCCGCCGTGCGGTCCCATATCCCAGGCCGACACCTTCTCAGCAGCGGGAAGACCTCCATTGACGCATCGGCGTCCTCGGTGACGAGCTGCTCCATGCCGATGCTGCGCGCATACTCGGCAAACGTCTCGGGTGACGTGTCGCGCCACATCTCGCAATACTCCTTGTTCGAGCCCTTGCCCAGCTTCGAGTACTTGTCAGCCGCCTCATCAAACGTCTTGTCCAGGTCCTTCTCAACTTGGAGGCAATACTCAAACAGCGTGGCGACCGCCAGGCGCAGCGAGCGAAAGGAGTCGAGCACCGGCGCGACGCGGCTCAAAAAGTGCGGCACGAAGGCCACGTCGTCCACGGCGCTCATCTTGATGCGCCACGCTTTGGGGTTGGCCTCCCGCAGCGCCTTGATCAGCTCCTTCACCTCGTCGTCGTTGCAAATGACGAGCAGGTTGACGACCGGCTCGCCGATGGTGGCACGCAAGAACCATCGGATAGACGTCCACGTTGGGACGTCGTCGCGCTCGAGGATGTCAAACTGCGGGACAAACGCCCCAGTCCGCTCGTGCCACGGGTTGGCGGCGGCCTTGTCCGTCTTGCCGCGACGCGGTCCCCGCCCCAGTTCTCTTGTGGGGGGCACGGGCCTGGCGCCGCTGCGACCGTCGCCCTCCTCTTCGTCGCTTGAGGATGATTCCGTGTTCTCGCCATCATCGGTAGTGTCCTCGTCCTCACCGTCGCTGTTCTCGTCGCCGCCGACGTCTCCCTCGTCTACGTCGTGCAGATGTTTCTCCGCCTCCTCCCCGTCCGCTGCGGCTGCTCCATCCGCGGCAGCCAGCGTGTCGGGCGACGACAGGTGGCTGGCAAGTTCTTGACGCTGGGCGGGTGAGAGGATGAGACCGACCGGCACCGCTGCGTCTTGATCGTCGGTCGGGCGTCGGCGGAGAATGGCAGCTGAGCCGGCATCAAGCGGGAAGAAGAAGGCCACAGCCACCATGGCCGCCTCCTGCGCTGGCGTGAGGGACCCCAGCGCCATCTTGTACGACAAGGTCGTCCCGGCCGTCAGCTCCTTGGTAGCCAATGCCGTCGAGTTGCGGGTGATGCGCTGGATCAAGTCGGTCTGGGCGGTGGAAGTGAAGATGGTCATGTCGCTGAGGGGGATGGGCAGCACCGGCAGGTTCAAGGCGTGGCGGAGCACCTCCCACTTCTTTGGAATCTTGAAGCCGAGCGCCTGCCCGTCCATAATAATGACGATGGGATTCTCTTTGCAGTGCGGGCACATGAAGATCTTGGCGGGAATGTCGAGCACCTCCAGATAGTGACGCCCGAGGGCGATGATGGTCTGTCGCCGATAAAAGAGGGATGGAAGCGTGCGCGCCCAGTGACGAGTGGCGTAGCTAAAGGAAGACCTCGAGTTGACGAAAAAGCTCAACAGGTCGTCGCACACCTCCCGGGTGAACACCGCCAGCCGCTTCTCAGCGTCGATCTCGGGCAGCACAAACAGGCTGCAGCGCGCGCCGTCAAAGACGACCATCTTTTTGCACGGTGCACACTCCCAGTTGCCGACCGTGATGGCAATTCGCCCCGCCGTGCGCGACGCCGTCGTCAAGATGGCAGCGTCAGGGAGGATCTCGTTCTCGTCCGTCGGCGCGAGGGCGTAGCAGTCGGGGCACACCGGCTCTCCCAACACCTTTGACAAGTCGAAAGCCTTGTTGCGCCCGACCGCTTCGTTGTACAGGTTGACATGAACACCGCCCAACGCGTGCGCCCTGTCGACGAGCTCCGCCGTGTTGGTCCACTTGGCAGCCTGGGCGGCCTCGAACTTGCACGGCTCCATGTTTCGCTGTGCCGGCTGGGTCAGTGACCAGCCCTCCTTCCCGTTGGAGGCCGTCGGCGGGATGGAGCCGTCCGGCGCCCCGTGCGTCGCGCCATTGGGCACGATGTGCGCCCCTGCGACGGCAGGTGGCTCGTCTTCGCCGTATTGGTCGACACCCGGGTCCCCCGTCAAGTCGTTGTCGCCGTCAAGCTCGAGCTGCGCCACGAAGTGGTCGTCGCCGTCGCTTTCATAGCCGTCGCTCACCCCGTCAACGTCGAGCAGGGCCGCGTAGAGCGCTTCTTGTGCATCTGGGGCAGGCGGATCATCGGCGTCTCGTAGGTCTGCTAGCTCCAGCTCGACGCGGGCGGCCTGGACGTGCCCGCACTTGTGTGGCATGACACGGCACCCGGGGGCCAGGCACAGGTCTGCCGAGCCGTCCACGACTGTGACCACGGTGAAGATGACGCCGTCCCAAACGACGACCGCGTCGCTGCTTGGCCCGCGCCGTATCCGCGTACAAAACTTGGGGCAGCTCTTCCCTGTCCGAGCCGGCGACGGGGCCAGTTGGATGGCACTTGAAAGAGCCCGAGCGTGTGCGCACGTGCACGACCGGCGGCCGGCGCCAAATACGGCGGCGTCCTCGGAGTTCTCAAAGCACGTGCAGAGGATAGCGCCCGTCTCCCCCACCCACGTGACCGCCGAGTCCTTTGCGGAGGTGTACCCGACGCAGAAGATGGCCTGTGCCGAGTACCGCTCAATCAACTCCACGGGGCGGGCGCGCGTCGCCGTCGACGGCATCGTGAAGGCCGTACCGGCGAGCGCCTGCAGGCACGTCAGCATGTACTGCGCCAAGCGCCTCTGGTTGCCATCCGTCCCGTCTTCTGCTCGTGGGAGATCCCTTGGTCTCCGTCCACCCGGCCGGCCCCCACCTCCTCTCCCAAGTAGGTAACGAGCGCGAGGGTCGCGCTGCTCGGCGGTCGAAGCGTCTTTCTCCGCAGCCGCCACTTGCGCGGCCAGGTTCTCAAAGGGCGCCTCCACCTCCCCCCCGGCCCCAGGCGCAGCCGCCCCACCGCACGGCTCACAGTCATCACCGCAGGTCATCGCGGGCCCATTGTAGGGCACGTGGGGGAGAGCCTCAGCGGCAGCGAGCACGGCGCGGCGGATACCACTAGAAAGAAGCACACACACGCCCACCATGGCGTGTGCCGCGTTGGGAACCGCGCCGCAACGACCGACTCGGAAGGGACAGCAATGGGGTGGCGGCACACTCGTCGCCCGCAGAGACAACCTCCGCACAAAACCTCCACCCCCGCAGCCCCCCCTAGCGCTGGGGGCGTCGCCGCCGCTCCCCGACGAGGCAGACGACGGGCTGGTGCCAGTCAACGAAGCACACCCACGCCGCCGACCCCATCACACGCCTCACGGGCCGTCCACAGTGGGGTCGTCCGTTGATGTGGCTGCAATTGCTGGGAGCAGCGATGGCGTGCACCCTTGATGCCCTGACCTGGAGGACCCCTGTGCAGTGTCTCAGTGACGCCGCCAGGAGGCTTTCTCTGTGGACCAAGGCTTGTTACGTTGCTTGAGTTTCCACTTGCTAGAGATGACACTGGCGCATCGAGCCGGGCTCTCATTTCTCAGGTGGTCCTGTCAGCGTGCGTCGATGATTGCAGGCGCACACTGGGTCGGTCCAAGTCCGTAAAATGGACAGCTGACATGAGTTCTTGCATTGAGCTCCACGGCAGCCCCTTTCGGGCGAGCACCACGAACCAGACACAAAAACCGACCAGGCTCTCATACGTCCCGATCTCCAGTGAACGGAACTATGGCGAGGCTCCAACCATTGCTCATGTCGCTCACGACTCAGTCGCTGTAAACGCTGGCATGCTGCCTCCCCAGGTTTTCTGTCAATGGGACGTCCAATGGCAGCACGACAACGCGACGAGTTGGCCCAGAAGCACCCTTCAGTCCCCGTCCCCCGTCGCCGCTGGACAGTGCGGTCATGCCAACTGACGCGGTCGTCCAACCCTCGAAGGTGGGACGGTACAATACCATGGTTCAGAGCTTTTTCCATCCACGCAGGAGCACACTGGGAGAAGCGCGAGCACGCTGGACAGCGGCACAAGCGGCATCGTCCACGCATCCGCATTAAGACAGAATGCTCACAGCCGCGCCCCGCCCGGGGCGGTCAGCACATCAAGAACGACGAGGGGAAAGAAGCCACAGAGACAGGAGCGTGCGCGTGCTGGAAACGTGCGGCGCGTCCAAGAGCATACTACCGTTGAGGGGCGGCCGCTATGGGTGTCCCGGTGGAGGCGCGCCTGTGCCACGAAAAGCACCCAAGAACCACAGACGGGACAGTGGGTGGACAGAGGGAAGGGCACTGACCCAAAAGGCGAGGGGGTAGGCCCCAGGGGGCGCGGCCGGCGCCGCGGCGGCCGCAACCGCCTGGGGGTGGCCGGCGGCCGGCGGGGCGGTGGGGACGCCCCCGCACCGTGGGCATCAGAAGGACGGCTAGACGGGACGGTAAGCACCCGGCAGCAGGGGGCAGCGCCCCAAAAGGGGAGGGGGCAGGCCCCAGGGGGCGCGGCCGGCGCCGCCGCGGACGCAACCGCCTGGGGGTGGCCGGCGGCCGGCGGGGCGGTGGGGACGCCCCCGCACCGTGGGCAGCAAAACGACGGCTAGACGGGACGGTAAGCACCCGGCAGCAGGGGGCAGCGCCCCAAAAGGGGAGTGGGCAGGCCCCAGGGGGCGCGGCCGGCGCCGCGGCGGACGCAATCGCCTGGGGGTAGCCGGCGGCCGGCGGGGCGGTGGGGACGCCCCCGCACCGTGGGCAGCAAAAGGACGGCCAGACGGGACGGTGAGCACCCGGCAGCAGGGGGCAGCGCCCCAAAAGGGGAGGGGGCAGGCCCCCGGTACAGCGGCCGGCACCGCGGCGGGTGCAGCCGCCTGGGGGAGACCGGTGGTCGCCCGGCCTAGCGGGGGCGCCCCTGCCCCGCGGGCAGCAACAAGGCGGCCAGATGGGACGGTGGGCGGCCAGCTGCGTGGTGCAGTGCCTCAAATGAGGGGTGGCGGGCCCCCGGGGGCGCGGCCGGCGCCGCGGCGAGCGCAGCAGCCGGGGGGCGGCTGCCGGCCGCTGGCCCGGCGGGGCCGCCCCCGCGCCGCGTGTGGGCAGGGGGCGCGCTGACAATGATGCCGGTGGTCCACTGGGGATGCCAGTGGCCCGGGGCGGGAGGGAGCCCGGCCCCCGGGGGCCGGGCGCGCCCGCCGGGCGGGGGGGGGGCGGGAGCGGGCGGCGGCCGCGGGGCGGGCGGGCGGCGGCGGGGCGGGCCCGGGGCGCGGCGGGCGGCGTGGGTGCGGGGGGGTGAGCGTCCTGGGACAGATTGTGCTGCTCTATATGTGAGGGAAAACCGTGCTCCGTGTGACGGCCGTCGACGCATCTGTGAGCTATTTTTTCGATCAATTAAGGGGGCTACCATATAGTCAAATAGGGAGCGAATCGGACCCGAAACGAGCGCTGGCGGGCCGCAAGTGGCCCCATCGCAATGACCCCAGGAGAGGGATTTGGAGTCAAATCGTTTGCAACTCTACCCCCTCTCAGGCGTTGGAAACGGCCCCCACGATCGGTTCTAGAGGTTTAATCTCTAGAAAAGAACGGGGGTCCGATTCGGATGAGATCCTACACGGGGGAAGGCAGCGTGCGCATCTTGGCCGTCGGACACTTCGAGGGCTCCTGAGAAAACCAGAACGTGCCCGACAAGGAAGAAAGATTCCTTTTTTTCTCTCAAGTGGGATTCTTTGGTCCGCAGGATCTGGGGAATAGACACTAGAGGGGAGCCACTTGGGGTGCAACTTCATCTGCGGCAGTCACGTGGCAGCGACTTGGACGACAGCAGGCTGTACTCTCCTCGTGCGTCAGCTATACAGGTGGACTTTTGACGGCCTCCACGTCACACCCGTATCGCGCGCACGGCGATGAAACCTGGACCGCGCGCACCCGCTGTACGGCCCTTGCGTCGTTTTGGTCGGCGGCCCGCCGACTCGCGACGCTGCCGCGGCGCGGACGGAGCCCCCGCGGGTGCGCGCGCCCGCGGCCTGCGCCGGCGCGTCTCGGTCGCCTGCTCTTTTGTGCGACCGGCGCGTGGCCCGTGGGGCGCCGCTGTCGCCCGCCACCCTGCTCCTCCCAACCTCGCCGCCTGCCAACAACGCGACCGCCCGACGCTGCCGCCCGCAACGACCCCCCCCACGCCCCGATGTACAGCGCGGTCAACCCCCCCCCGGCGCCCCACCCGTATGGTAGCTACGGTGGCGGCGGCGGCGGCGGCGGGGGGTACGGGGACCCGAGCCGCTCGGGCGGCGGCGGCATGGGGCCCCCGCCGCCGGGCGGCGGCGGCGGCGGCGGCGGGCCGCCCCCGTGGGAGGGCATCCCGCCGCTGCCGAGGCGCTTTGATGACATGGCGGCCATGCCCGTGAGCGAGCTGGAGGTACGTGCGCGTCGCGGTGTGGGAGCGGCGGTGGCGTTTGGTGTGGTGCCCGACGCCGTTGCCCGTGAGTGGGTGGGTGGGTGGGTGGGTGGGTGGGTTTGCGCCCGGTGGGATTGGCACTAACGGTTGGACGCGCGTGTCACGGACCGCGGCTGCCGCCCTTGGTCGTGTGTTGGCTGGGTGTCGCTCTCGTGGGGCGGTGAGGTGCAGACGCTGTTGAACGAGGAGGACACCTTTCGCCGGTACATTGCGTCCCAAGCATTTGTGCGGTACGTGCGGGGGAGGAGGCTGTTGGTCGGCCACAACAGGCGTGACGCGCCTGTCGCTGCGCCCATGGGGTGGGAGGGCGGCGGCCGCAGCGCGCCTGCTCTTGACCTTGATCATCCCACTGTGTCTTTCCATGCTGATGTACTTACCCTGGCCTTCTTTCTCCTCTCTGACTTGTTGCGCATGCTTGTGGCCCTCGCGCCCGGCGCTCGTCGGTCCCTCCACGTCGTGTTGTCCCCCTCCCCCCCCACAGGAGTGTCAACAACAACCTCGGCACCGCCCGCCAGTCGGTCGCGTCGCTCCGCGAGCGCGTCGAGCGGCAGCAGCAGGCGGCCGACGGCGCCTCGTCGGCCAGCGGGGCGGGCCACCACCGCGGCGGCCGCCGCGCGCAGCGGCAGCAGATGGAAGATGAGCGGGCCGAGGAGGCGGCGCTCCTCGACGCGGTGCGGCAGAAGCGGCAGACCAAGTGCGTTGGTGGGCACGGTGGGGGGCGCATCGGGGGTGGTGGGGGCTCGGCACCGAGCGGGGGCAGACGGAGCTCGAGCAGCAGAGCAGAGTGTGCGGCGTGGTCGCCAGGTTGTCGCAGCTGGCCTGGGTGTCGTGCACGGTGGTGCACGATGCTTGACCGTACTGTCTCTGGCTCGACTGCCATGCTTCGTCCGTGCCGACCCCGTGTGTTGGCGCGTTTCCCTGACCATGAGCCGTCCCTCCCCTGCGTGCTCCGTTTTGTGTGGTGCGGTCGACTGCCACTGTCGTTTGGTTTCGTTGCCCTCCCCCTTTCTCGTTCCCCGCGCGCAGGCAGCTGTGGGAGTCGCGCAACTCCCTCGCCGCCATCCGCGAGCGCCTCGACGCGGCTTGGTCGGCGGTCGACGCGGAAGCGGCGGCCCTGTACAACCAGCTCGTCCTCGGCGCGCCCGCGGGCGACGGGGGCGGCGCGCCCGGCTCCCCCGCCGCCTCGATCGTCATGGCGTCAGCGTCGACGGGCGCCGCGTCGGCAACCGCCGCGGCCGGCGGCGGCGGCGGCGGCGGCGGCGCCGTCGGCGGCGCGTCGGGGGCCGGCGGGGCGGGGGGGGGCGGCCCGGGGGGCCTCCCCCCCGCCGTCTTTACGGCGCAGGTGCGGGCGTATGTCAAGCTGCGGACCGTCTTTTATTTGCGGTCCAACACGCGGCGGCGGCTGCCGGCGATTTTTGGGGCGGCCACCACGCACGGCGCGCCGGGGCCGGCGTACGCGTGAGCGGCGCGGCG
>ENA-ORXR01002389-ORXR01002389.1-marine-metagenome-genome-assembly--contig:-NODE-2389-length-17979-cov-2.978717_pt1 | contig 17979 bp, 14 predicted proteins | sample MGYA00237866_ERZ511479 | MGnify/ENA metagenome assembly ERZ511479 | reverse complement strand
TAATGTGCTAAGAGTGGCTTATGACGGCAACTCAAAATAACATTCTATTTTCAGAGTATAATACTCCAAATCAAACTCCTCCATTTTCTCAAATCAAAACAGATTTGTTTATTCCAGCTATGAAGCATGTTCAAGATGAATGGCGTTCTGAAGTTAAAGCTTTAATTCAAAAATTTAACGAAAATAAAGCTAGTTTTAATCCTAGAGAGTTGATTGCTTTTTCTGAAAAATTTGGTCGCAAGCAAGAAAAAATTTACGGCCCTTTTTACAGCATGATGTCAACGATGATTAGCCCTGAAATAGAAAAGCTAGCCCCAGAAGTATCTGCTTTGAGTAGCGAATACCAAATGGAAGAGCTGACTCATAAAGAATATTTTCAGATTTTAGATCATAGTTATAAAAAATCTTCTGAATATGACCTCAATGAAGAAGAACTCAGATGGTTAAAGGTTAAATGGAATAATTTTGTTAGAAATGGTGCTCTACTAGAAGGCGAGCTTCAAACTGAATTAAAAGAAATCAATAAAGAGCTATCTCAATTAACAGTAAAGTTTTCTCAAAATGTGACTAATGCGACTAAAGAATATTTTATGGAAATAACAGATGAAAATGATTTGAAAGGGCTTTCGAGTGATGTTGTAGCCTCAGCAAAAGCTCTGGCTAAATCTAAAGACAAGCCAGAGGCTTGGTTGTTTAATTTCATGATGCCTAGTTTTATTCCATTTATGAAGTCAGCTGAATCGCGTGCTAAACGTGAAGAGCTGTATACTGCTCGCGCTGTTTCTTGTATTGATGGCGAGTTTGATAATACTCAGAATATATTGCGTATTAATGAGCTTCGTAAAAAAAGAGCCTTGTTGTTGGGGTATAAAACTCATGCTGAATATGTCTTAGAAGATAGAATGGCTGAAAAGCCTAAAACTGTTTGGAATTTTTTAGATAAACTTAAGGAAGCTTATCTCCCGCAGGCTAAAGTGGAAATGGAGCATTTGAAGACTTTATTTTTAGAGGATCATCCAGGTCAGGAATTCTCTGCTTGGGATTTAAATTATTATAAGCAAAAATTAATGGAAAAAAACTTTAAATTTGATGAGGAAAAATTAAGACAGTACTTTCCCTTAAATCATGTCTTAACGGGTATGTATCAGCATGCTGAAAAATTATTTGATATTAAATTGACAAAAAACAATGATGTTGAAAAATACGAAGATGATGTCGAAGTCTTTGATGTTGTGACTAAAGATGGTGAAAATGTAGGACTGTTGTTTTTTGATGCTTATGCTCGCGAAACTAAAAGAACAGGTGCTTGGTGTTCTCGATTTAGAGGTCAAAGCAAGGTTGACGGAGAAAATATAAGGCCTCATACAATTATTTGCTGTAATTATGCAAAGCCAGTGGGGGATAAACCTACTTTATTAGGAGTTAACCAAGTTGTGACTTTGTTTCATGAGTTTGGACATGCCTTACATAGTTTGCTTACGCAATGTCAGCACTTAGAGCTTAGTGGAACAAGTGTATTGTGGGATTTTGTTGAATTGCCGTCGCAGCTAATGGAAAATTGGGTTTTCGAAAAAGAAACTTTAGCTATGATTTCGTCTCATGTAGATACTGCTGAAACTTTACCTGAAAAATATGTGGATATTGTTATTAAGCAACAACAATTTTTAGCAGCAACAAATGGAATGCGACAGTTAAAATTCGCAACATTAGATATGAGTTGGCACGACGATCATAATTCAAAAAATATGAGCGTTTTAGATTACGAAAAATCAATTTTTAAAGACCTAACTCTTTATCACGAACCTGAAAAGGCTTGTGTGTCTTCTAAGTTTCAACATATATTTGCTGGTGGATATAGTGCTGGCTATTATTCTTACAAATGGGCTGAGGTTCTTGAGGCCGATGTTTTTTCTGAATTCAAAAAAAGAGGTATTTATAATAATGATTTCTCTAAAAAATATAAACAAACTATTTTAGAGAAAGGCAATACGGCTCATCCTTCTGATTTATTTAAGCAGTTGATGGGTAGAGAGCCAGATTCCGATGCACTTTTAAGACGCGAAGGAGTACTTTCTTCCTGATGGCTGCCGGAGATTTAAGCGATACAGACTTTCGAAAAAAAGTTAATGATACTTTTCAAGGAATATTAGATCAATTTGATGAAGTTGATCCAGATTTGATTGAAGCTGATTTGAATCAGGGCTCGCTTATATTAAGTGACCCTAAAAGAAAATTTAAATACATTCTTAGCGTGCAGCCTACAGTTTGTCAGATTTGGTTGGCTGTATCTTCTTTAGGTAAAGCTCATCACTTTAACTGGGATGCGGCTAATAGTTCTTGGATTTGCGATAAAAATTCTGAGGTTGAGTTAAAAAGTATTATTTCAAAATATTTGTTGAAATCTTCTTTATTTAATATTCAGCTTTAATTATTCTTAAAACATGAAAAATATTTTGTTAAGTGTTGTACTGCTTTGTGGGTTATTGACTTGTTCCTCTTTTGAGCAAAAAAGACAGTTTATAGTTACCAGTCAAGGTAAAGTCACAAGCCAAATAGCTCTTAAAATTAAGGAGCTTGGTGGCAACATTATCGACTCTTTTGTGGCCGCATCTTTTGCTATCAGCGTAGAAAGACCGTTCTCTACTGGTATAGGTGGAGGAGGCTTCTTGATGTATTTTGATAAAAAAATGAACAAAGTTTATAGTTATGACTTTCGTGAAAGAGCTCCTCTAGCTGCTGACAGAGATATGTACCTTGATCAGAAGGGTAACTATATTAAAGATTCTTCGAGAAAAGGCGTGTTGAGTGTAGCTGTTCCAGGTTTAGTGGCTGGTTTGTATGACATTCATAAAAAGCATGGAAAATTACCTTGGAAGCTTTTGTTGAAGCCTGCAATTGAGCTCGCTGAAAGCGGCTTTCCAGTTTATCCAGATTTAGCAAAAGTTTTAGAGAAAAGGAAAAAGCTAATACTTTCTCAAGGCTCAATGAACAAGGTTTTTTCTAAAAAATCTCAAGTACTTCAACTGGGTGATTCTGTCATACAGAAAGATTTAGCCAAGACTTTAAGGGAAATTGCAATTAAGGGTCGTAATGGATTTTATGATTCTTGGGTCACTCGCCAGATTGTTAAAACAGTAAAAAAAGCAAAGGGCATTCTTTCAAAAAAAGATTTTTCAAGTTATCAAATGAAAACAAGAAATGCTGTTGAAGGGAAATTTTTAAATTTTAATGTTTTTTCGATGCCTCCGCCAAGTTCCGGCGGAATACACATTATTCAAATGCTAAAACTTGCAGAAAATTTGTTGAAAAATAATAAAAAAACTTCTGTGAGCAATAAAGACTATGAAAAGATAATTGCTATTATGCAAAGAGCGTATAAGGATAGAGCCGATTACTTAGGAGATGCTGATTTTGTGAAAGTTCCAGTTAAAAAATTAGTGTCAGATGCTTATTTGTCACAAATAGTTCAGCTTATCAAAAATCAAAAATCTTATATTAATAAAGATCATATTAAAAATCCAAAAATCCAAGAAAATGAAGAAACAACTCACTTTAATATAGTAGATGACTCTGAAGGGATGATTAGTAGCACACAAACAATTAATGGCTGGTGGGGCTCTGGTGTAATGGCTGAGGGAACTGGCGTAATTTTAAACAATGAGATGGATGATTTTTCAGTCAAAGCTGGAGTTCCTAATATGTTTGGAGCTATTGGTGGACTTCAAAATGCTATTGCTCCTCAAAAAACTCCATTGTCTTCAATGAGTCCAACTTTAATTTTTGATCAAGATAATAAAATGCACATGAGTTTAGGGGCCCCTGGAGGCACTCGTATCATTACTTGTGTATGGCAAACAGTTCTGAAGTCGCTATGGTACAAGCAATCTTTAAAAGATGCGGTTAATGGTCCACGGATTCATCAGCAATGGTCTCCAGATAAAGTAGAGTTCGAGAAAAGCTTAGATTCATCTGTTCAAAAATATTTGTTAGCTAAAGGTTATCCCTTAAAGGAACGAGTAAGTCCCTGCAAAGTTCAGGCTGTAAAATTAAGTGCTAAGAAAATGATTGGAGTTAGTGACTCTCGGGGTGAAGGACATGTGCTTAGACTAAGTTATTAAACATTTATTTTTTTAAACGGGGATCCATAATGTCTCTGAGTCCGTCGCCTAGCAAATTAAAACCTAGCACTGAGAAAAATATCATTAAACCAGGAAAGGTGATGACCCACCAAGCGTTGTAAAAGTATTCTTTACCATCAAAAAGCATAGCTCCCCATTCAGGAGTTGGTGCCTGAGCTCCAAGTCCTACGAAGCTTAAAGCGGCGGCTTCAAGAATAGCGCCCGAAAATAGAAGTGTTCCATGGATTATTACAGGGGCAAGACAATTAGGTACAATGTTTTTATATAAAATTCGCCAAGTTTTCATTCCAAGGGCTTTACTAGCCTCTACATATTCTTTTTTCTTTTCCACAAGTACTTGGGAGCGAATGATGCGAATAAAGTGAGGAATATTAACTACTCCAATGGCAATCATGGCGTTTTCAAGTGAAGGTCCTAATATTGCTGCAATAACTATGGCTAAAAGTATGCTGGGTAAACTCAGAAGTATGTCGACAACTCGACAAATAAATTGATCTATTTTTCCACCAAAATAACCAGCTATAATTCCTAAAGGTAATCCGAAAAATAGGCTCATAAAAAGTGCGGTAAAACCAATTCCAAGTGATAATAATGCGCCTTTCATGAGACGGCTTAATATGTCTCGGCCATGTCCGTCGGTACCTAGTAAGTAGATATTGTCCTTGTGGAAGCTAAATGGGGGGATGAGTTTGTTATATGAGTTAATTTCTAGTGGATCATGAGGGACCCAGAAGTATCCTGTAATGGCGACCGCAACTAAAAGGCAAATAACAATAAGTCCATAGCTAGCACTTCTGTGATGACTTAACTGTTTTATCAATTTCATGATGTCGACTTTCTTAATTTAGGGTCGATGACAAGGTAGCTAAGATCAACAAGGTAATTAATAATGATGAAAGAGGCACCAATCATAAGTATGGCTCCTTGCATGGCAGGAAAGTCTCGGGCGTAAATGCTGTCAAGGAGCCAAGTGCCAACTCCAGGCCATGAAAATATTGATTCAGTTATAATAGCGCCTCCAAGCAAACTGCCAAATTGTAGACCTACTACAGTTATAATGGGAATAAGGGCGTTTCTTAAGGCGTGTTTAAAGATAACTAAAAGAGGGTTGAGTCCTTTGGCTTTAGCGGTTCTGATGTAGTCTTGTCCCAATGTTTCCAGCATAGTTGCTCGAGTGAATCGCGCGGTCATGGACATAGGGATAGTGGCGAGGGCGCAGGCCGGTAGCACAATATGTTTTAAGCTGCTTTTTAAAGCCTCAAAGTTACCACTCATTAAAGTTTCCAAAAGATAAAAATAATTTTTAGAATCAAAGTCAATTAAAGGGTCGATTCTTCCTGTGATAGGAAGCCATTGCAGTTTTATGGAGAAAAACCAGATGAGTAAAAGGGCCAGCCAGAAAACAGGCATAGAGACACCTGCAAGAGCTAAAAACATAGTTGAAAAATCCCAACGGGTACCGCGTTTAATAGCCGCAATAATTCCAAGAATTACCCCAAAGAAACTCGATATGAATAAGGCAATAAAAGTCAGTTCCAAAGTTGCAGGAAACTTTCTTTTAATTTCAGTTGATATAAGTTCACCGCTTTTTATGCTTGTCCCAAGGTTTTGATTAATAGCGAGGTCTTTTAGAAATGAGAAATATTGTTGATATAGAGGTTTGTCTAAGCCGAGTTGAATTCTTACAGCCTTTAAGGATTCTTCCGTAGCTCTTTCACCAAGCATGATTTTTGCGGGATCACCAGGCAGAAGATGAATAAGTAAAAAAACAAGCAAGGATAAGAAAAATAATGTGAAGAGTAAAGAGCTTGTTTTTTTGAAAAATAGTTTTAAAAAGGACAAGTTTAATCCTCTAAGTCGACATTGTGATAACGTCTGTTACTTGTAGGATCAAGTTTAAAGTTTTTAACTCTTTTTTTCATAGGAAGGACTTCGACTGAATGAGCAATGTTGACCCAAGGAGCTTCTTCACGAATAATGACTTGAGCTTGTTTGTAAAGACTTGCTCTTTTGCTTTGATCCGAAATTTTTTGAGCTTCAATTAATAATTTATGAAGATCATCATTTTCAAAAAAAGCAATGTTTTGCCCACTAGGTACAGAATCCTTATCGAGTAAAACATAAAGGAAATTATCAGGATCTCCGTTATCTCCACTCCATCCAAGCATGGCCATTTCATGTTCACCTTTCGTGACTTTGTCTAAATAAGTACCCCATTCAAAGGTTGTAATTTTAACAGTAATTCCTACTTTCTTAAGATCAGCTTGAATAGCTTCCGCTACTTTTTTTCCATTTGGATTGTAAGGTCTTGAGATAGGAAGAGCAAACAATGTTGTCGTGAAACCTTTTTCGAAACCTGCTTCTTTAAGTAATTGTTTAGCTTTTTCTGGATTGTACTCAAAATCTTTTACAGCATTGTTATAACCCCATAACACAGGTGGAATTGGGTTCTTAGCGACTTGCCCGTAACCTTCGTAAATGTTGTCTATGATGGCTTTTTTGTTGATGGCCATGTTAATAGCGTGTCTTACTTTTTTGTTGTTAAATGGCGGCTTTTTCATGTTCATAGCGACATAACCAATATTCATTCCTGCTTGTTTGATAAATTTAATATTATCTTTTTTAGCCAGTTCTTTAATGTCAGACGGATTTGGGAAGTCCATGACGTCGATTTTTCCAGAAAGCATTTCAAGAAAACGCGTTGAATTATCTGGGATGGATTTGAAAACCAATTTATCTAGTTTCGGTTTACCCTCGAAATATTGAGGGTTTGCTTCAAGCATAATAATTTGATTCTTAACCCATTTTTTAAATTTAAAGGGACCAGTTCCAATAGGGTTTCTTTTAAAGTTTTTTTTATCTTTTTTAACTGCTGTTGGGCTAACAATGGCAGCAAAATGCATAGCTAAGTTTGCGATAAAAGGAGCGTTGGGTTTTAGAAGATCAAATTCAACGGTAAAATCATCAATTTTCTTTATGTCTTTAATAATTTTGTTCATGGACATAGCTTCCCAGTATTGCCAAGCGCCACCAGTTTTGTGAAAAGGATGATCTTTAAGGCGCTGCCTATTTAAACTGAATAAAACCGAATCAGCGTTGAATGGTGAACCATCGTGGAACAAAACATTCTTTCTCAGTTTAAAGGTGTAAGTTAAGCCGGCATTGGAAACACTCCATTCAGTAGCAAGGTCAGGTTCAATTTCTGTGCTACCAAATTTAAACCTGACAAGATTACTGTAAATGTTTGAACATACTTTAATGGATTCACCATCAGATTCTAAGGCAGGGTCTAAGCCGACACTGTCGCCACTGCGGCCATGAATTAAAACTTTTTCTTGAGTTGTGGCTTTGTTGTCTTGTGCTGAATTACTTTGTTCTTTTTGGGCGCTGCAACTGATCAATAGGCTGAAAAGAGCAAGAAAAGTAAAAGAATATGTGAATTTTAATAGTTTCATAGGTAATATGGGTCTATCAAAGATCCTCTTTCAATCAAGAGATGAAAGATATTGATAGAAAGCAGGTGTTTTAAATGTTGCAACCCAGTGTGATTTTATCTCGTCAAAACTTTCATCATAATCTTGAGCTTCTTTTGAAGGCTTCAAAAGCTAAAAATTTGATTCCTGTCTTAAAAGCTGATGCGTATGGTCATGGGCTGCTAGGGGTACTGGAGCAGTTAAAGCTAGCTCAAAGCTTAGATTTACGAGAACAAATCAGTATGGTTTCCTTGGCGCGAGTTGAGGAATTAAAAAGAATTTTCTTAGAGAATAAGGACACTGTTTGTCAGTTTGAATATTTAATTCTGAGTTTTTTTTCTGAAAAAGACCTTCACTGGATTGTGGATTCAAAATTAATCGACAGAGTTGTTCTAGTTATTAATAATAAAAATTCTTTAGAGCTTATATTGAGCTTGAAGCTTCCTTTCAGAATACACATTAACTTGAATACGGGCATGAATCGCTTGGGTTTTTTAATTGAAGAATTTGAAGTATTAAAAGAAAAAATCAAAGAAAGCCCTCTGCTGTTGCAGGGATTGATGACTCATTTTGCTGAAGCAGATAATATTAACAATGATTTTACTCAGCAACAGATTCAAAAATTTTCTCAAATTAAAAACACTAAACTATTAAGACATGTTGAAAACAGTTCAGCTTTATGCCGAGATGATTTAGAACTTTCTATTGAAGCTCAAAGAGTGGGCTTGTTGTTATTTGGTTTATTTCCAGCAGAAAGCGATCGACAGTCCTGGCTTGATAAAATAGGGAAAGACTCTGATCTAAAACCTGTTTTACAGATGCGAGCCCCTTTGAATCATGTTTTCAAGGTGAAAAAAGGTGATTCAGTTGGGTACGGTTGCGATTGGGTAGCACAAAAAGAAACAACCTTAGCCACAGTTTCACTGGGTTATGCAGACGGTGTTCCACGTCACTATGATTTTAAAGATGGCCGTTTAGGTTTTTATGTCTTGAATCATTTATGTCCAGTTGTAGGCCGTGTTTCTATGGATCTTACAGTTATTGATTTAGGGGAGCATCCTTTATTAGAGGAATTAAATAATTCAAACGAATTTGCTTATTGGATACATGAAAAACAAGATGCCAATTTAATTGCACAAGAGCTGAAAACAATTAATTACGACGTTTTGTGTTCAATTGGACATCGATTGCCGAGACTTTGGCAATGAAGTTATTTTTTAAAATAATATTTACGCTTTTAGTTGTGCTTTTATGTGTTGGCGTTGGCTTAGACTTTTATTTTAAATCTTCAGTACACAAAGGGCCTTTGAGTGAGCACTTTGATGGAAACAAGTTTTTTAATTTCTATAAGCAGAGTTCTAGTTTAAATGATCTTAGGAAATTAATCTGGCAATCATTTACTGATAAAAAAGCGTGGCCTCATCATTTGGAACTTCAACATAAACCCAATTTTTCAACAATTAATGATAATAAAATAAAACTTAGTTTTATTGGTCATTCGACATTTGTTATTCAGACACGTCATGGTGATTTAATAACGGACCCGATTTTTTCTAAAAGAGCTAGCCCCGTGCAATGGGCTGGGCCTAAGCGAGTTATTGATCCAGCTGTTGATATGGGAGAATTGCCGGCCTTAGATACTGTTTTGATCAGCCACAATCATTATGATCATTTAGATGAATGGAGCTTAAAGCAATTTAAAGATAAACAACCTTTAGTTATAGTGGGCTTGGGGGTGAAAGAACTTGTTAAATCTTTTGGCTTGAATCAAGTTGAAGAATTGGATTGGGGACAAGGAAAATTAATTTCTAAAGATTTTAAAGTTTGGTTTTTAGAAAATCAACATCGATCAGGACGAGCCATAAGTGATCAAATGAAAACTCTATGGGGTGCTTTTGCTATTGAAGTGGATGATTTTAAAATATATTTCGCCGGAGACACGGCCTATGGGCAAGGTCGGCATTTCCAAAAAGCTCGTGAAAGATTTGGAGCTTTTGATTTATGTATTTTGCCTATTGGGGCTTATGAACCTCGTTTTTTTATGAAAAAAGTTCATATGAATCCTGAGGAAGCTTTGAAATCACATCATGATCTTGGCTGTATCCAAAGTATAGCAACGCATTTTGGTAGCTTTCAATTGACCTTTGAGGGCATCAACGAACCTGTCGAACAATTGAAAAAATTGATAGCTACTGGCCACCTAAGAGATGGTCGATTTGATGTTATGGAAGTCGGGCAAACCAGAGTTTTTGATTATTGATTTTAATTTTAAAAATTCTGAAAAATGTTTTAATTCATAGCATCTTTTATCATTATTACGGCAAATGGTTTTCTCTGTGATTTCATGGCATTATATTAGTTAATTATTTTTGTTTAGATAGGTTGCAGCATAAGGTTAGAGAAACTATCCTGCATATGCTCTTTTCAAGTTTAACTTCTAAATATTTATGGTTTACAAACTCTGATAGTATTGACTACACAATGTATGTTTCCAGATCCAGTATGAAAGTTGTCCCACGTTTCATAAAAATTTGCATTGAAACCACGAATTTTTCCTAATTTGATTAAATAGTTTTTAAAGGATTCATTGTGAGGTTCAGGGTAGAGAATATTTTTTTCACTTAATAAAACGGAATTAGCAGGGTTTGGAAAAATTGAATCCATTCTTTGATCTATTTTTAAATCCTCATAATCTTTAAAATTAATTTCTATTTTTTTCTCATTTGAAAAACCATTTTGATAAAACAGTTGAGGCACTGCTGCTGCTTTGACATCGCATCCAGTTCTTTTCTTGATTTTTTCTACTGCTTTTTTGGTGTCATTTTTAATTATTGTTTCGATTGAGAGATTGTTAGCTTTTAGAACGGCGCTTTTTTTGTAAAAGTCTAAAAAATCTGAATTTTTAATTTTTTTGCAAATTGAATAATTTTTTAATGAATTATTGTCCATTTTTAAATGTTCTAAGCTTGCGATTTTTCTTTTTGATTTTTTTCTTAAAAAATAATTATGTAAATTGTTATTAGGCTTAAGGCGATATAACTTTTCTGTATTCTTCGCTAATCCTTTTTGTTTTAAATAAGCTTCACAGAAATAATTAACATATCCATTTTCATGATTGGACTGTAGAAAAGTTGATTCTTTTTTAAAATTAAAAAAATTATCATTTGGATGTTGCCTTAACAATTCTAATGCCTTTTTAGGGCTGGCGTATTGAAGTGCAAAATTACATGATTTTGGCTGGTTGTTGTCAGGAATTAAGCTAACTATTTCATCGACATGACCCACGTAAAGCCATTTGGTTCGAAATTTAATATGATTTTCCTTTTTACCACAATATCCAGATGTGAAATTTTTCCAATCTTGATTGTCACCACTCAGGCAAAATCCGCCTGGTAGAGCTTCTATATTGCCACCATTATTTCCAGATAAATGTCCGCTTTTTTCATCTCTTAATGCGTGAAAGGTTGAATAATTAGCAATGTTTTTTTCTGGGTAGAGTTTTACAGATAAATCACTTTTAGAGAATGTTTTTTTTAATGATTCTTTGTATTTTGTCCACCCAGTATTAAATGCAGGATCTTCTTGAATATCTTTTCCAGAATCATCTATAAAATCTCTAAGTATATTTATTTCTGGATATACATTTTTATCAAATGTGGAAAAAAAATAATCTTGAGAAAATGATTGAACATTTTCATCTCCTCCCCATATAACCTTCTTTAAAATATTCTCAACTTTTGATTTCTTATGATTAGAAAGCAATTCTTTTCTTAAACTTATGATTAGAAAGCAATTCTTTTCTTAAACTTATGATTGCTTGGTCGTACCTTTTTTTTTCCACAGAATGAAGTATCAATAGAGGCATTCTTTTTTTATTTGATCCATTTATTATACTTAATGTTAAGCTTTTTAAGATATCGTTTTCTTCTCCATTACCCCAATCTGAAAAAACATGAGCCATAGCGGGATAATCATCGGATAGAACTTTCACTCCAGATTTAGGGCATTTGGGAAGGCTAGTTTTATCTTTAATCCAATCTGGAATAGCAAATAAGACGCTTGGAAGTAAAAGAATTAAAAACAATAAGAAATATTTATTGTTATTTAGGTTCATGCGCCATCCATTGATCAATTAGCCAACGCATTTCACTTCTTTTGCTTGGCTTTAAAGTGATTAAATGATGTTTCCTGTTAGGCGAGCTTTGCCATCTATTGTTTGTTGTGGTTACTGGGTTGTAACCATTTTTTTGCTCTGTGAAAAATCCTTGATTGCCTCTAACAGCAAAAAATGAGGCTACTTGATCCCAGCTGTGTCTTAATGATCCATATGGATTTCTTTTAAAACAGTGAGTAATTGGGTTAGCGTTTCTTTTAGCTTTAACAACTGAACCCGTTTCGACACGATAGCCGGAAGGGCTAAAGAAAACCTCAGTTGGCCAACGACTATAGGCACTTTTAGCGTAAACACCAGCTCCGTTATGATGTAGATTAAAACTTCTTCCTTGAGTAGCCATTTGTACGACTCTTTTTACTTTCTTGGCAACAAGATCAATTCCGTTTAATGAAGAATATTGATCTGCTCTTGTGTCTAGGAGTGTCGCTAGATTTGTAGTAAAGCCGACGACTATAATAACGATTGAATTATCTTCGGCTTCGGATAGAATTTTTCTATAAAGACTAGCTGCATTTTGACTTTGAGAATGTCTTTTAATGTTTGATGGAAACATCTGTGTTAATTCCCGATACATATCTAGTTCGCCGTTTCTGTAATTTCCTCTGAAGGCACCAATGGGTATATTAGGTCTTTTAAAGTAAGTATTGATGACATCAATTGCGCCAGCCCCAAAGGTGTTTGTTGAGCTGTGCATAACAGCAAGCAGATCAAGTTCATTGTTGTCAGCCATAGCATGTAACATTCCTAAATTTCCGCAATCATCTAAATCAGATTCCATATCAGTATCAAAAATGATTTGTACTTTTTGGTTTTCTTCAAAATGAATGTAATCTAAATCGACGACATTAGTGCTTGGGCTGTTTTCTGAGATGAAGGTTAAATTTACTTCTTGCAGACCTTGGTTAAGTAATAGAGCAGGAAGACTGAGTACCTTGAATTGGCCATTACTTGTTGGAAAATCAACAATGATTTCTTCATTGTTGGAATATACTTTTAATTTGCCACCATGAACTGAACGATAACGCATTTTAGGGTAATATTTTTGAGATTTTTCAACTTCAACAGTGTACTTTAACCATTCGCCAGTTCTTGTTTGAGTTAAAAAGGTGTCTTGATTTTCTTTTGAGATGTCAGCATCAACATGGATTCTGTATTGTTGACCTTGGTTGTTGTTGTCAAAATCAGCGTGAGAGAGGGGTCCTATGTCGAAATCTTCGACTTCAAGTTTTCCAGGTATTTTGCTAAGCTTGTAGGGGCCAGAATTAGTGAATTCAACCGTATCCAAATGGACATCGTCTTTGATAGAGTCATCGATATGATCGATGAATATTTTAAATTGATATTCATTTGCTTCAAGAAAGATGTTGTTTAAGGAATAGGCTTCTTGATTAGGTTTTATATTGATGTCGAAATCTATGTTTTTTTGTTGGTTAAAGAAGAGTCTTCCTTTTAATCTTCCGGAATTAGTGCTTTTTACGTTTATTTTAACTTGATACCAAGAGGCAATATCTGATTTAACTTGATAGCTTAGCCATTCACCGTTGGCCATGTTTGAAATGCCGGTATTATCATTGTTGTTTTGGCTGATATCGACATCATCGCTTGTTCTTAAGGTCGAGTTTCCTTGGTTGCCGCTATCTTGATCTTGAAAAGATAAGCCTGGTCCATCTTGGTTGTAGTGTTCTGCTTCGAAAATTCCTGGGACGTTATGAGCTTGGTTGTTGTATGGAGTGGCGTCGGGTGAGTTTTCATAAAGATGTTGATCCCAATAATTAAAGACAAAATAGTCAATATCGCCAATATGGACACCATCAAAATTACCGGCTTTTTTCATGAAAACCTTAATGAAATAATTGCCTTGTTCAATGAAAATAGGCTGTTCATTTTTAACGGTTGTGAAATTTCTGAAACTACCCGTGTCAGGAACTGTTACGCTGCTTAAAGTGCGTTCTTGTCCGTTAGTGTCTACCAAAATATATTCAATAATTCCACCGCCAGCAACTGAGGCTAAATGTGAGCTAAGTTGGTAATAGTCTGAGTTTTCTACACTAATAGAATATTTCAACCATTCACCGGCTCTTAGAGATCCTAGTAAAGGACCATTTTCAGAAGGGTAAATATCAGCATCACCGTCGTTTCGAAAATGATTGCCGTTATTGCCACTGTCAAAATCAACGTGGCTGATTCCTGCGGGGCCTCTGTCATATTCTTCAGCTTCTATTTTTCCAGGAAGGCTAAGGTTTTGTCCTTGGAAGGGTAGGCTGTCAGTTAAAGTACTTTTTTCTTCAAAGCTAAAATAATCAAGATCACCGACATGCTTGTTGTCAAAGCGACCTGCTTTAAGCATGAAGAGCTTTAAAGTGTATGAAGTATTTTTGTCTAGTGAAATATTTTGAGTGTTTCTTGATGGGATGAATTGTCGCCAAGATCCACTGTCTTGTAGTTCAAAAGTTAAGACAGTTTCTTCTGAATTAGAATTATTTTTTAGTTTTGCTTCAACCAAGCCACCACCATCAATTGAGGCTCCAAAAAGACTAAGTCGGTATTCTGTCGTTTTTGATGGAGTAAAAGTGTAATTCATCCATTCACCAACATGTAGTGAACCAACGACAAATCCATTGTTATGAGGATAAATATCCATGTGGTCATTGATTCTGTAGCTTTGACCATGGTTTGTGGCATCAAAATCAGCATGTGATTGTCCGGGGCCTAAAGTGTCGTAATCTTCTGCTTGAATAACTCCTGGTACTTCATGGGCTTTAAAGGGAGTAGAGAAAATGGAGACGCTGAATAAGGCAATTGTAGAAGTGAATATAAGTTGTAAGAAAGTTATCATGTTACATTGATCGTCAACAAATTGTCTAATATGAAGGTCAATTGAGTTAATTTTTTGTAAAAAAAAAAAATACGTACGCAGCACGTTAAATATCCGTAAATATGTGAAGCATTCATTTATTAGTTTAGACTGATATTAAGCTCTTATGCGTGCATTATTGAACATGATTGAATCACTTGGGCATTATGTGCTTTTTAGTTTTGATAGTTTACGTTGGGCTTTTATTAGACCATTTAGATTTAGACGCATCATTGAAGAAATTCAGTTTATAGGAACAGAATCCTTATTTATTATTGGCTTAACGTCGAGTTTCACTGGAGCTGTTTTTGCTTTTACTGGATGGTTAGCTTTTAAAACAGTCGGAGCTGAGGAGTTAGTAGGGCCAAGTGTTGCCTTGTCGCTAGCTTTGGAGATAGGCCCAGTGTTAACAGCTTTGATTATTACTGGACGAGCTGGAGCTGCAATGGCAGCTGAAATTGGAACAATGAAAGTTTATGAGCAATTGGATGCTTTGCAAGTCATGGCTATTGAGCCTAAGCAATACCTAGTAGCACCAAAGATCATTGGGGCCATCATTTCTTTACCATTATTAACAACCGTTTTTAATTTAATAGGAAACCTGGGTGGTTATTTAGTTGCTGTTTATGTTTGTGAAATCGATCCTGGAATTTATGTTTATAAACTAAAGCAATTCTTGTTGCCGGCAGATTTTTTTCATGGGTTTTATAAGGCAATATGTTTTGGTTTTGTTCTAGGAACAGTTGGTTGTTATAAAGGCTTTAATACAAAGAACGGTGCTATGGGAGTTGGTAAGTCGACTAATGACGCCGTAGTTTACGCTTCGGTAACCGTCCTTATACTAGATTATTTTCTGAGTCGCATAATTCCATTAGGAGCTCGATAATGGAAACAGGTATTGAAATTGAATTCAAAGATGTTTGGAAGCATTTTCCTGGAAATGAACAGCCGACCTTGTCCGGGTTAAATTTGGTTTGTAAAAAAGGTGATATTAACGTTATTATTGGTTATTCAGGAACTGGAAAGTCAGTAACCATTAAACACCTTTTAGGTTTGATGACGCCTGATCAAGGCGAGGTTTGGGTTAAAAGCAAGAATATGTCAGCGTTGAAAGATGTTGAAAAAAGAGACCTTAGAAATTATTTTGGTATGCTTTTTCAAAGTTCAGCTTTATTTGATGGGCTAAATGTTTTTGATAATATCGCGTTTCCAATCAGAGAACATAATAAAAAAATTAAAGATAAGGTGCTCAAAGATAAAGTTTTTGAATTATTAGAGCAGGTTGATTTAGAGGGTAGTCACTTTAAAATGCCATCTGAACTTTCTGGAGGTATGAAAAAAAGAGTTGGTTTGGCTCGGGCCATTGCTTTGAATCCAGACATTTTAATCTGTGATGAGCCGACAACAGGGCTTGATCCTGTGACTAGTCGTTTGATTGATCAATTGATTGTCAAGACGACCAAGTCCATTGGGGCAACTGCTTTCATAATTTCACATGATATTCATGCTGCGGTTGATATTGCAGATTCAATCACTATGTTACATGGTGGGAAAAATATAGCGACACATACACCAGGAAATATTACCAAAACTGAATCCAAAGTTTTGCAAGAATTCCTAGATTGTGCAGGAGTAGAAAGAAAATCATGAAGGCACCAAAAAAAGGATTTACTAGAGAATTACAAGTGGGTTTGTTTGTTATAATGGCTTTGGCTATTATGGCAGCTTTTGCTTTTCGGATAACGAAATCGCCGATCTGGCGCACAGGCTATACTTTGGTAGCTTATTTTGATGATTCAGTAGGTATGTTTAAAAATTCACCTGTTAAAATGGCAGGTATAGACATTGGTTTTATTGAAAAGATTGAACTTGATGAGGGTAAAGCAAAAATTACGATGTTGATTCATCGTGAAGGTTTGAAGATTCCAAAAAATGCAGTGTTTTATCCAAGGCCACTTGGCTTCTTAGGTGACAAATTTATTGAAGTGCAGATTCCAAAGGATAGCGAATTAGATGAATCAAGTGCTATTTGGCGTGTTATAGATTACGCTCTTTTGAATGTGGGCCACTTTTTAATGCCATCCGCTCACGCTCAAGCATCGGGTAACTATAAAGGTGGTGAAGTAGTTAAAACGCAGACAAAAGGAGCGGGAGTGGACGATGTTATTGCTCAAATAAATGTTGTGGCTAATGACTTGAATGTCATTTCAACAACGTTAAAAGAGGCACTTGTGGATGGCGGAAAAATTAATTCACCAGTTGGAGAAATTGTAAAAAATTTAGTGAGTTTAACAGGTAATTTAGATCATGTTGTTAACAATAATCAATCTGATTTAAGAGGCATTGTTAGTTCATTTAAAGAAATTTTGAGCACCGTTAAGCGGGTCGTAAAAAGTGTGGATGATGGAAAAATTGGGCAAAATATTCAAGAGTTAGTTAATTCAGTTGGTAAAGTGGGGAAAACGGTCAATAACTTAGAAGACATTACTTCTAAAATAAATCAAGGTGACGGTACTTTAGGAAGACTTGTCAATGACGGCTCTACCATTGAAGAACTAAATCGAACATTAAGAGGTATTAATTCATTTTTTAACAAAAATCGACGTACTAAAATTATGCTTGATTTATATCCAGAATATTTATTGGAAACAAGTGACACAAAAACTTATGTCAGTTTGATGCTCAAGCCAAATGAGGATTATGGCTATATTCTGCAGATTGTTTCGGATCCAGTTGGTGAAACCAAAACTATAATTGAAGAGAAAACAATTAATGGCGGAACTCCAACTATAACAGAAACAAAAACAACTGAGAAAAACAAATTTAAAATTTCTGCACAACTTTACAAAAGAATTTATGACTTAAGTTTTCGCGTAGGATTATTTGAAAGTGCTGGAGGAGTTGGTGTGGATTACTATCTTTGGAAGGATCGTATACAATGGAGTGTTGATGCTTTTGATTTTGGTAGAGAAAATGATTCATTATTTTTAAAGTCTAATATTAAGGTTTATTTTTTACAAAATTTCTACATCAGTGTGGGTGCTCACGATATTTTATCTGACAACAATAATGAAAGCTTTTTAGTAGGAGCCGGTTTAAGATTTGATGATAATTATATATCTTCAATCGTGACACTGTTAAGTTTGTAGGGAATTTCAATGTCGGATAAGAAGAAAAAAAAGAAAAGATCTCTTGAAAAAACTGATCCAGGTATTCATAGGGATCAGTTTTTAGACTCTGTTTCTGAATCCGACTTTCAAACTGATATAGGTCTTTATGAACAAACGAAAATTGACCTTCTTGGCCCTGAAAATTTTATAAAAAAAAATATAAAATTTT
>ENA-ORXR01002388-ORXR01002388.1-marine-metagenome-genome-assembly--contig:-NODE-2388-length-17980-cov-18.939898_pt1 | contig 17980 bp, 13 predicted proteins | sample MGYA00237866_ERZ511479 | MGnify/ENA metagenome assembly ERZ511479 | reverse complement strand
GGCGGGGGGCGGCGCGGCCGGCGACGCGGTCCGCTTTGTGCCCTACTCCAAATACCCACCCGTCGCCAAGGACGTGTCATTTTGGCTGCCGGCGGCGGCGGCGGCGGCGCCCGCGGCGCCCGCGGCCGCCGCCGCGGGGGCCCCCCCGGCGGCGGCGGCGGCGGCGGCGGCGGCGGCGACCCCCACCGTGGCGGTGGCCGACGCCGACGACCCGTGGCGGGAGGTGGAAAACTCTGTCTGCGAAGTCGTCCGCGCCGCGGCCGGCGACTGGGCCGAGGCGGTCACGCGCGTTGGGGAGCCCTTTACCCGCAACGGCCGCACCAGCCTCTGCTACCGCGTCACGTATCGGAGTATGGACCGCAGTTTGACGCACGCAGAGGTCGACGCGGTGCAGGCGCGGGTGCGGGAGGGGGTCGTTGCGGCCATGGGCGTGCGCCTGCGCTGACGGGGGTGCGGCGTGGGGGGTGGGCAGGGGGTGGGCGCGTTGGAGGATGGGGCGCGCGGCGGCGTCAGACGACTGGAATGCAGGTGGAAAGGCGGGCGGGGCGCGCCCGCACACGCAACCAAATACATGAGAGCAGCCTCATCGATGTGCATGGCAAGTGCATGAAGAACCCAAAAAAAAAAAAAAGGAAAAGTAGAGAGGCAAGAAGAGAGCGGTGGAGCGACACGGCTGCGCCGCGCCAAGGCCCCACTTTAAAGAAAGAACTTCCGCCGGTCCTTTTCCGCCTTGATGTTCCGCACCCACTCAACGCCTGGGTCCCACGTCCGCCGCGCCTTGCGCGGCGGCACGTTGGCGGCGGCGCCCGATGGAGGCGCCGCCACCGCTGCCGCACCGTCCGCCGCGGCGGTGGACCCCTCCGCCGCGCCGCCCTTCTCAGCGACCGACCCGCTGACAGGAGACAGCGCAACGGCGGCGGCGCCCGCATCCTCCACGTCGCCCTGGCCAACCTCTGCTTCCAAGTCGTCACCCTCGTCCTCGTCTTTGTCCTCGTCCTCGTCCTTTTCCTCGTCCTCTCCATCCTCGTCCTCGTCGTTGCGCTCCTCCTCCTCGTGTCCATCCGCCGCTGCCGCCGACTCTACGCCTGGCTGCACGGCCGGCGTCACGCTATTTCCGGCGACGCCCTTGGCGCGGGCGCCCCACGCCCCCCGCAGCATCCGGTTCAGCCGCAGCGTGAAGCGGGGCCCGAGCTCCTGCAACGCAACCTTCTCCCCCTCCGCCTTGAAGACGTACAGCCGTTCTCCGAAAAATCCCCCACTGCAACAGTTCCAAAAGTGTTCCGACTCGGCCTCTGCGGGGTCGTAGAGGCCGATTTGGAACACTTTTGGAACTGTTGCAGTGCGGGAATTTTGGGAGAACGGCTGTAGCGGTGAAAGCGGAAAAACACAAAATCCCGCTGGTTGTGCCACGTCACCGCTTGGCGCGCCCCCCCCGCAACGCCGACGCCGCCGCCAAAGAGGGCGCCGAGCATCCGCCCGATGCGGTGGCCGAGGACCGTCGAAAAGTTGTTGAGGAGCACCTCGGGGCGGTCGGGCAGCGCCGCGCCGTGGCCGCGGATGCGGGACGCCTCCACCACCGACGTCAGCCGCCACACCGCCGACGGACCGTCGGGCAGGTGCACGTGCGTGAGCGTCGACAGCCGCTTGTGGTCCTCCTGCACGAGCAACACGTCCGTCGCGCCGATACCCGTCGCGTGGCGCATGACGGCGGCGGGCGTCAGGTTGCAGCGCTCGAGGAACTCGCTGTTGGGCACGACACCGAGGAGCGACGCGGCAAAGCCGTGGCTCGCCTTCTTCCCCGCCCCGAGGCCGGTCGTGAAGACCACGTGGGGCACCTCGTCCCCGCGGTCGATGGGCGCAACCTCGTCGGCCGTCGCGTCCGCTGCCACCTCCCCAGCCGTGATGGCCCGCGTGTCGGCGTCGCGCGTGCGGCACGCGACGAGGGTTTGGGGGACTTTGGGAGCCGGCGCCGCGTCGAAGAGCCCATCGGCTTGGGCGTGGCGCTTGAGGCGGGCCATGGACTTGGCAGCTTTCTTGGCGACGCGGTCTGCGGCGACGCGCTAGCGCGTCGCGAGCCGGTTGACCGACTAGTCGTTGAGGGGGGCCGACTTGGTCGTGCGGTGGCGGTTCATCGTGGGCGGCAGCTGGGAGGTGGGAGGGAAGGGTAGGTAGGCGTCGGGGGAAAGAAGGGAGGGAGCGGCAGGAGAGACCCGAGTGTAGTGGGCGGGGGGAGGGGGGGAGCAGCGCGCGCAGCCGCAGCCTCGGGAGCCGAGCTGCGGCCGCCGATGCTTCGCCTCTTGTCGACGGGAAGCTGCCTCGCACGCTGCGGCCGCTAAAACAGGCACTGATGTCGAGGAGGAGACTCACGCCGTTGTTGCCGTCACCGCTGCCGCCGCCACCGTCGCCGTCCGCGTCCTGCCCGACACGCTCCCGCTGCGGCGGCCGCCTTCCTTCTCGTATGCTGTCGCAGCGCAGAGGCGAAGCGGGGGCGCCGTCGGCGCGCGCCCAATCACCAGTGCACGGTTTTACGCAGGCACATAGGGGGGCTACTTTCACTCGGATCCGCTTCGACCGCGCCACCGCCGTCGACCCGCGCCGCCGCCCTCTTGCGCCGGCACGCGTTCGTTGGCTGTGGTTGCCGCGACGGCGCCCCGCATCGCCACGCACCAACCTCGGCGTCGGCGGCGCTGCAGGACGGCTTTTCTCGGTCATTGCCCATCCACCCACTCCTCGAGTCGCTGCTCTCTTCCCCTATATTATCTTGTTCTGCCATCTCCTTTTTGCTTGGCCGCATTGCCGACTCGCGCCCCCATTTTCCCACGGTCCCAGTCGAAGTGCGTTCCGCGCCTGCTCCTGCCGCCTGTCTTCCCTACTGGCCATGGCACCCCCCCCGTCGGCGGCGGTCCTGGCCGCAGATGCCTCTCATTTTTACCGCCTGGCGAGGCTCATCCCCACGACCGTCTTTGCAGCAGACATTGGGTCAATGCCGTCGGCGGCGGTGGGCACGATCGCGCCCGTCGGCGCCGCGGCGGCGGCGGCTGCCAAGGCTGCCAAGGCCGCCACACGTACCGCGGCAGCCACGGCCGCCGCTGCGGTTGCTGCACCGGCCGCCCCCACCGCCGCCGCCGCCGCGTCGTCCGCCGTGCCCGCCCCGTCGGCGGGACGCCGCCGACGGGCGGGCGGCCGCGCGCCGGGCTCGGCCGCCGCCGCGGCGATTGCGCGCGCGGCGGCCGTCGCCGCCGTTGCCGCGTCGGGGGGGATTGCCGGCGTGAGCGCCGCCGCCCCCGGGGCGACGCCGCCACCGCCGAGCGCCTCGGCGGCACCTGCAGACGCGGCGCCCACCGCCCCTTGCCCACTGCCGGCAACGGCGGCGGCGGCGGCGGCGGCGGCGGCGGCAGCGGTGGCTGCCCTCCCAAAGGCTGCCGCGCCGCCCCCAAGGGCGGCGCCCGCTGCGGCGCCCGAGGCGGCGGCGGGGACACCCGCGCCGCCCCCAACGGGGCCCGCCGGCGCGGCCGACGCGGCGGCCGACGCGCGCGCCAAACTCCACTCCCGCCTCGCCGACCTGCGCGGCGCGCGCAAAGCCGACGAGCCCGACGCGGTGCGCCGCCGCGAGTTGCGCCGCGGAAAAAAGGCGGCCGGCGGCGCCACCAAGCGCAAGGCGCCGGCGTCGGCGCCGGCGAGCGCCGCCGCCCACGAGACGGCGCCGGCGGGGGTGGCGCCCGACGGCGCCGGGGGTGACGCCGCCGCGGCGGCGGCGGCGGCGCCTGCCAAAAAGGCACGGCGGGGGAGCTCGGGCGGCGACGCGGCGGCCGCCGCGCCCGTCGGCGTTGGCGGGACCGCCGCCGGGGGCACGAGGAAAAAGCGCAAGGCGGCGGCGGCGGTGGTGGCGGCGCCCGCGGTGCCCCTCGACGCGGCGGCGGCGGCACGCCCAACCGCCGCCGCCGCCGCCGCCACCGCCGCCGCCGCCGCGGGGACGCGCGCGGGTGCGCCCGCCATGCCCGTGGCGGACGTGGACTTTGGGCGGCTCGCCGGATTGACCGACGGGGCGGGCGCCGCCCCCCCCCCCCGCCGCCGCGCGCGGCTGTCGGCCAAACCGTCGGCGGCGTTGCTCGCGGCGGCCACCGCCGCCTCGGCGGCCGCGGCGGAGCTGGACGCTGACGGGCGGGCGGCGGTCGGCCTCGACACGGCGCTGACGCGCGCCGCCGGCGGGGCGGTGCGGGACGACCCGCGGCGGATCCGCAAGGCGCTCGACCGGGCGGCCAAGGCCAAGGCCAAGCGCGCCGCCGCGTGGGCGGCACGCGAGGCGGCGGCCACGGGCGACCGCAAAGCGCGGGTGGCCAAGCGGGAGACCAACCTGGCCGAGCGAGCGGCGGCGCGCAAGGCGGGGTTGGCCAAAAAGAAGGGCAAGGGGCGCGCCAAGGTCAAGCGGCGGTAGGCCGTGGGCGGGGCGGGGCGGGGCGGGGCGGAGACGGGGCGGGCGGGTGAGGGGCGCGCTGCGGTGCGAAAGGGCACCGCACGCGTGGCGGTGGGCGTACTGGGGTGGACGGGAGAGAGCAGTATCTTTGCGGCCGAGGCGCGTGTGCTGGGGAGTGCTTGGCTGCGGGGCCGTGGCGGGTTTGTCGTGGCTGTTGGGGGCGGTGCGGGTTGCCATGGATGAGACGCCGCCTCGGCGAAACGGGTGCATGCCCCTGCATAAAGGAAACCCTGCAATCTCTTGGCACGTTGGGGTCGTCGGCCTCCACGGGCTGCATTGGACGCCATTCCAGGCCCTACGGGCCTGTTGGCACGCCTGCCCAACATGCCAGTCGATCGTGCCAGTTTGTTATCCAATCACCGAAAGAAGATTCCACCATTCCAGGACTTCGAGAGGCAGTCCACAGCGCCCCCGCAAGGCGACAGAAGCATGCAAACGTCACTCTTTTGAGGTGACAAGAACATGGAAACCTGTCACAATGCGAACAACTGTGACAAGTTCTGATGATCAGCACACATGCACCGCCAGGCCTGCCTGCATTTCTGCCGCGAACGAATCGGCACCTAACAAATGGAGCAGCGCAGACGTGGCAACCCCAGAGCCGCAAACGAGCTGCTATGACAATAACGAGGACATTACGTGGGGATCATGCCATCCACCCGAACGAAGACATATGCGGTGGCCATCGCCTGCATTTTCCTGGGTCTCACAAAGAACGACCACACATTCTAACCGACACATCACCTTGATGCGCGATTGGTGAAATCTGTGGGTCAAACGACAGCATCGACGGCGCATCGCGCTCCCTCAGCCGCCGAAATACTAGCATGGCTCCACGGCTCGTCATCCATGAACCACCGGGCACCAGGTTTCGATGGCAGCGACGGCATCTCTGTCTGCACTTGACGGCCGCACATTTGACCGGCCGTCATTCAAGAGACGCCATTGGTGGGTATCCCTCATCAACACTAACAAATCATCTTTCGTTTTAGGCATACAGTACCACGACCCGTCAATACGTTGGCGGTCAACAGGACATGAACATCTCGCGTGAGACGGCATCGAAATCACATACGTAGACCAGCACTGAGGGGTGACGCCCGATTGGTCGACCTTGTCCGTTGAACTATTCAATGCGGCATCATAAGCAACTTCTGCCCACAGTTTACGGCTCCGCGGCTCGTCGCATGGGCACCAAGAGGCCCTGAAGATGTGTGGCTCTAGGAGCCCGCGCCCTGCTCAGCTTCAGCTTGACGGCCGCTTGTTTGACCGGGAGTCGTGCCCGACACCGGATTGGTGGATGACATCATGCCCCGCCCGGATCACGGTCGCGTGGCAGCTGCACCGCCCTGGGCGCGCTGTTGATCCAGCACCGTCGGCCCGCATTGCGCGGCACCGCTGGCCCATATTTTTTTTGGCCGGGTCCCCTGGGCCATAAAATTTCTGCGCCTCATCCATGATATCTGATTGGCGGATGACATCATGCCCCGCCTGGATCACGGTCGCGTGGCAGCTGCACCGCCCTGGGCGCGCTGTTGATCCAGCACCTTCGGCCCGCATTGCGCGGCACCGCTGGCCCATATTTTTTTTGGCCGGGTCCTCTGGGCCATAAAATTTCTGCGCTTCGTCCCTGATATGTGATTGGCAGATGACTTCATGCCCCGCCCGGATCACGGTCGCGTGGCAGCGCCCTCGGCTCGCCGATCATCCATCACCGTCGTCCCGGGCTGCGCGGCTTCGCTGGTCCACCATTTTTGGCACCAGGTCTTTGAAGCTGCAACTTTGGCTCTGCTTTCTTTTCGACGCGCCGAGAAAGCGAGTTCGTTGTTCGAATTCATGACAGCTGGATTGTGCCAGGACCAGCGTGCCACGGCCGTCCAGGATGCCGCCACTTTCGGCAATGGACAGCTTCTGGTTTCGGAAGTGCTTCGCACATGGCTGAACGAGCGATTCTGGTGGGTGAGTGCGGCAAAAATACTTCTACAGACAATGTCACAATATTCAGGCGCGCCCCAAGGGCGGACGTGGTCCAGGTGAGAGCCCAGATGCCGAGTTGCGGGTTGGAATCGGACATTGATGGCTCAGCAATTCTGTTTTTTCAATACACACCTAGAGAATTCTGATCATTAAGGTAAGAGGCCAATTCATTCCGTCATCTGGCTCTCGTGGCGCAGAATCCTTTATAATTTGGATCAGAAAGTTCTGAGGCTCAGTTCCGCTCGTGCCATTGGATGACACCGTGCGTGACCTCATCTGAAATCGAGTCGGAAGCCTGTACTCACACTGTTTCCCAATCTTACATATATTGATCAATGTTGGGGATGTTTTCAATCCGTATTTATTTGTGCCCTGTGCATTGCGCCTCGTTCCTTGTGGCCTGGTCGCCTGGCTCTTCGTTGTTTCGCTTGGCATCTACGTGGCCCTAATTTCTGACCGGGTCTCCCGCTGGGAGGGCTCTGCGTGGCGCTCGCGTGGGGTGGGCCTTGTCCTAGGGGGCCGCACTGGGCAGAGGTCCTTGGAAGTCACTCCGGGGTGCACTAGACAGGAGTCCGTTGCTTGCCCTCCGCCGTGGGAGCGCTTTTCGGCACTGTGTAGGCAGTGGCGGACGAGCCTCGCCGTGGCCGTCCCCGTCGTCACCCCGACTGTGGCCCTCTCCGCCGGCGCCGTCTAGGTGCGCGTCGCTGCGGCAGCGACCGCCATCCCCACTCAGACGGCGACAGCGGTCAGCTGTCGCGGCAGGATCTGCGAGTGCGCGTGTGGGATGAGCCCCATTCAGCAGGCGGCACCTGGCAGGATTTCAAGACGAGCTCTTTGGGGATGGCGCGATTTTTGGCACTGTGGAGGCCGTGTGGGCTGAGGTGGGCGGTAGTCGTGGGCGTCGTCACCGCGATTGTGACCCCCGCAGCGGGCGCCTCCTCACGTACGTCGCTGCGGCCGTGGCCCTCTTTGTCTCTGCGACGGCTACCATTGATGGGGCACGGCTCCCTGTTGTTGGCCGTGGTGGCGCCTCTTGCAGCGGTGGCGCGCCGTCACGCGCTCGGGGCTGTTGTTGCCACCCGCTACGGCGTTCTTGATACTCCTGTATCCTCAGATCCATGTCGGGCAGCAGAAGGTCCCCCCCTAGAGCCCCTTCTCGCCCTTTGCGGTGCGGATTCCTCTCTGACCTCGCACCCCTCGTTGACCGCGCGCGGGACTCGATACACCTTCGGGGAGAAGGTGATGACGGCGGTGCTGAGCCGTGGTTTGCGCCTGGGGATCTGGGCATGCTGGAGGAGGCCTCTGATGACGAAATCTTGGCGAGCGGGGGGCATGGGGGTGGACGTGGCGGGCCTGACGGCGATGGCGCCGGCGGCACTGCCGCAGGCAATGACGTAGCCAATGACCGTGACAATTCGGCAAGCGGGGGGCGTGAGGGGCGGGCCGGTGCCGCCGGGGGTGGCCGTGGTGGGGCTGACGGAGATGGTGCCCATGCCGACGGCGTCGATGGAGCCCATGCCGACGGTGTCGCCCACGCTGACGGCGTCGATGGCGCCCATGCCGAAGGCGTCAGTGGCGGTGGTGCTATTGATGTTGGTGCCATTGCTGTTGGTGGCAGTGGTGCTGGTGCCAACGGCGGCGGCAGCAGCAATCGCGCCGTCAACAGTGGCCGTGCAGGCAACGGTGGCGTACGTGTTGACGGTGCTAGTGACGGAACTACCCGAGGAGAGCACAGGGCACGTCTCGAGCGCGTTGCGCCCGAGATTTTCACCCGGGAGCAGCTCAAGACCTTTTTCGTCGAGGAGCTTCGAGTTATCCTTGGGCTAGCCGCTCGCCAAGCCCGCGGAGCAGGCGCCGTGCAAGTGCAAGGCCGCTTCATCAATGGCGCTCAAGTGATGGTGTTAACGGAGCTCATGGACCCTTTGGCTGTGTGGACGGCTTTTGTCGACGGCGCCGTTCGGGCCTTCTGCTCGTGCGGCGGGGTGATGGCGACAGGCCAGACGGCCGCGGCCGACGACATAGAGCCCGTGGACTTGCAGGTTGCCCTGCAGGAGAGCTCATCCTGCCGCCATGCCGCCGCCCTCCTCGATGCGTACGACTGCCTCTGTGCTGACGTGCGCGCCGGTTCGCTCGACGAGCTGAAGCGGTCGTGCCCAATGTTGCTGGGCTCCACGGAGGGGGCTCCCGTGGAGGAGGACGACACAGTCGTGCTGTTTGCAATGCGCTCTGGCAAGCGGAACAACATCCCCATCTACGCGGTGTACCACATGGGCATCTGGTCGCCGGCGGTGGTGTGGCAGCACGGTAACCGGCACCGGCTTACGACGTGCTGCTTGCTTTCGTGCCAGACCCAGCCGTGGGCATGCATTCACGCCAAGGCCGTGAACCACGAGACGCGGGCGGACCGGACGTCGTCTTCTCAGGCGGTGGCGGACACCATGGACGCGATGCGGCTCGGGGCGGACGGGATCTTGGACGACGGGGAGCAAGAAGAGGCCACCAGTGATCCCGCGCCGCCAGTATCTGTCGCTGCTGCTGCTGCGGCAGCCGCGCTGGAGGCAAGTATGCGGCCGCGGCGCTCTCGCAACATGTTCCCCTGCGTCAGGGAGGTGCAGATGTGCGACCGCTACGCCGCGTTTGTTGATGAGGAGCGGGAGGCGCCTGGCGAGGTGAACTTTACCGATTTTCTACATGTAGAGGACGAGTGCTTTGCGTGTGATGACCGATGGACGGAGAGCACGGTCTGCAAGCCAACCCTCGCGACGCTGTTCACCATTCGTGGCCGGCTGGCGATCGTGACAAGGTCGTGGACGTGCGCACGCGGCCACGACGTGGCCTACGACGGCTCCGTCGACGGGCTGTTCGCCTTCCGACCTGAGACGGTGTACACGCGGGTCTTCCTCGACAGCATCATCGAGTTGTGTGTCATCGCTCGAAGCACATTGGCGGCAGCGTCGGAGTTTTTGGCCAGCTTCCTTCGCAACACAGCGGCCTTTGCGGAAGGGGAGCCGGGCCAGGCACGCCAGCAGCTGTCGGACGCGTGTGGAGAGTTTTGCGACACCCTCGTGGTGCCCAAGGCGGCGTTTGTTTGCCATCGGTGTGGCGAGGACGAGGCCGTAGGTGGCTCCTTCCACTGCGTTGTTTGTGACGGGCAGATCTTGTCTGTGCTACAAGAGCACGTGGTCGCCATGCTGCGGCCGGGTATGAATGCCCCCCGAGTCGACTTCGCAATGAACTTCGCCTGCGCTGTGCGCCACGCTGCTCCCCGCCGAGTTATCCGCAATCGTGTGCGGGCCAAGCCGACGGATACCTCGGCGTTGACCAAGGCCGAGGCGGAGGTGTGGCCTGCTTTTGCAGCCGTCGCCAACTGGCTGCCGCCCACTCCCCCGTCACTACCACGCCTAGGTCCTGCACGCACGGCCAAGGAGAGGGAGGTAGCGGCCTTGTGGGCCGCAAGCGTCCTAGTCAACACGTTTTGCAAGGTGGACGTGGCTGAACCAGCAGGCGCGGGCGCGTTGGAGGTGCAGGTTGCCGGCGGTCAGCCTGGCGAGCTGCTGGATGAGGAGGACGGTGACTTGGTGGATCTCGTCGCGGGGAGTTCCTCAGACCGTGAGGCGAGTGGAGATGAGCTGGTGGATGAGGAGGGGCGCGTCGCCGGCGCTGCGCCGGGCGGCACAGGCGGAAGTGGCGACGATTCCGAAAGCATCCTCGCTCAAGTCGACGGGTGGCTGCATCCCGAACCGCAAGCGCCTGCTCCCTCTCTTGGCACGCAGCCGAACGCGCCGCAGTCGTCCCAGGAGGAGCTGTCTGCGGCCTTGCAGCGGGTGGTTCTACGGCTAAGAAGACCTGCCGGTGAGGCTGGGACCGGCGACCAAGGCGCGACCTCTAACCAACGGCCGCAAGTGGCCCAAAATGAAGAGCAAGCTGCAGCAGCGGTGCCTGTCGTGCCCGCACCCCCCCCATCGTCCTCCGAGCCCGTGCCTCCCATCCCAGCGGAGGACCGCAGCAGGGACGAGCTGGCCGCCGACCCAGTTCCTCGCACAGCGTATCCGTGGCTCACCCCGCTGACGTCAACGGCGGCCGGCGTGGGGCTAGCGAGGCAGTGCGAGGGCTTGGTGGTTCTTGACCGCAACGACCCCACCTCGCCGCTGACGGAGGCCGCGCTGGAGAGGACACAAGTCATCGCTGACGCGACGGACGAGCAGGACCTCATCGTGACAGTAGACAGCGTACCGCTGGACGTTGGCAACTTGAAGAGGACGCTGCCCAACCAGTGGTTTGTTGATGAAGTCATCAACGGCTACATCAACCTGTTACGGCGGCGGCAGGCAGAGACGGCGCGGATGGACCTGGACGCGCCACGGTTATGGTTCTTCAACACGTTCTTCTACGCGAGGATGCACGTCCGCGGCCGGTACGACTACCAGCTCGTGGCCCGGTGGTGCGGCCGGCTCAACCTCTTGTCCTTCGACAAGATTTTTGTGCCGATCAATGTCTCTAACACGCACTGGGTGCTCGCGGTCATGTACCCGCGGACCGGCGTGATCAACATGTACGACTCGCTCAACAGCAGCAACGAAACGCTTGTGCCTTCGTTGAAGAAGTGGGCAGCCGACCACGCTCGCGAAGTCGGAAACTACCCCGTGGAGTGGCGCTACGAGCAGATGCTCAGCCGGCAGCAGGAGAACTCGGACGATTGCGGCGTGTTTATGGTCACGGCGATGGACTACCTTGCGCGGGGGTTGCCCCTCGCAACCAGGACGGCGAGCATGCACTACTACCGCCGGCGTATATGCGCGTCGCTGCTGGCAATGCAGCTTTGACGTGGCTCACTTGTTTGTGTTGTCCCGTGAGCATTTGTTTAGGTCTTGCGGCTCGCTCTGGACTTTCCTTTTTTGGCATTTCGCACGAAGTGTGGTGCGACTGTGCCTGTTATTGTTCCAGTGAGCGCATAAACGGGACCCCCTCCATGTGCAGTGCAGGCCATATGCCTTTGTGCTTCAATCAGTTGATGGCCACCATGCTTCCGTGTTCGTGTGTTTGCTCCCCGGGTGCTTCCTCGTACTGCGCCGTGCGTACATGCAACGCATGCAGGTTCGTAGCGTGTCTGGGCGCACAAAGTCGAGCATGCCATGTACCCGCTGTGTCTGGCCAGCGGCAGAACCCCACGCTCCCTTGGATGCGTCGTCATAACAGCGCCAGAGGCAGAGCCTCGCGCCGCCGTGGACGCGTCCCCCGAACGGCGTCAGCGGCTGAGCCCGAACCTGGCTTGCACGCGTCGCCAGGAAAGCACCAGTGGCAGGGCCCCAGGCTGCATTGGACGCGCCGCCAGGAAAGCGCAGCCGGCGTGTACGCAGCTGGTCGAAATACGACAGTCACGGTCAAGAAAGCGATTTCATGCGAATTGTGAACGACCCTTATTTAGTGAAGGAGCTGAGAAGGGCATCTCGTTAACATTTAATCGATTTCCATTCCAATATCAAGATCGAATTTATTTTTCTGGTTAGAACGAATGTCACTGTGGCACAAATTCGCAATTTACAGCCGTTCTCCCAAAAATCCCGCACTCCAACAGTTGCAAAAGAGTTCCAAATCGGCCTCTACGACCCCGCAGAGGCCGATTTGGAACTCTTTTGCAACACTTGGAGTGCGGGATTTTTGGGAGAACGGCTGTAGGACCCTGTTAACGGGTATGGGTGCGCTTTCAAAGTCTTTCCTCTTTGGCGCTGGCAGTGTGGCGCGCGTCACGTGTGGCCCAGCCGTGCCATCGTCGCAAGGGTAGGTTGCTTGCCCGCTGCGGGGACCACGTCCGCGTCGGCTCACCGCTTGGTGCCTCTCTTTGCGCCTGCCAACACTCAACCGGTGCTCTGTGCCGGCTGCGGGTGGCGATATCTGCAGAACTTGTGAACAGGAAAGGTGCCTGTGCGTGGGGTTTCTTGTGTGAGCGTTGTCGTCGCGCCCCATCGAGCACCGCACTGCCTCTGCCTCCTCATCGCCGACCGCACCGACGGCCACTCTGCGACTTGTCACAACCGACAGACGGCGGCCGTCGGCGCCAACAACTTCCCTTTCCACAACTTTCTACTTGTCGTCGTGCTCGCGCTGCCGCTGACGCTGGGCCACCAAGCCACGTGCCGCGCCTTCACCGACACAGCCGTGCTCCTACTTTTTAGCCGCAACATGTCCTCATCTAGCAGTGAGTCCGAGTTGGGCACGTCTGCGGCTGCTGTTTGCTCGCTACTAACGGGCTTTTTCCCGCCTACCAACAACCACAACGTCGAGATTGACCGCTGGCGCAAAGTGCGCGTCTTCCTGGCGGCCATGACGGCGGAGCCAGTGTTCAACCTGTTCAGCGGTTGCGATCTCATCGGCGTCGAGGTACTGGCGCGTGCGCTCATTGCGGGCGTGCCGAGCCGCGAGTGGCTGCCCTTGACCAAGTCTGTAAAGCGAGTCGTGTTCATATGGCAGTTCCTGCTGCTTGTGAGGACCAAGATGGACCAGTCCCGGCTGCTGAGCCGTGCTGTCGGGGAGCTGCTATTTTTTGGGCTGGGTACCGACGCTGAGGCGCTCAAGATCTGGTCCGAAAAGGCACCGGCCGACGCCAAGGCCTACCGTGACCAGTGGAGAGTGACCAGTGCGGAGCAGTACAAGGTGTGGCTGAGGTCCATCGGCGTGGAAGATGCCGTGAGCCACCTGAAGAGCGGCGTCAACTCCGTGGAGCGCGTGAAGGAGCAGGCCAACGAGGTGCGCACGGGCCAAGTGTGGCCGGGTCGCGAGGTGCTGAGGGCCTACCTGGAGGACAAGACGGCCGAGAAGGACCGGAAGCGGGCCGCAAGGAAGCGGGCAACACGCGGCAGCAAGAGGGCCAAGGTCAAGAAGCGCAAGGCGTGGGAGAGCGACGACTGTCGGCACGACTACCCTGTGAGCGTTTTGCGCGCCCCAGGCGTCATGACGTTTATGTGCGGCTGTGGCTACATCCTTGGCTTTGAGCTCCTCCGCGAGACCGAGAGCCCGGCCCACGTGGTCGCCGCCCTTGCACAGCGCTTCCATAAGCTTCCGCGCGTCGTGTACTTCGATACGGCGTGCCAGGCGCAGCGTAACGCGGTGCGCCGCATCCCTTGGCTGCTGCATGAGGCGCTGACAGCGTGGTTCATTGACAGATTCCACCGATGCAATCACCATTGCTCCCCAGTCTTCAATGCCGACCAGTATCCCATTCTGACGCGCGGGCATGACACTTCGGGCGCAGAGCGCCAGCACAGCATCAAAAAGAAGTCGAAGAGCAGCTTGAACTACATGTCGCAGCGGCGGTTTATTGTGCGGTCGCGCTACATAGCAGCGCACAACAACATCCGTCTCTCCCAGAGGCGCCGCGCTGTGCTAGACGCGGCGGCGGGCAAGCGGGTCAACGGACGTGTCGTCTCCGAGGAGGTGCAGCACAAGCCCGTGGAGTCGTTCTTCCACGAGTCGATGGTCGCGCACTGTGAGGTTGTCAACTGTACCTGCAGGGAGGGCCAGCCAGACGGTGATGGGGCCGACCCGAGTGGTCTCCAACGCAAGGTTTGATTGCGAGGCGTGCTCATGTGATCTCGTGTTTTTGTTGCTTGGCCGACATGCTGTTGTGTGACTTTCATGTGTTTATCGTCTCGGGCACCCGCTGTTAGCTGAGCCCAGGAGTAAAATCACGGCCACTGCACTAGCGCCGTCCCCGCAACCCCTGCGCAGCTTTCAAATCAGCGCGTGGTGGGTGTCGGCGTCGTCCACACCGTACCAGCTCGGTACACAAACCACGGCAGCGATAATTGGAGCTGGCACCCCTCCGAAACCGCCCACCACCCGTCCATACCGCCCCAAGAGCAGCCGTCGTCGTCCGACACCATACAATACGGCGGATTCGGCGGCGCCCCAAACCGTGGAGCACTCGGAGGTTTGTCACTTAGGCGCCGGGGCGGTCACGCAGTCTAGCAGTCGGGACAGGCGCGTCGCTCGCGGGCACGCTGGAAAGGGCCACCGTGGGAGCGCTGCACGCGAGCGAGGTACGCAGGGAGTGAGGTGTCATGGCGGTTACGGAGCAGTGGGGATGGCGCAGGGGGCGGAACGAGGTGCGACGGCCTGCCGGTCAGCTGTTTTCAGCACCCGTCGCGGCCATAGATGGGGATGCCGTGAGCACTGCCCCATCTCGAAAACGCATAGAGGTACGACCGAGGAGCCCCGTCCATAAGTTACCTTGGTGCAATAGTCCGCCGCACTGGTCGGCTCGCTCAGGGCACTTAGGGGGGCGCTGCGCCCCAACCAGCCATCTGCAATGCGCACGCCTGCACCAGCGGCACGGCGTACCCGCGTAGGGGGTAAGGCTCGGCGCAGCCCAGCAATGCGGTGCAGTTGGGCAACCAACGCCGCAGTGAAACAAAAATGTCAACGGAGCGGCGGTGCGCGGAGTTGGCGCGCGAACGAGAGTTTGGGATTAGTTGGGAGCAATGGACGCAGGACCAGATCACAGGGCCCCAGCATTTCGAATTATAGTTGTGATGCTGACAGCTTGCCAACACAGCCGCTCTCTCTAAAATCCCGCACTTCAAGTGCTGCGGAAGTGTTCGAAATCGGCCTCTGCGGGGTCGTACAGGCTGATTTGGAACGCACACTTTCACAGAAGTCGGAGAGCAGGAGGTTTGAGAAAACGGCTCTACTATTCGACTACTTCTATTTAGATGATATCGTAGGTTTTGATCGGTGACAAATTTGATAAAGTGCGCTCTCGCTTGTTTGGTCCGCTGCTGCTGGACGCAGTTGGCTGCGAATCTGCGCCAGTGTACGGTTGTCGCACTCAGCCAGGCGCTTGCCTTGCGCTGGCCAATGACTGCCGCGAGTCCGACGCCGGCACCTGGCGACGCAATAGCACCGATGCCTTGACGGCGCCGCTGCCGTCGAGCGGCGGCCACGTCAAAGAACAGTGGTGCGGCCACCAGCGGGGGCAGCCAGATTCACGGGCTAGGGGATGGGCGGGGTTGTCGCTCCACGACAAGCCACGTTCAGTTCTGCACGAAGAGCCACGCCCACTGCCCGTAAGCTATCGTTGGTGCACGGGGTGTCGAAATGACCACTGGGGCACTGACGATGCCCCTGCCGTGGGTCGATCCGTGCTGCTGGACGGTAGTCCAAAAAATGAATGTGCACCGAACTGCGGTGGTGATGTGTTCATGAGCGGGCACCACTTCGGCTCAAAGCGCACCTGCCGCGTCCGCTTCCAACCAAGCCACCCACCTGCAGATTCCTGCACGGCACTCATCGCGTCCACAGGCTACCCCCTCCCCGCCGTGGTATCTCGCCTACTGCCATGGCCCCGCAAATCCATTGTGGGTCACCCCCGAGTCCTCCGCTTTTCCGCCCCCGCACCGACAGTCCGAACCCACGTCGTCGTCTTGTTTTTACTAACACACGTGCCGCACTTCTTCTTTTGGCGCTCACTTCTTGGGGTCAGTGAGTCCAGTGGCGGGTAGCCACCCCGTGGCTGGCGTCCATCGCAGCCCGCATCCTCCGCTCAGTCCGCCGTGACCCTCATCTCAGTTGGGCCACAAGAGCATCGCGTTTGCCACGTTAGAACCAGCCGGAGCCCACTTCTCGTGCCGCTCCACCCGCTTTACGGCCACCAAAATACTGGCAGCGGAGAGGCGGTATAGAGGCAGAAAATACTGGCAGCGGAGAGGCGGCCGCAACGCATCCCACAGAGCTGTTGTTGGGAATGTGCGCCGTAGGCTAGCCCACAAGTCGCTTTGATCGCGTGTTGAGTTTCTGAGTTTGGGTCGCCGCCTGCACGAAGAATTGATACGTCGCGGAACGCCACGACATCTCTTCAGACAGTGCAACACACAGTGTGTGCAATACACCGTCTGGTGCAGGACAGTGCCTCGCGCGCGTGTGCTGGAGCCCAAACATTGATGTAGAGTCAAGCACATCTGGGTCTGGATTTGAGCATCTGTGGCGGCATAATCGTCAATTCCCCTGTTTGCGCCTGACTCGAACGGTGACTGCTCTTTTCACACTCCACACCCCATACGCGTCGCACGGCTGCCTGCACGACGGCCCCGACTGGCACGGTATCGGTGAAATGTGTAGAATTTCAGAGGACTAGCGATACTTTTAAAGACAAACCGTGGGCCAGAGCATGGATCACCGAAATCCAATGAATTGGCACTGACTCATCTGAAAATCGTAAGACACTTCCACTATGTCATATGTACTTCCTACTCTAAATGTAAATCCTACAACTCGAAGGGGGATCACAAGTCAGCAACCAATTTATGGGAGGCGTCCGAGCAGCCCAGCTGACCATTTGCTCAGGCCTCGGTGCTGCTGCCCGCGTGAAGCCGTCGTGCTCCGTCTCCGACGGTTGCCGGTCCCGAGGCGCCTGCCCGGGCAGATTCCCTCCTTGCCCGCGTCGCTGGCCAGCCGGCGCCGTCGCCTGGTGTGCGTGGCACCCGTTTTCGGGGCCGGCGATGTAAGGTGAAAGCTCTTTAAGCGGGACGAGCGGGACGCTGCCTGAAAGACTGATAGATTGAGGGCGACGCGCAGATAGCCTCTGACACTGGCCAATCCAGTGAAACACGTGTTTGACTGACACTGCACAATCCAGTTGATCACAAGATTGCGCTTCCCTCGTCGGCTACGGCCGATGCAATAGTTTTTTTCTCCGAAAGAACAGAGCATTAGTCTCCTGCCGGATACTCTATCCCTTCCGAGCTCTGCAACTGAGAGAGTGACCTGTCCATTCGGACCTCTCCTCCCATCTGTACCGGTCTGCAGTAGTGGCTCGTGCGGAGCTGACATGGGCCCTTCCGGTTGAAAGAAGAGCAGAACGACCAAAACACACATTCTCTGCAAAGGAACCCATTTGGTGCATCCAAGAGCGCTGGTCACGGTGGTATGCGTCTTTCGTCGTTCATATCTATCCTTGATGCTTTTTTCGCACCGGCAAAGTTCAAGCAGTCCGAGGCCGCCGGCGCCACTCCACCACCACAAACATATCGCTTCATCGACCTTATATGAGCGGAGGCGAGATAATGCCAGCATTGGCTCAGCGACGATTTGCCGCCAAGGAGGGATGGCGTTTGGGGGGGTGGAATGGGGGATGCGAATGGATCATAAATCCTGTATTGTAATTGCTGGAGACTTACTATCACCTAAGATTTCACTACTGTTGAAACGGGGCCAATATCATTTTACTCGATACGCAGCCATTGATTCCGTTGGGCTGGGCATTTGACAGGGATGGGCCATCGTCGCTGCCGCGCCACACATGACGGCCATGCACGACCGCCGCCGATCGCCGCCCCGCACATGCGCGAGCCAACACCACCGCCGCCGGGCGTTGCTGTCGTTGCTCGTCGTCCCTTCCAAGGGTGGGCGACCACCGCCGCTGATGGAGGGTGCCGCCTTCCTCCCGTTCCTGACCCAGGTGTCCTGCCACACCATTCTGTGACTACGGTCGCCGCTGTGGCTACGCCGACCGGTGGGGGTGGGCAGTACCAGTGG
>ENA-ORXR01002384-ORXR01002384.1-marine-metagenome-genome-assembly--contig:-NODE-2384-length-18014-cov-3.713441_pt1 | contig 18014 bp, 13 predicted proteins | sample MGYA00237866_ERZ511479 | MGnify/ENA metagenome assembly ERZ511479 | reverse complement strand
TAGGTCTGCTGCGTAACTCGGTTTCAAAGTCGCAAAGTTCAGGGTTTGATGTTTTTTGATATCACCTGAAAACTCAGCATAAGGGTCTTCACCGATAGCAATAATGGCGATGGTATTTTCATCCGCTTTATTGATATCAGTAACAACATTTTTAGCGCCAATATGCTTTTCCAAGGCCATTTTCAAGGTTGTTGCGCCGGGGAAATCTTCAAGCGTATTATCCGTTCCTTGCCAAGTCAGCGTCCAACCCCCAGTCTGCTTACCAAGGTTATTGACTGCACTACCAGCAAGGTATATCTTTTGTGTTGGCTTTAGCGGTAGTGTGTTTTTATTATTTTTTAACAATACCAGTGACTTACGCACCGCTTCGCGGGCTAATTGCCGATTTTTTATTGAGCCTAATTCTTGCTGCTTTCCAGCGAGTGAACGCATTAGTGGCCTGGGTTTATTCCAGAGATTGGCACGCTTTTTCACCCGCAAAATTCGCGTTACAGCATCATTAATACGCGCCATCGAAATCGTGCCATCATTAACCTGAGCGATCACATTGTTATAAAACGGCTTCCAATCTTTTCTGTCTGTGACCATAAAGATATCGTTGCCTGCATTGACGGCAGCAGGGCAGTTTTTAGCGGAGCATCCATTTACTTCTTTATGTCCATTCCAATCGGTCACCACGATGCCATCAAAGCCCATTTGTCCTTTCATTGCATCAGTGATTAGGTATTTACTGCCGTGTACTTTCTTATTGTATCCAGCCTTATTCGATGGGGCGTAGTTCTCATCATTATGCCACGAGTTAAAAGAGCTCATTACAACTTGCGCACCGGCTTCTAAGCCAGAGAGATAGCCTGCCGCGTGAATGTTGATTAGATTTTCTTTAGACGCATAGTTTTTTCCACGATCAACCCCTTTATCAGTTCCGCCATCCCCAATCCAATGTTTAACGTTTGAAATGACTTTGCTGTCTGTCTTTATCCCTGCTGCACCACCCTGCAAACCATCAACCATTTTCCCAGCATAGCTGTAAACAATTTCAGGGTCTTCAGAGTAACCTTCATATACCCTTCCCCAGCGTAAATCTCTTGGTACCGCTACGGTTGGCGCAAAGGTCCAGTCTAATCCTGTGGCAGCAACTTCTCTGGCCGTAGCCTGACCGATTCGGTAGATCAAATCAGGATCGTTTGCCGCACCTAAGCCGATGTTATGTGGAAATACCGTCGCACCAAATACGTTGTTATGGCCATGCACAGCGTCTGTTGCCCACATAAAGGGGATTCTAAACCCTCTCCCTTTGTAAGCTTCATCTAGCGCCGCCCAGTAGGAATCAGCTGCCTTAACCCAATCTAAGGCTGAAGCATGTTTCTTCTTTCCTGGCCAGGAGCCACCACCATTTAGTAGAGAGCCCAATTTATACTGTTTAGCTTCGGCCGGAGTCACATGGTCAAGACTCGGTTGAATCATTTGCCCAACTTTTTCTTCCAAAGTCATTTTTGCCAGTATCGTGGCAACTTCATCTTCTATTGTTTGCTCTTTAGGTATAGCACTTTTAATCTTTGGCCAGTCGGAATGATATTTCATTAGAGGTGCTTTTTTAGCTTTCGTACTATCTGATTTTGCAGCCTTAAGATTCCCCTCAGGCGCTGTGCGAATCGTGCCGCAAGCGGTGAGTGATATAAGCAACGCTGCTACCAAGAATAGCTGCCCCAAACGATTCCTGAATGCCCACTTAATCATTTTCATGACTAACCCTTACGGTGATATCGCCTTCATAATCCTCTGACACGTCAAAATTAATCGGCCGGCAACACACCTGACAATCCTCGATATAGCGTTGTGGCAGTTCTGAAGTATCAATAAATACGTCGATACTTTCTCCGCAGTAGGGACAATCAATCTCACGGTTATCTAGTTCATTCATTAACAAATCCTCCAACTTATTCTGTCAACATCTGCCACAATCGCTTTATCGCACTGGGTGAATCACCACGATTGTTGTAATAGCTAATATGATCCTCAGGCTTAGCAGTATTAGATAGTACAATTCCCCAAAGTGGCTTTATTTCCTGAGGTAGCATGGAGTAGCGAATATCAATCACCCGGTATGGGCTGTCTTTATCCAACGCAATATACCCCCCTGAAAACCAGCGGAATCGTTCGATATCTTTGGCCTGTTGTGAGTTTTTATCCAGCCAGGGCAAGTCACGATCGATAAGGAGTTTATTGATCGAATCGCCCTGCCATACAATAGGTTCTGAAAAGCCGACTTTGACTGCATCAACATGGTATTGATCTTTGGTTTCATAGATTAATTTCCATATCCTGACGTTAGCAAAACTCGGCTTAGCTTCTAACCCTACGAGATCCAAACCTCGTTTAGCTGCCTGCTCATAACCCACCGCTAGTGCACGCTGTTGCTGCGTATAAGAAAATCCGAAATAAGCCGCTATCCAAATCACAGCGATAAATGCATATCGTCTAGCCTTTCGCCTAGACGCCAAAACAACCAGCGCAATGAGTGGAATAGTAACCAGCGGGTCAATGATTGAAATCGTATCCCACGCTACCCGAAAATTGCTAAACGGCCACAGTAGCTGCGTGCCATAGCTGGTACAGGCATCCAGCAAGCCATGCGTGGCAAAACCCAATAAACTCCAGATAAAGGTCTGTAAAAAACTTAAGTTCCAGCGCTTACCGAGCAGTAGGTATAAAAACACGCTACAAATCAGAGCGCCAATAGGAATAAAAATTAATGAGTGGGTGAAATGCCGGTGGAACTCCAGCGCAAACAATGGATCATTAGTAGATCGCAATACAATGTCCAGATCAGGCGCCATTCCGGCAATCGCGCCGATCACCGCGGCTTTAGCTAAATTTTTCTTTTGACTTCGAGTCTGTGCGAAGACCGCACCAAACACACCCTGCGAAACTGGATCCATTCTGGTTTCCTGAAATTTGTATTATTTTCGGCAGCAAATTCTGCTATAGCGTTGAAACCAAGGCACGATAACGTTACAAGCGACAGGCCTAAAAAGGCGTCAAGCCATAGACTTTGCCATTTTGCGGTTTGCTGTATAACCAGCTTTTTACCGTAACAAAACGTGGGTGGTGTTGAGGGCTATAGATGATATCGCTTAGCTGCAACTTACCTATTTCCTCAAAGGCTAAGTTGTATTTGGCCATACGTATATTTTGTCGCTTACCGTTTATTGCTAAGTCAAATGAGGCGACGGAAAAACCGGTTGATTGTGGATTCCACAGAATACGTCCCAGTACTGCTTTATTGTCCGTCCCGGTGCCCATCTGACGGTATTTATTTAGCTGCTTATCATGCAACCATAAAATCCACGCATCTGCGTCATTAACCTGTTTAAGATCACGAGTAATGTAGGCGACGTAGCGATTATTGGGTGAGACGCTCATTCTGCCCGGTGGCGATGTCAGATGACTCGACACTACTTTCTTAGCTAGAACATCATAGGTGTTTAACGCCCGGGAGCTGGTTGGCTTTCCTGCTTTATCATTAATAACGGCAGAGTAATATAAGTGCCGCCCATCCGGTGACCAGGTCATGCCGAAGCGAGTCGCGTCTTTAACCGGAAATATCTGTACTTTGTTTGTTCGAAGATCCTTGATGTGGATATTATGACTCTGGTTCCATATTTGCTTTAGGTAGGCCACACGTTGCCCATCAGCGCTTAATACGGGCGCAGAAACCAATCCTGTGCCATCCACTACACGGTGTTTACCACTAGGCTCACGGAACATGATTTTTTCACTGTTTCCATAGCCTGCGGTCTTAAACACATAGGCCGGCTGCTTAGCTACAGATGTAGCACTCTTACTTGATTTAGTTACCTCAGTACCACCACAAGCAGCTAACATTAATGCGGCATTTAACAGTATCGCGAATCTAACTATTGGTAAATTTTGAAAGTTATCATTACTTAATTTCATCGAAGTCTCTCCCTGACAACGCTAACATTAGCACAATAAAAAATGGCGTGAACCGTTACCAGTCCACGCCATCGATCAAGCAGTTTAACGAGCTTTTAGGGGCTACTGTCAATCTGCAAGATAAGGTCAGGCTGCTCTCACAACCTTGTCTTCTGTTTTATTTTCAAGGCTAGTCGAATCTTTGCCGACGACTTGCTTCCTTGTCTGATTAATAGAAATACTTTTCGGCTTCATCGCCTCAGGTATCTCTTTTAACAAACTAATGGTTAATAGTCCATTATCAAGGTCTGCGTCAGTCACTTCAACATAATCAGCAAGATTAAACTTACGTTCGAAGGCACGGTTGGCGATTCCACGATGCAGATAGTTTTTATCGCTATCATCGGCTTTGTTGCCGCGAACGGTCAGCACGCCTTTTTCAATGTTTATATCAAGATCGTCTTGAGTGAATCCCGCGACAGCCAATGAAATGGTGTAGCGGTTATCTTCAATTACCTCGATATTATAAGGAGGATAACCTTGGCTAGACGAATCTGATCTCAGTGCATTATCTAACAATGAGGCCATTCGGTCAAAGCCAACGCTATTACGGTAAAGTGGGGTTAAATCAATTGTATTCATGACATATTCTCCATTAGAAGCCATACGAATTAAATGAGTTGTTACCGATAAAACACTCAGAGAGTCGAAGTATCGGTAAAACTAATCTATGGACAACCTAAAAATTTTCAAGCGTTTCAAATAAAAATTTTTCCAATATAATTATTTTTAAGATGTATTGAAACCATCGACTGCTGGCCAAATATCAATCAACCATTGTCTTACTACTTTGAATTAATGGCTCGACTATCAATGACTTAGCAGAAGAAAATTCCTCACTTTCAAATAACGAGTGAACATCGCCATCACGATATAACAGCTGCCAATAATTATCATAGGCCAGATCTTTATTAAACGCATCAAGAGCAACTTCCTCTGGTGTTTTGTTAGAGCGATTCGATCCTTTTGCCGTAAATTCAGCTGAGGCGAAAGCAGCTGGTACAATAAATTCACTCAGTGAGGTTTGTGCCCGGCGATAACAATCCAGAATCGCCAATAGGCTTGCTTTACTGTTATTAACTTCCCCAAACTCCAGATAATTATCCATATGCATTAGGTAAGTTTTTTTAGCCTGGTCAATCTCATTAGGGCTATTTAAACAAATCAGGTGGTTCAACCAAGCCATCAGTTTCGCTTTAGGCTTAGAGCGAGCGTAGCGGTAGATTAGGTTGCCATGTTGGTAGGCGTGGTGCAGTTTACCCAGCAATCTATATTTATAGCTGCCCTGCACAATTTCATAGTCAATGGCAGGATCATCAAGCTTTTCACCCACCTCAAGATTACGTATATTGTTAACAAACTTTTCTAATTCTCGCCCCATCTCGGTAAACAATTTTTCGCCACTAGGGCCAGGCGGCCAGCGACCTTCTGCACGCAACCGTTTGAGATAATCCTGATTCACAGCGCTGTAGTCGGCATTGAACTGTCGCCCCAACCAATCCTGATTCACAAAGAATCGCTCCAGGTTATTCAATTCAAAGACTTCCGTATCGCCCGCTAAGTCTTTGCTTCTCTGAAGTCTTAGCTGCAAGTGTTTTTCTACAAAGTAACGCTGGGGATGGTCTATAAAATGAAACAGGTCTTCAAGATCGACCACCATTTCATCATCCGGGTTTTCACGACCTTGCAACTCACCTTGCCACCAAAACTCATGATGTTTCAGTTGACGCTTCTGAAGGGCTGTCGCGACATCAGCAGCCGCTTTAGAGTAGCTAAACAAATTGGAATCCGTTAAGAAATAACGCTCACTAAAAGCTTGCAAGGGGTGCTTAGTTAGCACGCTTTGAGCGGGAATATTGTAATACTGCTGCAAGCTATCAAGCAATTCAGACACCACCACCGAGGGCGGAATATCATCGTTATTTTTTATTGACTGGCCGATGTAGCTAATAATAATTTGCTTACGCGATGAAACCAGAATCTCCAGAAATTGATAACGTTCATCAGCGCGGCGAGAGCGATCTCCCCGCCTGAAATCTTTTTCCATCAAGTCAAATGCAGCGAACCCATCCACTTTTGGAAACTCTCCCTCATTCATTCCAAGCAGCGCAATCGTGGAAAACGGAATGGCTCGCATGGGCAGCATGGAGCAGAACGTTAGCTGGCCCCGCATAAAGCCCGTCGCCGTTTTTTGCTCAGAAGCCATCGATTTTAAATGATCAGAAAACACCTCTAAATTAAGCGTCTGAGTATGCATTGCGGCGGATTCCGCTAAGGCATCGAACAGCTCTCTCAAGCCATTCCACTGCAGTCGTAAATCGTTGTTCTCGGTTAATAGTTGCGCTGAGTAGTCACGTAAAACCTCCAACCACTGACTGAGCGTCTTTTCAGTAGCAAACTGTTTTCTTGCGCGCTTGAGGAGTTTATAAAAGGCATAAAAACCACCCAGGGTCTGTGCCTGAGAGCCCTCGATATTCGTGTAAGGTAAAATACCATCGCTGAATTCATCATCGCTTGGCACCGCGTAGCCCATTAACAGTCGCTCTAACCCTGCTTCCCAGCTATTTTCAGCAAAGTCACCCACGCCAATCTCAATCCGATGCTCTGCTGACTCCCCCCAACGAATTCGTGTTTCTGCTACCCAATGCCGCACCATCAGCATATCCGCTTCGAACAAGCCAAATCGTTGCCGCACCACCGGCTCTTCAAAAACAGCCAGCACTTCATGCCAAAGCATACGGCTTTGACTTAACTCAAAAAACCGTAGCAAAATATCCAGCAAATGATTAGTCTGCCGCAAACTTCGGTCAGCAACCGCATAGGGAATGTCATCAAATACCGCATTGATATAAGGTAGATACACCTGTATATCAGGTGCCATTACGACAACATCTCTTAAATCCAGCGCCTCATCAGCATCAAAAAGCGCAATTAACTGATCTTTTAATATTTCAATTTCACGCATGCGGGTGTGGCAAGCATGGATTGAAATACTGCGATCATCACTCGGCTGACTGTAATTTACATCGCCCGCACGATTTAGCAAAATATCGTTTTGTAGTTGGCTTAGCAGGTTTAATTCACCGGTGACTTCAACGCCATCAAACGAAGAAATTTCAATTTCATTAGCATGCTGCTCTAAAAGCAACACCTGAAAATCCCTGCCTTGTTGACCCAACATACCCAATAAAGGATTAATGGGTAAATCATCTGCGGGATTGATTGAGAACGATTGAGTTGACTGCTGATCTAGCTGTGCCTTTACGCTTTTATTGCTTTCAGCCCAGAACTCACGACAGGGATTCAGCAAATAAAAATGTACCTGTATATGTTTAGATAAGGCTTGCAGGTAGCCTAGGTACAAAGGCGATAAGGTATTAATGCCCAGCACTGAAATACGTTGCGGTAATAGATCTTTCAAATCGCCGCTGCGTCGCTCATTTAGTTGACGAATCGCATCCAGCCAGCATTCTCCTCGATGCTTTGACTGCTCAGCATCTAATGATGCAATGAATTGTCGCCACAGCGCTGATTGCCATAACTGCGTACGGTCACTGACTTCATTGTTAGCAGGAAAATCTATCGTCTCACCGCGCTGCCAAAGTGCCAACCAGTCTGGGCGCATAAACATATATTGATCAAATAAGGAGGCTAACTGCCGAGCTAACTGATAACGCTTTTTTTCCTGTGTTTCCCCTTGCAAATAGTTTGCCAAAGGCTGTAAAGCAGAATCACTGATATCCCGTAACTGTGCTTCGAACTGCCACAACAAATTATCACGACTGAACACATCTTGCTCGAGGCTTAACGCTAGTTTCTGCGACATATCATTAAAAAAACGTGCCGGAAACAGATACTCAAAGTTTGCCCAAAGTCCCCTTTTTTCCGCTAGCTGTTGTGACAACCAACGCTCCATGCCCTGGCTTTGGATCAAAAACACCTCTTTGGCAAACACGTCGTCCTGTGGCGTTTCTAAAATCTTTACCAGATGTTCTATCAGGTTTTCAGCACGGTTAGAGGTGTGCAGCACGAACATATTTCAGACTCGATGATGGGGTGATGGCAATTATATCAGCTTTCTTCTATCACACTGGCCTCCTGTCTGCGGTTAAGCTAACAGTCGACCTTGGATAATTAGTATTGAATAAGGGTGCACCAAGAAAGTCTATGAGTGAAGCGTTATGTTTTCCGAAATTACTAAAATTATTAAATCAGGACTCAATCGCAAAATTGCGAGTACTGTAATGTTCAGTATTCTTCTTGTGGAGTTCATGTTACTAGTTCCCTCAGTGATCAAATACAAAGAGGGACAGGTGCAGATGGTTGAAATGCACGCTGAATTATTGATTGAGACACTCGACTCTGCGCTAGTCAACATTGGTAGGATTGGCGACCCTAAACAGTTTTCTAACCACCTGCAAAATCATGAAATGGTTAGAGGATTCTCAATCTGTGGCAAAAACGGCTGCGTTATTCGTTCGGGTGAGCCGGTTGACCCGATGAGTGAATCAATGGGAGTCAATGGGAAAAAATTATCAGAAGATTCATCAAGAATGGAGGTAACCCGAAGCTTAAGTGTTGCAAGTGACCCACTCTGGGTGGTGTTACGGGTGGACTCAACTATGATCCATCATATGGTAGGCCACTACATCTGGAACACCCTAGGCCTCATTGCTCTAATCTCTATATTCGTCACACTCGGTGCGTTAATTGGCATCGCGCTAATCGTCATTAACCCCATCCTAAAATTAAAACAAACGATGTATCTGGCCATGGAAGATCCTACCCAGCCAACCGAATACATTATTGAAAATAATAATCAGGACGAGATCGCCGACCTGACCCAAACCTATAACCGTTTTTTGTTCGATATCAGTCATTATCAGGATCAGCTGAAAGAATCGAAGCGAGAAGTTGAACGCGGCCTTTCAGCAAGTGAAGCACGCTGGAAGTTTGCCTTAGAAGGTTCTGGAGATGGCGTTTGGGATTGGAATCCAGTCACTGACGAAGTCTTTTTCTCCAAACAATTTGTCGATAATCTTGGCTATCGTGAGGAAGAGTTTATCGACCGCATGCTCTCCTGGAGTGAATACGTCCACCCGAATGATGTCACTGCCGCTAATCTCGCCATGCAAAACCATCTTTCAGGCAAAACCAATGATTATTCGATAGAGCAACGTATCAAGAATAAATCAGGGCAATGGGTATGGATGTTATCACGCGGCATGACAATAAGCAGAGATGCTACGGGCAAAGCAACCCGTGTGGTAGGGACGCACACTGACATCAGCGCTCACAAAGCGTCAGAACAATTGATATGGCAACAGGCTAATATCGATGCATTAACTCAGCTACCTAACCGTCGCTTATTTAATAATCATTTACATGCGTCCGTGCAAACCTGTAGCGATGAAAACGCCAGCTTTGTATTAATGTTTTTAGACCTGGATAACTTTAAGATTATTAACGATACCCATGGTCATAAAGCAGGTGATCTATTACTAAAAGAGGCTGCCAAACGCCTGAGTAGCTGCATTCGAAAGCAAGATATCGTGTCTAGACTGGGCGGCGATGAGTTCACAATTATTCTAAATCAGATTGAACATTCTGATGATGTGAAAAAAGTTGCAGAAAACATTTTGGCAGCGCTGGCTAAGCCGTTTCATATTGACCTTGAAGCATTCCACGTCACGGCCAGCATCGGTATCACTCACTATCCTGAAGATGCCAATACTCAGGAAATACTGCTGATGAATGCCGATCAGGCAATGTATGAAGCTAAAGCACTAGGCCGTAATCGTTATTGCTATTTCTCATTGGAAATGCGGGTTAGTGCCCAAACCAGAATGCGTACCATCAATGAGCTTCGTGAGGCGGTTCAGGAAGAACAGTTTGAAGTTTATTTTCAACCCATCGTTTGTTTTAAAACGGGCAAAATTGTCAAAGCCGAGTGCTTAATTCGCTGGCAACACCCTCAGCAAGGTCTGCTCGGTGCTGACTCCATTATTCGTCTGGCTGAAGAGACGAATATGATTGTGGATATTGGTAACTGGATATTCCAACGTTCCACCGAGCATCTGGCGAAGTGGCGTCAAAAGCATGATGCCGATTTAAAATTAAGCGTCAATACCTCACCGGCACAATACATAGATGATGGCTTTGCGGTTGAAGCCTGGTATTCACACATGGACAAATTAGGACTGCCTTACGACTGTTTGATTGTTGAAATCACCGAGGGATTATTATTAAATCTCGACGATAATGTCATGAATAAACTTGAGAGGCTCCGCAAGGGCGGTGTTCAGATCGCACTAGACGATTTTGGAACCGGCTATTCATCGCTTTCATACCTTCAGGAAATACAGAGCGACTTCCTCAAAATCGACCGCTCATTTGTCAACAATATTATGTATGATAAGAAAACAAGAGCCTTATGCAGCGAAATCATCAAGATTGCTCACATCTACAATACTCAGGTGATTGCTGAGGGCATCGAGACTATTGAACAAAGTAAAGTATTAACCGAAAGCGGCTGTGACTTTGGCCAAGGGTTTCTCTACTCGAAACCTGTTTCTGCGGATGAATTTGAGAAGCTATTGCGACAACAGGGTTCAAAAGCCAACCGGCAGCCAATTAAGCTCGTGTCTAATTGATAAGATTAATTGCTGTGAACAACGTTTGAGTAAAGATTTAGTATTACAACTCCGGCAAGGATAAGTAATATACCTATCACAGCGGGCAGATCCAGCGTCTCCTTGTGATAAAATACTCCAACTAGCGCGACAAAAACGATGCCAATTCCTGACCAAACGGCGTAAGTAACCCCAAGGGACATAGACCTGAGCACCAAGGTTAGGAAGAACAAGGAACAGCAATAACAGGTAAGTGACAAAAGGGTTGGCCAGAGCCGAGTGAATTCATTGGATGATTTTAAGGCACTCACAGCAACAATCTCAAAGATTATGGCAATCACAAGAAAAGCATAGGTTTTAACCACTAGCATGGTCTGCTCACAAAATTATTTAGGAAAACGGCTTGATAACATCATCTCAGAGCATTCGCAACTAATCGATATTAATACCCTGGAAACTGACCTAAATGAAGCTTGCGACAATTAATCTATACCAGTTTGCTGAACAAGGCACCTACTGGTATGAACGCGACGACAACAACACTTACCAATCAAGACAGTGGAAAAAGAAGCAACGTTGGGTCGAGCAGCAGCTCAAGGATATGGATGCTGACGTCGTAGGGTTTCAGGAAGTTTTTAGTGTCGATGCGCTGCAAGCGTTAGCTAACCGCAGCGGCTACCCCTACTTTGCAACGACAGACGCACCACGCACAGACCCTGAAGATGGTGAAGTATTTACCAGCCCAGTCGTCGCCATCGCATCACGCTATCCATTTAAACGCGTTCAAACGATTTCGATAGCGCATGAACTCAAAGAGAATCTACCGCTTAGTAATGAGTTCAGGTTTAGTCGTAAGCCTATTTGTGCGACAGTGGAAAGCCCTGATTTAGGCGATGTCATGGTGTACGTAGTACATCTCAAATCTAAGCGTCCAATCGTGCCAAGAGACCACACTTATGCTGAGGAGTTGCCATGGAAAGCGCGTTTCAAAGATACCTTATTAAGACGTTCCAGAGGCGATGTGCTTTCGATGTTACAGCGAGGTTTGGAAGCGACAGCACTTTATCATGATGTCATTCATCAGCTAGACACCACGCCGCAAATTGTTGTCATGGGTGACGTTAATGATGATGAATCTTCCTCGCCATTTAATGCGTTGACTCAGCAGCAAAAACTATTTGATGTGGGTGGTATTGAAGACCATGATTGGCCGCAAGAAGATAAACGTGAGCTTCACGAACACCAATTATTTGACAGCTTTGTCGTCGCGCCGAACATCCGTTCAAAGACCCGACCTTACACTCACCTTCACCGGGGTCATCCAAATACACTGGATCATATTCTGGTGTCTAACGCGCTGAACCCTCGCAATAACGAAGCGACCGGGGAAGTTTGCCATTATCAGGTTTATAACCACCACATCCGTCATGATGAGGTCGATAATAGGTTGCAGTCGGATCATGGCCAGGTGTGCATTGAAATCTTGCCGACTGAAGTTCCTGACACATTGCAACAGCAATCTAGTTTTCAGCAAAGTAAACCCAGGCGCATTTGGACGAATGATTGCCCTGAAGGAGAAGCGGCCAGACTTAAGTTTATCGAATCGGCTGGTGGCGTTTATCAATCCCGACAAAATTACCGCCAGTTCAAATCCAATGATAAGTGGAAACATTTTTGGTCATTCTTTTTTGATACGGATCGTGGCTGGGTAAAATCAATTTATGGTTCCATTCCGGTAGATACCTTAGTGCAGAAAAAACGCCACACGATAGAGCACATCGTGCCGCGTTCGTTTCTACAGGAATATTTAATTAGCAAACGCGTGCCTCGGCATATTCGATTTGGCGCAGATACCAACCCTCTGAACTGGGTGCCTGCTGATAGAACACTAAACTCGCGCCGCTCCAGTTTTCAATTTGATTTTAACGATGACAAAGTGGTTCGCCCAAAACAAATTCATTTAAACCCTGAAGCCTATTCCAGCACGGGTATGGATAATGATGAAGAATGGGTGGTGCCAACCCGCTCCCGTGGAGACATCGCACGCGCTATTCTCTACATGCTGCTCACTTACGAAATCGATGAGCTGTATGCGGATCATATCGAAACACTGGTGCATTGGGCCAAAACAGATGCTCCCGCCGACTGGGAGTTAGCTTATAACGATTGGGTGCATTCGCAGCACGGCATTCGCAATCCTTTGATCAGTGAGTCAGAAAGCAAACAGTGGCTGGAGGATGAAAAATTACTGGAAGGTTTGCTCTGCCAAAACTACTCACATAAAAAATCACGCTAAAGCCATAACCATGTACGTTGGAAATATTCATGATCGCTATTGGCTCAGGTTGTACTAATTCTTCATTAGTGAGTTAAACTAGTGCGTTTCAATAGGTCTACTGATGCATCGGATGTCAGCGACGCATTAAAATACATTTAAGGAGAAAGTCATGGCTCGGGAAGTGGTTGTAGTAAGCGCAGTTCGTTCAGCAATTGGTGGTTTTGGAGGTTCGCTTAGCAGTATCGAACCTCATGAATTAGCCGGCCAGGTAATGAAAGAAGCCGTCACACGCTCAAGTGTTGACCCTGAGCACATCAACTATGTCACTGTAGGAAATGTCATTCCTACCGACAATCGGTATGCCTATGTGGCGCGGGTTGCAGCGATACAAGCCGGACTGCCTAAAGAATCTGTTGCGATGAACGTCAATCGTCTATGTAGTTCAGGATTACAGGCCATCGTCTCTACCGCGCAATCGATCATGTTAGATGACTGTGATTACGGAATCGGCGGTGGTGTAGAAGTTATGTCACGCGGCGGCTATATGTCTCCAGCCATGCGAACGGGTGCACGGCTAGGCGATACGCAGCAGCTGGACTTAGTTGTATCTGCTCTGCATGATCCATTCGGCGTTGGCCACATGGGCATCACCGCTGAAAACCTGGCGGAAAAGTGGGAGATCAGTCGTGAAGAGCAAGACGCACTTTCCGCAGAATCTCATCGTAGAGCCGCCGCCGCGATTGCTGAAGGTCGCTTTAAGTCTCAAATAGTCCCGATAACTATCAAGACACGTAAGGCAGAAATCACTTTTGATACTGATGAGCATGTTCGTCCAGATACCACCGCCGAAAGCTTAGGCAAAATGCGCCCGGCGTTTAAAAAAGACGGTACTGTGACCGCTGGCAATGCTTCAGGCATTAATGATGGCGCAGCGTTTATGGTATTAGCTGCGGCAGAAGCAGCTGAAAAAGCAGGTCACAAAGCAATCGCCAGACTTGTGTCGTACGCAGTCGCTGGCGTATCGAATGAGATCATGGGTGAAGGCCCCATACCTGCTACTAAGCTAGCGCTGAAAAAAGCTGGGCTAACATTGGATCAAATGGATGTGATCGAGTCTAACGAGGCCTTTGCAGCTCAAGCACTGGCAGTCTCCAAGGGATTGGGACTGAATATGGAAAAAACAAATCCTAACGGTGGCGCAATCGCTTTGGGGCACCCTATTGGCTGCTCAGGCGCATTTATTGCGACCAAGGCACTATACGAATTAGAACGTAGCGGTGGAAAGTATGCGCTAGTGACTATGTGTATTGGTGGTGGTCAGGGGATAGCAACAATTTTTGAGCGAATCTAAGCGAACAGCCTATCAGTCGATAAGGAATAGCACCTTATATGGGGAAAAGAACCCTTGATTTTTCGGCAGATGCATCAATATTATAAGCACTGATTATTATCGATCTAAATGGAGTATTAGAATGAAACTCATCCGAAATGTTGGCAGAAAAGATAAAAATATCCGTATGGCAGTAGGTATTGTCTTAATACTTATTGGTTTATTCTCCTCAAAAGTTTTACTGACTCTTCTTGGTGTAGTGATACTAGCGACGGGCATTTTTAGTTTTTGCTGGGTTTATACACTACTTGGCATGAACACGGCTAGTGCTATTGAGCAAACCACAGCTAGCGAAGATTTGACCGAGCGCGCAGTCGAAAACATCGAAGATTTTAGAGAAGAAGCCGTTGAAACTGCGGGAGAACTCAAAGATAAAGCTGAAGATGCTGTTGATGATTTCAAAGAAACTGATCTTGGTAAAAAGGCTGAAGAAAAGTTTGATGACCTTAAGGAAAAAGCGGGCGAGGTAGTTGGCGATATCAAGAGCGGTGAGTTTGCAAAAGATGCCAAAGAAAAACTTAGCGACCTTAAAGAGGATGCATCTGAACTAGTTGATTCTGCTAAGGATAAGCTGGCTCAGTCACGGGATAACAATCCTAAAAGCTAAATCTTACTATGCAAATTGAGTGGGACAGATCGGTTTTTGAACCCGTCAATTTTGCAGGCAGACAGTACATTATAAAACGCGACGATTTGTTGCTGCCTATTGGTGGCAACAAAGCGCGTAAGTTAGCTCATTTCGTCCAACAAGATCTTTCATCAACAAGCAAAATCATTAGCTACGGCGGCGCACAGTCCAATGCGATGCTGGCACTTGCTCAGTTTTGCAAGCTACAGTCGCTTACTTTTGATTACTTCACTCGACCAGTTCCCAACTGGCTAAAGACCAAGCCCATTGGCAACTTAGAACAAGCGTTAAAGCATGGAATGAATTGGCATATCAATCAATCTGGTTTGCCGCCTGAAAATACAGACGATAACAACCTGTTGATTCCTCAAGGGATCTCAATGCCTGAAGCAGAGCTAGGCATAAAAAGGCTTGCGACTGAAATCATTAATTATTGCTCCGAGCACGAAATAAATGATGCTGTGGTTGTGTTACCTTCTGGAACCGGCGCAACTGCACTGTATTTACAGCAGCACTTGCAACAAACGGTTTACACAGTCCCTTGTATTGGGAATAGCGAGACATTGGTACAATTTTTTAAACAGCAGCTGCCTGACGCAAAACGCTATCCTGTCATTTTGGAAACAGAACAATCAAAGGTGTTCAGGTTTGGTGAGCCTCATCCTGCGCTCTTGCAAGTCTATCTAAAGTTGCAAAAATCAACCGGCATTGAATTTGAATTACTTTATGATGCAAAGACTTGGCTAAGTCTAACGAATTGGCCGTGCGGTACGCCTATTATTTACATTCACAACGGCGGGACCAGTGGCAATCCAAGCATGTTGGCGAGGTATCGCCGCCTTGGACTCACGAAGTAGGTTTTGAACTGTCTTGAGCTGGCACGGTCATTTGATGATTGGCCTTGAGCACTTTAGCTTTAAGATAGGAATGATTGCCTGCGCTGATATAAGCACCCGTAGTCACCATCTCAGACACGGTAATATTGTAGTGCTGCAGCTGATGCACCTTGTTCGGGTTATTGCTCAGTAATCGTACGGTAGATGCATCCAATGAATGCAACATTTGCGCCGCCACTTCAAAGTCTCGCAAATCATCCGCAAAGCCTAATTTTTGATTCGCCTCAAACGTATCGTAGCCTTCTAGCTGTAGCGCATAAGCATCTATTTTGTTGTACAAGCCAATACCACGACCTTCCTGACGCAAATAGAGGATGTAACCACCCTGCTCTGCGACTTTTTGAATCGCTTCTTCCAACTGTGCACCACAATCACAACGCTGCGAGGCAAATACGTCACCGGTCAGGCATTCTGAATGGATACGGACTAAGGGAATCTCAACTGAATCATAATCGCCTAGCGCGATGGCGATATGTTCTTTACCATCGACTAAGCCACCAAAAGTGATAAATGTTGCCTCGATCCCACCTTCTTTATGCAGGGGAATAATCACCTTATTGCGAACACTAGCATCTTTTGGCATCGCTGCATCCGGATTGATGTGTGAATTGTTCGCCATGCAACCAGCCTATTGTACAAAACGCAATTTTAACAATAACCATGGGTACAAAGATACGCTGATTCACTTTCAATTAGTGATTGCGGATAATTTGTCTGAACGGTAAGCCTTAGTTATAGTGTCGCCTCACCAGCCAAAAACTTGAGAATGATGTTGGAAAAAAGTATCAGCCGTCCCTACTATATTGGCTTACCCCAATGGCATCATCCTGACTGGTATGCGCCGGAACATAAAGATGCCGACTCGCTAGCGGTGTACTCACGTCATTTTTCATCGGTAGAGGGAAATCACAGTTTTTACGGCTTGCCTAGTGTCAACAGCGTTAAACAATGGGCGGAGCAGACGCCTCCGGATTTTCAGTTTTGCTTTAAATTTACCCGAACCATTAGCCACAGCGGTAATTTACTTGCTTGCGATCATCTGGTCGAAGAATTTATCCAGCGCGTATCCCCACTCGATCAACGCATTGGTATTATTTGGCTACAGCTGAGTCAACAGTTTTCACCGCGCCATTTGGACTCTTTAAATCAATTTCTTGAGAGGCTCCCCAAGCAGTATCACTACGCGGTTGAAGTACGAAATTTACGCCTTTTTGATAAAGCGGAACATGAGATTAAACTCAATCAGATATTAAAGCAGTATGATGTTAATCGAGTGATATTTGATACGCGAAGCCTATTTGCAAACCCAGCTGAAGATGATGAAACGCTTGATGCCATTCGTAAAAAACCGCGTGTACCGACACATGTGATTGCATTGGCTGATCGGCCATTAGTGAGGTTTATCAGCCCATTAGATCTTGAGTTATCTAAAAATACGCTACGACCTTGGGTCAACAAGCTATTACAGTGGATTGATGAAGGTAGGACGCCCTACATCTTTTTTCATACGCCGGGGAATCAGAACGCGCCGGAGTTGGCGCAGTGGTTTTCACAGCAGGTTAGTCAGGCGAGACCTGAAATTAAACCTTTAGCGCTTTGGGATAGAGAGCCTAAGCAACGCTTGTTGTTATAAAGCAAAAATTGATCTGGTTATACTGACGGTGAAATGAAACCGTGACTGCCTTTTTTACACTTTGTTTAGCACTAAAAACTGATGTCTTCGTAGATCTCAGCCAGCGTTAGCTCCATTTCTGGGCATGGCAGTTTTAATACGGCATCTAACCCTACAAAGCTTTCTACCCACCATTCGCCATCTTCTTTTCTGTAGAATAGCTCAACTTCTTGCTTATTTTGCTCTACCAGAATATATGCTTTTAACGTTGGAATATTCATGTAACTGAGAAGCTTTTCGCTACGGTCTCTTTTTTGGGTAGATTCAGATAATACCTCAACGATCAGGCAGGGCTTTTCGAGGTAGTAGTCATCGACATCGTCTACATCACAACCGACAACCACATCAGGATAGTAATAGCTTTTAGTTTCAGCCACTCTGACTTTCACATCTGAACAGTAAACCGCACAAGGTGTTCTGCGTGAAGCGTCTCTAAGAGACATCATTATATTTAAGGAAATTGTAGTATGGCGCTTGCGGACAGCCACCATTACACGAACATGACCATCTGTGTATTCGCAC
>ENA-ORXR01002383-ORXR01002383.1-marine-metagenome-genome-assembly--contig:-NODE-2383-length-18015-cov-6.333984_pt1 | contig 18015 bp, 22 predicted proteins | sample MGYA00237866_ERZ511479 | MGnify/ENA metagenome assembly ERZ511479 | reverse complement strand
AGACCCCCCGCTCAGCGGGGGCGAAGGGTTATTTACGGATCCTCGGCCTCCGATTAGCGACGTGCTGCCAATCACGACAGCTGTTATGGAATCCAGATTGGCGTCATAGAAACTCTGAGGGCTGACAGAGCCGACTCGAGCAATGGATACCCAAGCACCGATTCCACATATGAAGCCTGCCAGAGCATAGACAGACATCAGTAGTTTGTTCGTACGAATTTCGGCAAGCTCTGCCGCTTCCTTATCATCACCGACAGCATATACATGTTTTCCCCACGCTGTCTTGTTCAACACAAACCAGACCACACAAAACATCGCTATCATTAGGAATGAGCCATAGGCGAATACCGCGCCACCAATCTCAACGCGCTGACCAAACAGTTTTAGCAGGGGTGCGAACTGATCGATATCCTGACCACGAATGGACTGTGATTCAGAATACAGAATGAGCAAAGCAAAAAATATATTCCATGTGTCTAGCCTGGACTATTCATGAAACGCCGAATCCTTTCACCAGTCCCTTTTTCTGTAGCGAATTCTGTGAATGAGCGGAATACAGACTGTATTTCCGACCGAGCAGGATTTGCTACAGGAAAAGGGAATGCGGAAGGGTTTGGTGATTTCATGGATAATCCAGGCTAGAGAAACTATGAACGGTGGAAGTCGTAGTCTTGTGACTAGTGCTCCATTAAGCGCGCCACATAGAGTCCCCACTAAGATACCTGCGCTAACGGCTAGTAGCTTTGGCACGTGCAAATCCATCGCGAACTTACCTGCCACCACTGAGGCCAATACCATAATTGCTGCGACCGATAAATTGATGCCCGCGGTAAGAACGATCAAAGTTTGTGCACAGCGGAGTATGCCTATTATCGTGACCTGCTGAATGATCAGCGAAAGATTGAACGCGGAGAAAAAACGATCCCCTGCGAAATAGCGGAAACCGATGGTGGTTAATATCAGTATGACCACTGGCACCATCGACGAGTAATCATGTAGGAACCGTTGCAATATTGCGATTGGGTTTTTCCTGCTTGTAGAAATAATGCCATCGCTCTTCTTTGTAGATTGGGTATCCATTGTGCTGCAGTGATGTCGAGGAATTTATGTTGAAAAAGTCTGGCACTCGATGATCAACCTTCCTTCCTATGATGACTATATATGCTTAGCGGAGTGTGCTTGAACAGCATCAGTACGCGATTGACTCATATCAATAATGAATTAGTCACATCGCTGCCCGGAGTATCCAGTGTTCACTTTTCCATAACACTGCGCTCTGTGTAATTGATGGGTCTACGAAACTACGAGTCGCAAGCACAGTAGGGAATTAAGATGCGGTATTGAAATGCTGACCTGTATCAATTGAATCTATTGATACTTATGAGATCTTCATTCGCGTGCGTTGCAAATCGAATATTGCCATTCAACAGAGCCTAAGAGTCAACTCCATGTAATTGACTATTCGGTCTAATAAGCGAGGGTAGCAGGATGAACATAGAGACTTTGTTTAACAAGTCGATCGGCGAGATTGAACGACTGTTAAATACTAAAACTGTGGTAGGTGAGCCAATCATTGTGAACGGCAATACTGTGATTCCTTTGGTCAGTATTGGATTCGGATTTGGAGTGGGAAGTGGTGAAGGCAACGACCCGAAAAAAGGCACTGGGCATGGTAGCGGTACTGGAGGTGGTGGTGGTGTAAAACCAATTGCGGTCGTTGTTGTTAACGACGATGGCGTGATTGTTGAGTCAGTGAAAGGTGCCAGCGCCTCCTTGGTCGAAAAAGTTGCGGATGCGGCTGTGAAGTTTGCACCTACAAAGTCCACACCAGATTAAAAGGCATTTGATTGATAAGTGCGCCGCTCATGAGCGTGGTTAGCACTATTTTCGTCTTGTTAGCCATTTTTTTGTTGCTGCTTTCTGTGCCTGTGCAACTGGCCATAAGGAGTTGTGGCATCGATGGTTATAACACCGAGCTTTCGGTTCGCTGGTTGTACGGTCTGATTCGATTCCAGGTTTCATTAGATACATTTGCGGACAGTCAATCATCAGAACGTACAGACAATAATCCAAACCGTCGAATCTGGTTAAAGAATAGGCGTGAGAGAAAAATAGGGCGTAAGAAAAAGTCAGAGTCTGTATTCAGAAGCAGGTTGTTTTATCGCCGCCTATTTCGTCTTGCGATGGAACTTCTCCGCGCGATTCACTTTCGTGAACTCAGTTTGCGCTTACGCCTAGGGTTGGATGATCCAGCAGATACAGGGCGGCTATGGGCTTGGCTAGGACCTTTGAACACAACATTGCAAGCGGTTCAAAATTGGCAAGTAAATATTGAGCCAGACTTTATGAATGCTGTAGTGGACTTTGATCTGAGTAGCCGCATCGTGTTTGTTCCGTTGCAATTAGTGGCGGTGTTAGTTCGTTTCGTGCTTTCTCCCTCATTGCTTTTACAGGTTTATGTAGGAAGACGCAGGCATGAGTGAGTGTACCAAAACGGTAAGATGGCAAGCTGGCCGCCGGGTTAAGGTAGGCAGTGTGTCAATATTGTTTATTGATCAAACCTTTGTCTTTGGCTCTACTTCTGTGCTTGGACATAGCGGTTGGGTCAGCGCAGAGAAAAGACCGTGCGCAATGGTAGTGCGAATCAACAACGTTACACATATTCATGGTTTCGGTATTAGTCCGCTGCTCAACATGGATCAACTACGTGATCGAGTACCAGATTTAGATGAGGCAGTAGCGCAGTTATGAGCGTTTTTTCACCCGACATCTACTTGGATTGACCGAGTAATGCACGTTGCGCCAACGCGTTCCATTTCAGGTGAGAATTCGATTACACTAATCGAGAGTAGCGGATGTCCTGCGTGGCCCTTAATTCACACACTACTTGCTAAACGTGATTGATTGTCGAAATATACTCAAACTAACAGCCAGGAACACAGAGCCCAGGCCCACCATAGTTGCAAGCACCGGTCAGACCGTGTCAATAGCGGCGCCCCGAAATACCAGTGCCTGTGCAAATTCCATGTAGTGGCGTGAAGGCAATAACCAGGTGAGTGGTTGAATGTAGTCGGGTTGACTTTCAACAGGGCTCATGCCGCCCGACAACATAAGAATGGGTACTATGACAAAAATTACCAGCAATGCAAATTGCGCCATGGTGTGAGCCATCGTACCCAGCAGAATACCAATGGCGGCGGTTGAAAAAAGGTATATCGTTGTACCGATAAGTAGCAAAACCCTTGATTCGGCGATCGGCACCTGAAGCACGGTTTCTGCGACAATGACCAGCGACAGCATAAATGCGATAAGGATGACTAGCCCGTTCGCCCATACTTTTCCCATCGCAATCTGGAAGGCGTTGAGTGGCGCGACCAGGAGATGTTCAATAGTGCCATGTTCTTTCTCACGTAGCAGGGCAGCGCCAGTGAGCACAATGGCGATTATCGAGAGATTACTGAGCAAGGAGTTTATAGCCAGAAACCAGGTGTTATCACCGTTTGGATTGAAAGCACGACGAAGCGCGAGATCCACAGGCGATTCATTGTCATCACCCCTGACTCGCGAGAACTTGGCAACTTCCCGATCAATAATCTCTTGCAGGTACCCGGATCCCTGAGCGGCCTGAGCAACCGCCGTAGCATCAATGTTGAGCTGTATCTCAGGCCTGTCGCCGTGGCGCAGGTCTGCTTCGAACCCCGCTGGTATGGCAATCACGAACAGGTACTTGCCTTCATACATTGAATTGTCGATATCCATTTCAGTGATGTAGTTTGGCGGCTGAAAATATGGGCGATGCAGCGCGGCTGCGATTTGACGTGACAGTGTGGAGTGGTCCGCATCCACGATAACAATAGAGGCGTTGTTGACACTCTCTGCGGTTCCTGTGGCTTCGCTGTATACCGATAGAGAGAAGCTCCAGACAAGAAATGCGACCATAACAGAGTCACTGAAGAAGCTGCGTAGCTCCTTAGTACCAAGCCAGAAGATATTTTTCAGCGAACGCATAAGTCAACGCTCTCGTTTGCGTAGAAAAAACGCTGCGATAAGGGTAAAGACGGGTACGTATGCCAGTAGCGAAATAAGATCACTTGAGAGTTCTTCGAGGCCCAGGCCCTTGGTAAATGAGCCTACGCTCATATGCACAAAGTAGCCGGTTGGCCAAAGCGACCCGATTACCCTTGCCGATCCCTAAAGCGTCGAGATGGGCTGCATCATTCCAGAGAATTGCATGGTTGGAACCATGCAAACAATGGCTGTGACTAATACAGCGGCCACTTGCGTGCGGGTGATGGCGGCCATGAGAAGACCAAAGCCGGTACCTGCTGTGACGTACAGAAGTGCGCCGATGGTCAGCGGTAGGATATCTCCCTTAAATGGTACCTGCAAGACAACCACGACTAGGACCGACATGCCAATGAAGTTGATGAAGCCAATAACCACATAGGGTAGCTGCTTGCCAACCAGAAATTCGAAACGACTGGTCGGTGTGACATGAAAGTTGGTGAGCGTGCCGATTTCCTATTTCCCGAACAATACTAACTGCCATGAGGATGGCGAGGAACAGCATGAGTAAGGTTGCCGGTACCGCGGGTCCAACTAAATTGATACTTTGAAAGCCAGGGTTGTAGCGATACCGTGTTTCGATATCAATCAGTCTAATATCTGCAGGTGATATGCCTAATTCATCGATGAGTAGACGACTAATGTAAGACTGATGTGCTGCTAATACGTAGCCTTCTATCGTACCTGCGCGCTGCGTATTGGCACCATCAATCCAAGCAGAGACCTCTGGCCTGGCATGGCGCTTTACATCTCGACCAAAGCCTGGGGGAATCTCGATGTCAAGCGTGATGTCATTAGTAAACAGCCGTTTTTAAGATCGTTTCGTGTATATACTTCGTCAGTTTCTACGAAGTATCTCGAACCCGAAAAGTGTAGAATGTAGTCACGACTTGCAACAGATTGATCAAGATCGAGTGCCGCGAATCGTAAGTCGTCTACGTCGTGTGATACACCGTAAGCAATCATTAAGAGAAGCAGCATACTGCCCAGTAATGAGAACGCTGAACGCACCGGATCACGTATCACTTCCGCCATTTCCCGGTGACTCAAAGCTAATACACGGCGTAAATTGAAGGATAAGAATGAGGTATCTGCAACCGATGAGGACGTTGATCCGCCGTCATCTCCGAGAAGTGCCTGAGCCTCGGAGTGAGTGTCTGCTGGTCTCTGTTCCTGTGCGGTAATGTGATCTTCGATATTACTGATAAAAGCTGACTCAAGATTCAAGGCATTCTTTTGCTCCACCAGCTTTTGTGATTCGTTGGCAACCAGTACGCGGCCTTCATGCATCAGCGAGATTCTGTCGCAACGCAAGGCTTCATTCATGAAGTTTGTGGATATGAAGATGGTGACTCGGTCACGGAGTGACAACTCTACCAATACGGACCAGAACGAGTCTCTGGCAACCGGGTCCACACCGGAAGTTGGTTCATCAAGGATGAGTAGTTCCGGTTCGTGAATAATAGCCATGGCGAGCGGCAAGCGTTGCCGAATTTCCAAGTGTAGCGAGGAGGCTCGCGTTTCCCAGTATTCGGCTAGTAGGAAGCGCTCTGTCAGCTCCACAATGCGCGGTGCTGATTTCTCATGTGAAATATCGAACAGGCGGGCGTGAAGCTCAAGGTTTTGTTCTACCGTCAACTCACCATACAGGGAGAAGGACTGCGACATGAAGCCTACTCGCTCGCGTCCTTCCAGGCTGCTTGCATCGATGGGTGTGCCGAACACATGTGCTTGCCCTTCGGAAGCTGGCAAGAGCCCCGTCAGCATCTTCATGGTGGTTGTTTTTCCACAGCCGTTGGAGCCAAGATAACCAAAGATCTCGCCATGCTGAATTTCAAAGCTAACGCGATCGACGGCTGTAAAGTCACCAAACCAACGAGTGAGTTCTCGTGCAACGATGGCTGGTGGGCCACCATGGTCTGCCAACGTTGGTATCGAAAGTTCGGCATAGCCATGTCGACGCTCTTCGGGGAGAAGCTGGACAAAGGCTGATTCAATGCTGTCTGTTCTGATCGCTTGTTTCAGCTCAGCTTTCATTAGCTGGCGTTGCTGCTGTAGGCACAGCTTCAGGTGGCATTTCTTTCAAATACGACCAGTCTGGCTCTGGCGACCCATCAAGTTGTGCGTACGCGACACCGCGTAGCCCGGCCTTGACCCGCTCGATATTATGCAGAATCAACACCTGACTGGCGCGAAACTTGACACGAAACATCAGCTTGTCACGTTCCGATGAGGTCTCGACCTGTTTTGGTGTGAACTGAGACTCTGGTGACACAAAGCTCACCATAGCGGGTTTACCGAAGTCTCAGATGTCAAGTTTCAAACGCGCTTCACTGCCAACATTGACCAGATGCGCCTGATGGGCAGGAAGAAAGACTTCCATGTAGATGTTATCGTAGTCCACCAGTGTCAGGATCTTTCAAACAGCCTCCACTACTTCGCCGGGCTCAGCTAAACGATAAAGCACACGTCCAAAAATTGTTGACGTCAGCTCAGCGTCATAGATCATGGCGGATACTTCTTCGCCACCCGCCTTAGCGGCATCGACATTGCGTTGAGCTGACACTAGATTAGCTTCAGCACCTGCTAGGCTTGCAACGGCTACATCACGCTCTGTCTTGCCGATGTCGTACAATTGTTTCGATATCGTACCGTTGGAGATGAGTTGGTTAGTACGCGCGAGTTCTTTTTCTGCAAGTTCCAGCTTTGATTTTGCCACCACGACCTGCGTCTGAACTGCAGCAACCTGGCTTTGCGCACTGGCTATGTCAGCCTCAGCGCGGTGCTGTTGTGCCTTGAGCTGAGATATGTCCATGCTGGCGACACGCTGGCCAACCTCGACAAGATCGACTTCCTTAAAAAGAATCTCCTCGACACGTCCTGAAAATTTGGTGGATACGTCTACCTGACTGCTTCGACTCGCCCATTGCCTGATGCGAGCCCATCAGTTAAGAATTGATCTTCTTGAAGTGTCAGATAGTAGTAAGCTGTGCTTGCTATAACAACAGTAGCCACAACGATGCGCTTCAGTTTCTTGCTCACGGCAATACCTCGTGCTAGAAAAATTGAGGTCTTGTGGCGATACGGTACGCTTATCTACACCTTTAGTATTGACAAGAGACAATTGATAATGTGATTTTGGTTGTAGTCGCATCAGCTTCAATGCGAGCACTTGCTAGTGTGTTAGTTATCAGTACAGTTCTCGCACACACTCACACTCACACTCACATTCACACTCACACTCACATTCACACTCACATTCACATTCACATTCACATTCACATTCACATTCACATTCACACACTAACACTCACTCGCATTCACCGTCTCAGCCTGAGAACGAGTGGAGCAATTAGCGATAACACGAAAAACAATTCTATAGGACATAACTATTTCGCTATTCCAAAGCTCAGAATCTACTGTTGGATATTGATCGGTATCAATCATCTAATGGCGTATTAACTCTATTTTGACTGAAAGACCAACGGAGAAGAATAATGTTGATTATCCGTATTGTTCAAGTACTAACAATAAGTGCTCTGGCAGTGTGTTCTAGCGCTTACAGCATGGATTCCCTGGTTACGGTGGAATGGCTGCACGAGCATCTTAATGATCCGGATCTGGTAGTGCTCGACGCGACCGTGCAAATTGAATTTGATGAAAACGGTGCGCTACTTGTCAGTAGTGGTCGTGAGGGTTTCGAGCAGGGCCATATCCCAACAGCAGATTTTGCAGATCTGACGAGTGATTTGGTTGACATATCAAGCCCGTATCCCTACGCCATTCCTGAGCCGGAAAAATTTGCTGCTGCGATGAGCGTATTAGGCGTGGGCGATGATACCCGCGTTGTCTTGTACGATTCCAATTTTACGTCGTGGGCGGCACGTGTGTGGTGGATGTTGCGTTGGATTGGTCACGACCAAGCTGCCGTGTTAGATGGAGGATTGAATGCATGGGTCAGTGCCGGCTTTCCACTGTCGACGGATACCCCAAACAGTGCGAAAGAGGTGCTATCTGTTGACTTGCGACCCAATATTATCGCTGAGCGAGATGAAGTGTTCGCCGCAATAAACGACGATAACATTGTGCTGATAGATGCTATGCCAGCTGAACACTATCGAGGCGAAATGGTTATGTATGGTAGAGCTGGACACATACCTTCGGCAATTAATATTCCAACTGTGCTTGCCGAAGATGGACACTTCCTAGCTGACGATGTGCTGGAAGGAAAACACTCAATGGATCGTGATACTCGTGTAATAACATACTGTGGTGGCGGAATATCTGCGTCTGCTAACGCATTTGCCATGCATCGTCTTGGATTTACCGATATAGCGGTTTATATGAATTCACTGGACGAATGGGCTGCTGATCCGGAGAACCCATTGAGTACAATAGTTAAGTGACGTTGATGCATCACATAAGTTATAGGCGTAACGTTCAGTCTATATCCTGTTTACTGGTTGCACTTCTGGGCAGTAGCGGTTGTGAGTATGTGCATTTACATTACACAGATTGCCGATACTACGATGGTCCTCGATTAGATCGATTAGTCTTGAAGCGACCTATGTTGAATCAGGAGTACGCTGAAAACGTACGAATTTTATTGGACGACGATCGAAATATTTATCACACCGAATTTTGGCTCGAATACAGTGGTTCATTACCGCAAGGTATTTCATATTATCAGGACAATAGAACACTATTTTTCGAAGGTGCTGCAACCTCGCTCGGAATCTATTCCTTCACGGTGACAGCTATTGCGCGTTACGCAGTTCGTGACCGATACCTATACGGTGATTACTATGACTACTGCAGCTTTCGTACTGCACATACCTATCAATTGATGGTAGAACCGTTTTAGAACGGCAGTAGTACGGAACCTGCTAGAACAGATAGTAGTTCGGAATATTACATCGTGTATATCAATGCAATAGACTTGTTGATTTAGCGACGAACTGATAGTGGTGCTTGATGGAGGTTAGGAATGCTATACGTTTTTCTCAATGCAGTTGAACGCAGTATTTACTTATTTAATTGTAGGCACAGCAACAGTTATAGATTTTCACCGGCAATGGGTACTTGATGGTTAGCGGCTCTGCAAGGAAATCTGTCGGGGATTGCAAAAGGAAGTGGGATGTTGTTACTTATTTGGAGCGCAATATTTGTAGAAAATGCACGAGTCAAGCGTTGTTGACGGACACGTAGGAACGCGTTTACAACGATGATGGAAACCTTTCTCAAGATGCGCTGACCAATAAGTTGGTTGTACAAATGCTTTACGAAAAAGCCAACGCCATGAGTAACAATGCGATCACTATGAGCGCTATCAGTAGCCATTTTGATCTTGTGCTTTTGTCAGAAAAAATCATGATATATTCAACCTATTATCAAGTGCGACGTTGCGCACAAATGTCTATTGCTACTACACAGCGGGGTGAAAGCCCCTATCCAAGCGTATCAACAATATAAGGACAACTGAGTAGTCAGTACTGAGAAAGGATTGCCGCTGATAGTTGTTGTACAAGATATACCGTTGTCAGTTATTTTCAACTCGTGGTTGCTGCCAAGTCCGTTCTGTTTTACATGCAATGACGAGAAGGGCATTGCTAAACACGCAACCAAAACACTACCAGATAGGTCTATTTCGTGTTGTCGAGATCCGTTCATATCTATCGGTCTATCTATGCTCGCGAGCTGATGTTTAGACTCTGACTATTGATTATGCAGAAGCTAACTGCTGAATGCGTTGATCGGCATCAACATGACGTCCTGATCTGTCTACATTTTATCTACCTTTAAAAGAGATAGACCATTAACTTTGGTTCTACAAAGTAGTGTGTAGAAGGTCGAGTGGTGTTGTGTCTGCTGTTACCAGTGCTAGGCTAGGTTGAAAACCTGGTCTGGATAGAACACTTGATCACAAGCGGCCAGTCGATGTTGCTACTTTTTTGGCAATGGACGAATGATATTCACACCGCACAAGTATTCTGTAAATTTACCAGATCAACAGATCAACAGATCAACAGATCAACAGATCAACAGATCAACAGATCAACAGATCAACAGATCAAAATATTCTGTGACCCTAGTTTAAGCGTGGTGTGATTTTCCAGCAACGAAAACTAGCTGTTTCTTATTGGGTATTACGTGGGTGTTTCGTGTGATCATTTTGATATTCACCTTTGTACAGTGAATCACGATAGGTCCATCGATTCGGCAATGATTTGCTCGCAGCATGTCCCACCGCAATAAACATTGCTTTTATCGAGAGTCAGGTGTGATCAAATCAGGGGTCACAACCGTGAAGACCCCATAGAATTGATGATGAGGGGCTACTCACTTTATCGCTTGACACCAATGCGCCTAATTCATTGGGTGGTGTGGGTGGGTAGCTGAGGCTGATGTCAAAGTAGTGTGTTTTGTCATTATGTTTGTATACAAAACACCCTTTCTCACTGGAACTAACGTAGAAACCTGCTGACCAGAGCGCGTAGCCCTTTGCGGGCTCGCACACCGTATTAGCTATACTGTCTAGATTTCTGTACATATCCAGTACAGCTGTACCGTTGTTTCTGCCGACAATATTACGCGTAAAATATCGCCAATTCAAATGTTTGTCTGGTAAAAGATTGTGCTTGTCATCTAACATTTTCAGTTGTTCTGCCGTGTGATACAGAAAACGTGTATCAGGATGCGTCAGAACTCGATGGTAGAAGTGGGCAATTTGGTCAGCAGTGACGATGGGAGATATAAAATCGTTGAGAAGCTGTTGTGGTACCCATAGGTGCGAATGCCCCATGTCGGGAAAAAACACATAGTCAAAATATCCCAGTGCAAGTCCCTTTTCAATATGTATTGTGAGATTATCGATAAAGCCTTGTGATATTGGAATTTTGCGTTCGCCGAGATCACTAATGTGCAGCAACTCAATGCCTGCACCATCTTCAGCCATACGTGCTCTGTGTAACAGTCTTTTTCCGCTGGTATAGATTTCGTGGAATTTGAGTCGCATTTCATCATAAGTTACATACCACTTAAAATCTGTAGTGGTGAGTATCAGTTCAGATGGCTTAGGTGCCGAGCACTCGATTCTTTTTGAATCCTCTGCTAGCAATACGCTCGGTAAGATGGCCAAGAAGATAAGCAGGGTTTTTCTGATGGCACCAAGCATGTGTTTAAATACCGATATGTACGGGGAGTCAGACAAGAAGGTGTCCATTATTAGCAGAAAAAAATACATCGGTTATAACAGGCCAATATAATTTGTATTATCAACACTCTGTTGGCATCGTATCCACTTATAAACATATATGAATTCGAGCGGTTAACGATAATTCTGATAATTTTAATGAGGCATTATTATCGGCAACTGCTAGGCATTTTCATAGGTGTTGAAAACTTCCCCATTAATCGGGGAAGAATTATCTCAACCTGTATAAATATATGACTCTCAGTGCAGTTTAATGAATGAGTTTAAGCTAAAAAGCTGGAACGTCGATTGAGACCTGACTGGATCGATTGCCTTCCTCATCAATTGTTGTGATGATATAAATATTAGCTCTGCCGGGAAGACGTTTGTTGTCATAGTAGCTCGTGCCATTGGTCACATTGCTCAGTCCATCATCACGCAGCACTTCATAGCGTAGTGCTCTATTTGGAATCCTAGACCAGTGGATTTCAGCTGAGGTAGGAGAGTAAACTGTAGCTCGTACTCCAGTAGCGGGGGGGCTATCGATGGTTTCGGAACCAAATGTGGCTACTCTGATCGTTGCAGGAAGTGATCTTGTTCCTTGTTCATCGATGGTTGTAACTGTGTAGTCATAAAGGATACCCGGTGTACGCGAACCGTCGTAGAAGCTATCTCCTTGAGTTGTATTAACTAAACCATCGTCTCTCATAATCTCATAGGTCAAATTTCTATTCGGAACTCTTATCCAGAAAAGCTCTGCTGTGGTGCTGGAGTAAACGTCAGCTCGCAAATGTAAAACTTGGAGGCTGTTCTGATCAAACGGGCCCACAGTCAGCAAGGTTGGTGATGAACGCATACCTTGGGCATCAATAGCAGTAACAGAATACACGTTGACCGCTCCAGCTGTTCTTGTACTGTCGTAGTAACTAGTGCCATCAGATAATTGGGTCTGTCCATCATCACGGACGATTTCGTAGGTCAATGTCTGGTTTGGAATCCGATCCCAGAATAGTTCTGCAGCAGTAATTGAATAGATGTCTGCTCGTAGACCTGTTACGTCGGGTGCAGCTGCCTGTGCGTGATTGATTATCGTCATTGCGATAATACAAAATGCAATAAACATACGCTTGGTTTTCATCAAAGGTCTCCTGGAATACTTAGAGATGGGTTTATGTGAGCTTAAGTCTAAGCATCACAATAACAATCTATGCGATAGCCGAAAATCGTGGTTGATATGAATCAGTTATCGTTTAAATATTGACGTAAACCCTTCGGCTCTATCCGTCATTACCGCTGAATATATTGCGTGCAGTACGATAAATGTTCCGTAGAGCAATTTGCATGGCGACAGAATTTCGAAGAAATATTGACTTTATAACTATGGCGAAGCAACAAGATAAATACTACAGAATGAATGTTTGTTTAACACGTGATACTCACATGATCAAAACGTCGGAGCAGCACACAAGCTATTCGTGTGTCTGTATTGTTTCTATTACACCGGCTGTTATCAACCACCACCAGCTAAAGCCGGTGGTTTGGAGTTACGGCTAAAGCCGGATCAGTCGGCACAAGGCCGACCATAGGCCATGCTCTCCGTGCTTGCTCTCGACCTCGATGCACACCTGCTCTCGCGATGGGTAGTAAGCTCCCGTCTAAAGACGTGGGGTTTCCTGATCCCCTATATAGATAGTCGGGGACTCTAATCGGGGACTCTAAAAATGATACTTTACTGTTGATGCTTAGAGTTTTGGCTGTATTGCTGGCGCAGGTGATCCAGTCCTTTTCTGTATGCTTCTCCGTCACCATGTTCAAAGAAATTGGGATAGTTGCGATGGGCATCTTTCAATCGTCGTGCGTGTTTTATCGGGCACCAGTATTGCTCAGTTCGGGCCGATACCTCTCGCGTATATGCAGCAACGCCGTTGGCATAAGAGCAGTAGAAACAATTGAATTTTTCGATTAAGTTTAGGTACCGTAAATCAGAACGATCAAACACCAGATAGTCTGATCGCTTGACTCTTTCAATGCCGTATATGGGAAAGCAGATAAGTTGGAATAAACTTACAAATATATCCAGAAGAATGAAGACCATCCAGCCTAGGTGGACAAGCGGTGCTGTTAACAATACAAGCAGCCGGCTGTGTGTGACATACTGCCATAACCCGATTTTGTATCGACGCTGGGCTTCCACGAAATTGTTCGCAAGTATTTGACGTTGTTGGATAAACTCCGTGCGTAGATGATCGAACTCAATTTCCAATTGATCTTGAAGACTCTTTATACGTGACTGAAGTTCAACAATGGAAGAGGTAAGGGGCATCAGCTTTCTGTTGGTCCGTATGCCTTAAAGACCTCTTCAGAGGTCATTGTGTCTGTTTTGCCAGAAAACTCATAGTAGGCTGGTTTAACATCTACAAAGACCTGCATTGACATCCGAAATTTGGATTGATCTTCGAATAGTCCAACGGAGAGTTGATAGTCGTCGCTATCAATGATGTGATAGAAAAGGTTAGAGCCACATTGACTACAGAAGCCGCGTTCAGCCCATTCAGATGAACGTATTCTACTTATGTTATCTATACCATCAAATGTCACGTGTTGACTGGTGACTTCCAGGAAAGGACCGGCTGACCAACGTAGACACATGGCACAATGACAAGCAGTGACATCCGGTGTGACATCAGCAGCGTTTATGGTTACTGCACCACACAGACATTTACCTTCCTTGCTGAATGTTCCAAGCATCTGCTATCTCCACAGTGAAATACACCGTTTACATACGCAATATATGCTCATAACTACCTACGATCATTGATTGAAATCAGTCAATTTGAAACATATGAATAGTATCGTATGGCAGCGCAGTATATCTGCATATCCGTAGTGTTGAGGCTGATAAGAGATAAATCAACACTTTAGAAGTCTTGGTAGTTCTACATGACTTTATGGTCTACCGGAGTTGATATGCATCAATACGGCATAGATAACTCTGGTATCTAATAGGTTTGGTGCGTCAGAGGTCAAAAAACGGCGTTACTACGTTTAATCAAATGGAAACGTGCGTCGCATGGTTTATACATCAGACTAGACACATCCAGTCCTGTTGCGAGAGGTCAATTGGCTGACGTTTTATAGAACGTCGCTATTTCGACATAGATACTGACATCTCTAGCGAATGAAGAGCGCAGCACTGACTGACAACACAAGGAATTACGAGCCTGCCATCGCATCGGTGTCATGGCTTTTGTGTCAGATGCATAGGTGTCCATTGCCAGGTCGATATTAGTCGTGTGCTGCATTGCAACCGAGGTTATAAGGGATATTATGAACGAGTCATCTACAGAGAATGCAACAGTAAAAAGCGAGACGAAAGGGGCTATTTGGATTCGGTTGATATACATGTTGTTGTTTATGGTGATATTCGGCGCTGCTGAGTTTATTTTGTATATCACGGCCACTATCGGTTTTGCACTTACTCTGTTCGGTAAACCTGTCAATGCCCGTGTGCTGAAAACAGGCCATTCAATTGGGTTATACATCAGGCAAATTGCTGAGTATCTGTCTTTCAATACAGAAAAGGCACCGTTTCCTTTCGATCGGTGGCCTGATGAAACTGCGTTGAATAGCAACAATACCAATTTTGACTAATCGACTGCCTATCTCTTTAGTTAATACGTGGATCCGTAGCTTCCGGATAACACAATAAGGCGGTTTCCCCTGTCATAGCAGCGTATTCGCTATAATTCACGTACTGTAAAACTTCACCTTGGAGGTGAGCGGTGCGACGGTTCATTATCGAGCACTCTGATGCTGAAATAGTCTCACACTCCGGTCTTGCTTTGATCGGTCAAGCGCTTAACAATCACAGCGGGCTGGGTGAGGCGGCAGATAAGAATGTACAGTTACGCCATGGTATTTCCCATGGCGATGCACTGTTCAGTTATCTGGGATTGCTGTGTATTGGCAAGAGTGATTGTGACGCTATCGAGAACGTTCGTGACGATAAATTTTATGCCAGTGCTCTGAATATTGACACGATTCCATCGGCCGCCACTTTACGTCAACGAATGGATGCTCGTGCTACCGAATTTCTAGCGCTGGTTGATAGATTGTGCGTTGAGTTTCTAAAAAGTGTGAGCGCCAAGCTAACAGCTCTGCCGATGGGACATGTGTCACTTGATGCGGATGTTACGGAGTATAGGAAGAATTAAGCAAGTATCGCCACCAAACCACCACACCAAAAAACCGACATCCATAGCATCGGGACGCGCCTTCTTCATCAGTAATTCAGCTACCAGGTACTTGCCAATACACCCTGTGACACCCCTGCTGAGCCCCATCAGCCGACTCCATCACACATCTAGCACTTGATCAATCTCCACCGCGCAGCGATTGCCCTAGCCGGGCGCCCCTACCCGCCTCTTCCTTGTGCAGTATCCATCGACCATCCGTGGCTCTTCAGGTGGCTAGCAAACCGCTGGAGGTGGCCCACGGGCTCCAGGCCCGTGATTCTCTGGCCCCTGTAAACAGCACCTGGCCTTCAGGTGACACAGGATCTTGCCGATCACGAACGAATCTTCGATACTTTGGTCCGACTTTCGGCGATAATCCGCGACGCGTCGTCTTCATCGGGCCGCCACAAGCACCGCAGATGCTCACATCAATATTGAATACACGCTTCAGCCTCTGTGCGGGGCGGCCTTCCGTGCAACACATTCCTTTGCGCTTACTCAGAACCGGCTTTTTCAATCCATCGGCTTGCAGCATTTGCATCTTCAGAGAGTTTTTTGAGCTTGCCACAACGTATCGGTGTCACGCGATCGCGGTACCGGCTATAGTACGGAAGGCCGCCCCCATGTAATGAGAATCCCCCGATTCTATCAAGCTGCTCTGTACCGTACTCCTCTTCCCGGGCGGGTATCGTCTGCAACGGGCCGCGCAGGCTGTCAGCACTTTGCGCCCTGCCTGCGGTCCCATCGCTATCAGGTACGTGATCGAGTGGCCTTGCAGTTGTTGCATCGTATTGCCCTCTTCATCGTCCAACGCCAATGTCAGATGATCGCTCTGCTCATCTCTGGCCAACCAACCCTGGCCGGGCGCCCCTGGCGCTCAAGATACCGGGCAACGCGTTCACTGATCGTGGCTACCAACGCGTTGAGCTCTTTGCTCGTGGGGGCATTGACCCGATGAGATCTCAGTTCTCCATTGCTCTTGGGCGGAAAGACACCAACCTAGATGTCAAACGGTGAACTCAGATCGCGTGGTATCACAAAGGCTGGATCGTTCCAAATAATGTAGGCTCATATTTTATGAACTCGACAAAAACCCGAATTTTGCAGGCAGCCCGTGCTGTCTTAATTCATGAGGGCAGCGGCGGCTTTTCTATGCGCAAGGTGGCCACTGAGGCCAACCTCGCTCCAGGTAACCTTCAATATCACTACAAGACTAAAACCGATCTACTGACTGAATTGTTGGCCTGGTACCTGGAGATATACAGGAATTTAATACTGCAAACTATGGATGAGGAAATACCGGGAGAAGAGGGTCTGAGGACGTTTATCCAGGTTGTACTAAGTGAGGAAGAAGACAGTGATGAAATCAAACTTTCGCTGGCGATTGTTTCGTGTGCGGAAGAAGAAGCACTATTAAATCAGCTCGATGCCTTTTATGCTGAATTTTACGAATTGCTGGCTGAATTTCTGAGCCGTATTGCAGAGAAACCGCTTAGGTCAGTGCGTGTTAAAAAAGAAGCGTCTGTGCTTCTAAAGGTTATTAATGGCTATGCCATCGTCAGCCAGCAGTTGGGTGTGAATACTAAAGTGATGGCGGATGAGTTGAGTGCGATGATCTGGAGTAGGTTGACGGCTGTTGATTAACTTTTGGTTTCTATCTGCATTTATTTTTGGCAATAGGGTCCTCCGTTGTCATCCTCCAGAGTGTCGCGAAACTGACATCATCCGAGGGACGCACAACGCCAATATTGGTTTGCAACTTTGCAGCAAGCGTATTACAATGTAACACGACTATGATAGGTGTTTTCGATGGCCGCAAATCAAATGCTGACTGTGCGGATCCCAGAAGAGGATCTGGAAAAGCTCGATCAACTCGCTGCTGCGCAGGGTCGACCTCGATCGCAGTTGGTTCAAGAGGCCTTGGCTGAGTTAATAAGCAAAAGCGAAAACCTCCGTGACCTTGAGTTCGCAAGAATGAAGAAACGTTTGAAACCAGCCATTGTTGAACAATGTAAGTTAGTTGATGAATCGGTATCTTTTGCCGATGACAATCGAACTTTCTGAGTTGTTAGATGGCACAGTTTGATGTATTCGTAAATGCGAATAGCAGAACAGCGACGCAGTTTCCCTATTTATTGGAAGTCCAATCGAATTTGTTTGAGGATGCCAATAGAGCTGTCTACATTCCTCTCGTCAGTGAGAGCACACTGAAAAAACCAGATGATGTTCTTAATGCTGTAATCACCATTGCCGGTAAATCTGTGCGGTTGTTTCCACTTGACATATCCTCTGCTCCGCGAAGCGCAACAGGGAAGTTGATGGGCAACGTTCAAGCTGACAGTGACTCAGTCGTAGCGGCAATGGATCTTTTGTTTGCGCGATATTAAACACCTAGTCCTAAATACCGGACCAGGAAACTTGAGTATGAAAATATCGTGCATTTGACTCAAGTTTTGGATCAAGCTGCAAGTTGCACCTCCTGCAGTAGGCTGCTGATGGCGCGATCGAGTTTAGCGATGGTAT
>ENA-ORXR01002382-ORXR01002382.1-marine-metagenome-genome-assembly--contig:-NODE-2382-length-18024-cov-11.218254_pt1 | contig 18024 bp, 19 predicted proteins | sample MGYA00237866_ERZ511479 | MGnify/ENA metagenome assembly ERZ511479 | reverse complement strand
ATATTCATTCATTCAAAATTCATTCATTCACTCATTTTTTGCCAAAAAAACGCAAAAGTTGAGAATATAGATACTAAACACCCACCTCATCCGAAGGCTGCCCGAATGGGCAGCCTTTTTTTATCGTAAAACGATTTTGCAAATCGTTCTCCTACATCACAAAGAGCGATTTGAAAAATCGCTTTACATTTATACATCTGCTGGTTGACTACTTGTAATTTCACGCTGATAAGAAACCGAATCTTGGTGAATCGCATCAAAAATTCCTGAGACCAATTGTTCATTAAGCCCTTGATTTCCACCTGCTTCAAGCCGTTTTCGCATCATTTCTTTCCACCTTCCGAGTTGTACGATAGGTATTTTATTTTCTTGTTTGAATTCAGCGATTTGTTCGACGATTTCCTTTCTTTGTTTCAAGAGATTTATCAGAGATTGGTCAAGCAAATCTATCTCTGCACGCCAACTGTGCAACTCTGTCGAAGCCTTGTCAGTGCGCGGTGCTTTATCGGAATTTAGAAGACTGTCAAGCAGGTGTGCAAGGTCAACAGGCGTGACCTGCTGCGCGGCATCACTCCAAGCATTGTCGGGGTCGGTATGCGTCTCAATCATCAAACCGTCAAAACCAATATCAAGTCCTTTTTTGGAAATACTCCACAGCAATTCGCGCTTACCGCCGGTATGACTTGGGTCGCCGATGATGTTGATGCCCGGAACGAGTTTTTTCAATTCCAAAGCCAAACCCCAATGTGGCGGATTGCGATATACATCCTTCTGTGCCAGGGTGTTAAAGCCTCTGTGAATTGCAGCAACGCGCTTAACACCCACAGCATGAAGCCGCTTAATCGCCCCCGCCCAGAGTTTGACATCAGGATTAATTGGGTTTTTGACCATTACAGGAATATCGTGATATTTGAGTGCATCCGCAATTTCTTGTACCGCAAAAGGATTGACCGTCGTGCGTGCGCCTATCCACAAAATATCAATTCCATGCGCCATTGCAGTACGCACATGATGAGCATTAGCCACCTCTACGGTAGTCGGCAAACCTGTCTCGCGTTTGGCTTGCTGCATCCAGGGCAAGCCCTCTTCTCCGATGCCCTCGAAGCTACCCGGATTGGTACGCGGTTTCCATATACCTGCACGCAATATATGTGCGCCCGCCTTCGCTGCCCCACGACAACTCGCAAGGGTTTGTTCTTTGGTCTCCGCGCTACACGGTCCGGCGATGATGAGTGGTTGGTCAGTGGGGAAATTCATACCCCAGTCTTTAATCGGTTTAATATCCATTTTTTTTAAACGGTGGACGACAGACAGTGAACGGCGGATTTTGATTTGCCTTTGGCAAAAAATGAATATACTATCAATAGTATTCATTCATTCGCTCATTCAAAATTCATTCATTACTTTGTCAGTCGTTAGGTGAAATAAAAAAAGCCCGAATACTTGATGTATTCAGGCTTTATAATGTTAAATAATTTTATACGAATTACATTACCGAATACGTCGATTTCGAGCCATAAAAGAAATAAAAATAATATGTGCTGAATAAATTACGCATAGTTAGTAATATTGTTGTCTTAATACACTGTAAAATAAGTTTACTTATGTTTTTTTTGCAGCATTGACGGCTTCATAATGTCGGCTCATTTTACTTCGAGCGGCTGTGATGTCGAACTGCCAGTTGATTTTAATTTGTTTATCCTGACGTTCTTTGACACATGCAAGAACTTGTTTTTCGAGTTCCTCTTTAGTGGGGATTCTCGTTTTGAGACACTGTCTGGCGATAGCCGAAAATTCGATTTCTGCCGCATTGAGCCATGAAGCTTTTTTAGGCGTAAAGTGAAACTCAAATTTTTGAGCTAAGTCATAAGCTGTTGAGGCATCGAAGTTTTCGTAAAAAGCGGCTTTGGTGTGTGTATTGAGATTGTCCTGAATCAGTCGAATCTGCTTAGCTTGCGACCAATGTTCGGCTACTTTTTTCATAAAATCAGCGTACTCAATTTTACGTCGTTGGTCGTAAACAATTGCTAAACGTTTACCAGTGAGCGGCTCAATAGCCATCAGCAAACAACAAGCACCGTTTTTTTCGTATTCATAGTGCTGCTTGCGGGTCTGTCCGGGTTTGAGTTCAAAGCCCACCACCTTATCACCTATCAAAAAACAAGGGCGTTCATCGAAACAAATCAACGGATAGTCTTCATTATACTCCAAGCGGTACAGACGTAGTATATTTTCCATACACGCTAAAAATGCACCGTTTATCACCCCGATACACCAAGTTTTAATTAGGTGTGGTTTAAGTTTTTTTTTTCAAAATGTTGTGAACACTCGTATGAGAAATATCCTCACAGTGACCTAATTCTACCATTTTATCCGCTAATAATCTGGTACTCCAATGACTATGACCGTCAGGAGTTTCCTCGCAAGCTAATAAAGTGACTTGGTCGCGCTGTTTAGCATCTATTTTTATAGGGCGACCTGAGCGAGCATTATCATATAAGCAACCCAAACCCGACAACTTATATTTCTTCGCCAGTTTAGTTAAACTTACTCTACTCAAATGTACACGCTTTTTTACCACAGTGTATGGCAGACCATCATCTAATGCTAACAAGGCATTGATACGTTTGTATACTCTTGCTGTCAAGGAACCTTTGCCGAGCATACCCAAAAGTTGCTCACGGTGTTTAGGGGATAATTTAACATGCTCTTTTTTCATCTTTATGTACTTTTGCACAAAGATACAAAATGTAAATCTATTTATTTTACGATGTACTAAGGTACTAAATTGGTTTTTACTCCCCCTTCACTTTCTTCATTCGATTAAAAAACAAGCGACTATACCATACAGGAAACCAACGCACCACCCTATCCAAAGCGAAGGCATCCTTACCAATCAATACTCGTTGTTTTTTCTTTTTAATACCTTTAATAATGGTTTGTGCGGCTTTATCAGCACTTGTAATGGCGAGTTTTTCAAAATTTTTAATCGTCTGCTTTTTACGGGCTTCGTGTGGGTCGCGTGCATTGCGAACAATGTTGGTTTGGATGCCACCGGGATGCACGGTTGTCACACAAAGATTGGTGTCGAGCATCTCCATACGCAGCGATTCCGTGAAGCCTCGCACCGCAAATTTAGAGGTACAATAAGTCGATTGGTTGGCTATACCTGCCAAACCAAATACGCTCGAAATATTGACTATACTCGCTTCCGGTTGCTCAAGCAAGGTGGGCAAAAAACATCGCGTACCATAGACCACGCCCCAAAAATTGATACCCATGAGCCACTCTATTTGCTCCAATTCGGTCTCTACAACAGATAACTCTCCCAATGCGACTCCGGCATTATTAATCACTATATCAACATGACCGTATCGCTGTATGACCTCTGCTTTGAGCGTTTCCCAACTCTTCAAATCCGCAACATCAAAGACGTGTTGTTCCATGTTGGAGTTAATTTTTGCGACTGTTTCGGCTAAAGTTTTGGCATTGTAATCATTCAAAATCAAGGTCGCACCTTCGGCTGCCAATTGCTGCGCTAAAGCACGACCAATACCCGAACCTGCACCAGTCAACACAACGATTTTTCCTTGTAAATTTCTCATGTTTTTGGTTTGGTTTATGGAGTGACCAGTTTATAGAGTTTATAAGGTTTATAAACTGATAACTTTATAAACTCTATAAACCTTATAAACTGGTCACTCTATAAACCTTATAAACTCTATAAACCAATCACCCCCTAAAGTGCCGATGTAAATTGACCTAAGAAGCGGACATCATTTTCAAACAAATATCGAATATCTGTAATTCGATATTGCAACATCGCCTGTCGTTCAACGCCCATTCCCCATGCAAATCCACTGTATTTATTCGGGTCTATTCCGCAATTTTTCAGTACTTTTGGATCCACCATACCGCAGCCTAAAATCTCCAACCAACCTGTTCCTTTTGTAATTCGATAGTCGTTTTCATCTTTCAAACCCCAATACACATCCATCTCTGCGCTCGGTTCGGTGAAGGGAAAATACGATGGGCGGAGGCGTACTTTTGTCGCACCATACATCTCTTTGGCGTAGTAATATAAGGTTTGTTTCATATCTGCAAAAGACACATTTTCATCAATATACAAGCCTTCTACCTGATGAAACTGACAATGTGAGCGTGCCGAAATCGTCTCATTGCGGTACACACGTCCGGGTGCAATGATGCGTATCGGTGGTGCTTGACTCGTCATCACACGTGCTTGTACAGATGAGGTATGTGTACGCAACAATCTCGCAGGATCATTCATCAAATAAAACGTATCTTGCATATCACGAGCAGGGTGGTCTTCCGGCGTATTCATCGCCGTAAAGTTATGCCAATCATCTTCAATCTCGCGCTCTTCTGCCACCACAAACCCTATACGTTGAAATATATCTATAATGCGATTCATCACCACCGAAACGGGATGACGTGCGCCAAGTTCGAGTGGTTCGCCGGGAGCTGTCAGGTCGATTTGCTCTACTACCGCATCAGCCTGACTCTCAAATGCTTGCAACAGCTCGGCATGTTTGGTTTCGGCAGCTTCTTTGATGCTATTGACCAACTGTCCATACTCGCGTTTGCGTTCATTATCTACATTCCGGATCTCTCCCATCAAAGCTTTTACAGAACCTTTCGTACCGATATATTTGATGCGATATTGCTCCAATTCTTCTGTATTGGCAGGAGATGCCGTTTTTATGGCTTCCAGTATTTCCTTGGCTTTATCGAATATTATTTGTGACATATTTTTAAGTTCAAATTCAAAATATAATTTGTAAAGGTAATTGATATATGCGAATTTAAGTATCGGGATTTGAATAAAAATATCGTTTAGGAGAAAACGTTGTTACTTTATACTTAGTTCTCTATTCCTTTATATATTTTTACATTCAAAATAAGATTATGATATTGTACAATGTAACTGTAAAAATAATGATCGCATTTCGTGAAGATTGGGAGAAATGGATGCGTGATATACACATCCCTGATGTAATGAATACGGAATGTTTTATTGCATATAAAATATCGCGCATACTTGGTGAAGATGAAAACGAGGGCGTGACTTTCGCTATCCAATACTTATGCCCAAGCGTGGAAAAGTTCCGAGAATACCAAGAAAAACATGCCAAGCGATTACAAGCCGACCACAGTAAAAAATATCACAATAAATATGTTGCTTTTCGCACACTAATGGAGGTCATTCAGCAAGAAACGAGAACTGGATTCATTTATAATGCAAAAGAGTAGAAATATAGGGTGAAAATTAAGGTAATATCTCAAGATATTGATCGTAGATTTTTTTGTAAATAATATCGTTTTGAAACTTTGTTTCTGCCATTTCCCTGCTGCGTAGTCCCATTTCTTCCAAATCCTTTCTGTCTAATATTTTTCGGATAGCTTTTTGGGTAGCTTGTACTGATTTTGGTGGGATGAGGTAACCGTTCTTTCCGTCTTCTACTGTAAGGCGGCAACCGGGCATATCGGTCGTAATCACGGGAATGCCCGTAGCAAGTGCTTCGAGCGCAGTACGTGGTACACCTTCGCGGTAATAACTCGGATAAACATACACATCCGTTGCCGCCAAAATCTCCGGTATATCACTACGCATTCCCAAGAAAGAAATCTGCGGATGGTTTTCGTATCTTTGAATGAAGTCTTTTGACACAGATTCAGGATTACTATAATCTATATTGCCCACAATTAAAAGGTGAAGTGTAGAAAAATCATCAAAAAGACCTTCCACTGCTTCTATCGTTTCTCTAATGCCTTTTTGCCAGACCAAACGACTGATAAAGGTCAGTACTAATTTGTTTTCTACCTTTAATTGTTTTCTTATATCCGACCTGTCATAATTCCTTTTATCAAAACGATGGATATCGACACCACTACCTTGTATGACGCAGTGTTTTTTATGAAGAAAATCGGTCAGCCACAGGTCTTCTTCATCATCAGGATTTTGAAAAACAAGTCTGTCAGCAATACAAAAATTCAGCAAAAACAGGCATCGGCTCACCCAACGCAATAATCGTATTTTGAATGTTTTTTTATCTGTAAAAACGACTCCGAGACCCGTTATGTGTAAGACTAATTTTGTTTTTTTAAAAAATAATTTTCCAAGTGCAGCATAGAGATTGGGCTGGAATTTAAAAGAGTGAATCAGATCGAATTGATGTAATTTAAATAGACGACGAAAATGGAAAATACTCTTTAAATTGGATAGTGGATTTCGGGTGTTTCTTTCGTAAGGGTAAGTCAGTACGTGCAGTCCGTTTTTTTCAATAATATTATGATACTTTTTGTCCGCTTCCTCTGGAATAAGTGCAAAGACTTCATAACCTTTTTCTTTCAAAAAAAGCCCTAATTGCAAACGAGAAATAATGAACTCTGCGCCTGTATGTTCGATGAGTAATATTTTTTTATTTGTCTTCATAAGATTAAAGGTATCAGGTACGAAGTATCAAGTATCAGGACGGAACACAATTATCTTGAAGCATTACTCCTCGCCGTATCCGAATGATTTGAGGATATTGAGACGACTGATAAAAATCATTCCGATGAGTGCCGGAATAATGACATTGATAAGCCATAGACCAAAAGTGGATGACAAGATGCCAAGTGTATTTGCCGTAAAAAAAGCCCAGACTTTGAGTGCGACATTGCCGCGTACCGCCAAGCCGTAAATCGGAGGAAGTGGAACGCTTGTTTGTACAAAAAATATCAAAGCGATACTCGCCAAACCCAGCAGTAAGGGGACATGAATTCCGAAAAATTGTAATAACAAATAATACTGCAATGAATAAACCAAATACCGCCCCGCAGAGAACATCAAGACGATGAGCAGTGTTTTTGTATTGTAATGATTAAGCACTTGTAGATGCTTGATAAAGCGACGAATGTAAGGTATTTTTTTGAATAGAGGAATCAGCAGATCAACATTTAAATAAAAAAGTATCAGAAAAATAGACAGCAGTACCGCCGACACCGAAGTACAAAACATCAACAGATAATCCAGTTCCATTTTGTGATAAACGAAATACGACAACCCCGCCAAACCTGCCACCAACAAAACCACCATTTGACTAAAACTACCAACTGCGGTAGCTACTACGGTAGAAATTTTATTTTCGGGTTTCACTACGAGGATGCGACCACCATAATCGCCAACTCGATTGGGCGTAAAAATCGACAACGTCACCCCAGCCAATACACCTTCAAAAGCTCTAAAAAAGGGAACTTCTTCAATGGAGCGTACCAAGCGTTGCCATTTGATAGTCTCTAAAGACCAATTGAGTGGCATCAACAAAAAAACAAGAATAAGTAGCCCGATACTGCCGTTTTGAAGTTCACTCCGAAACGTTGCCCATATTTCGCTAACATCCTCTCTACCAATAATTTGTACATACAAAGCCCAAGTCAACAAGCCACCTACAATGAGCTTGATACACACATTGAGCCACCTGCGCCGACGTACATAGTCAACCGCACGCTTGCCACGCTTGAGATTTTTTCTGACTTTGACCTTGAGTTCACTCATTTTTTATAGTAGCGAGTTACGAGCTGTTTGTCGTCTGTCGTATTTTTCATGCAAGATGCGAAAAAAAATGATAACTTTACGCATAATGAAAGCATCATCATCTTATCGTTACATCGGTATCGATCCGGGAACTAATGTATTGGGCTACGCCATTATTGAGATTGTCGGCAAACATGTACGACTGCTCGACATTGGCACACTACGTATGGGAAGCCTTGATTCGCACCCGCTCAAGTTGAAAAAGATTTTTGAGGGTATTGAAGAACTCATACATAAATATCAGCCCTTAGAAATGGCAGTAGAAGCCCCTTTTTATGGAAAAAACCCGCAATCTATGCTCAAACTCGGTCGCGCACAGGGTGTTGCCATTGCTGCTGCTATGACCAATGACGTTGAAGTAGTAGAGTATTTGCCCAAAAGAATAAAACTTGCCGTTACAGGTAACGGCAATGCTTCTAAAGAACAACTCGCCGCTATGTTAGATAACATTTTGAAGGTCAAAGTAAGCGACTATCCACTTGATGCAACAGATGCTCTGGCAACCGCGATATGTCATTATTATAGAAAAAACAGCGCACTCGGCGGTAATAAAAAATATAGTGGTTGGTCAAGTTTTTTGAGGGATAATCCCAACCGTAAAGGATAAGGAATTATAAAAAAAACCCATGCCAAGAGGCATGGGTTTTTTAACATTATTATTTGAAAAGCTATGCTTATTCAGCTGATTTAGCACCAAACACACGGCTGTACGTCAATGCCAATGTTTCTGTGAACATCACACCACGCTTAGTTCCGCGATACCCATATACACCGTCAACATCTCTCCAATCAGAAGAAACCGGTTTAGTGTAATCGTAGTAGGCACCTGTTTTGAGAGTGACACCAATGCCTTTGAATATATTAAATGTAGTAGTGGTCAACCAATCAACCGTAGGCAGATTTTTATCTGCATTTGCACCATTAAGGTAATCGTAATACAAATTGAGTTCAGAGCTAAAGGATATTCTGTCTTCGAGGAAGGTGTTATTGTATTTGGCTCTTGCCAAAGCACCTAAGGCACGAGTGACATTTTCAACAGCCTCGTCCGGTATTATGTAGTTATTGGTAGCCTCATCGAAAGTAACCATATCCCTGTCGTGCGGATTTCCGTTGAGTGAGCCTAGGTATTCTACTGTACCATCGTCTTTTCTGTTGATTGCACCAATTTTAGCAATATCGTCATTAGCTACTACTACAAGTTTGAGTGCCGCTGGAGAGAAGAATAAAGAAAAGTTAGTGTTCGGCTTCCAGTCAACACCCGGAGAGAGTGTAATGGTAGCAGGAGCAAAAATACTAGAAAGCAAATTTTGATCATTAAGATTGGCGAACCCGTCGCGAAGCGTCGGATCTATTCCTTCAAATTCATTGAGATAATTACCCAAATAAGTGGATAACAATTGACTTACAAAACCAAAGTCCAATGCAGCATACCATTTTTCATCAGTAGTAATGGCATAACCCGGACGCGAGTTGAGGCGCAATTCATCCAATGATTTTTGGAAAGGCAGATTACCTGTATTTCTTCCGATGCGTTGGAAGTTCAACTGGAGCGAACCGGCGTTATCCCAGATAAAACGTCCTGCTTTGTAAGTAGCTTGGATGTTACCAAGACCTCCAAATTTAAAACTGTTGTCACCGGCACCGGCACGTGGTTGCCATACAGCAGCTTGGTCAAGCGTAAGACCAAATCCTGTACCGATAGTCCAACCTTCGTCGAAACCATTAAGGGCATCCCTTTCTTTGAGTGTTTCTGCTTTATCGACTTTTTGTGCGATAAGCGTCGTTCCTGCAAATGCAATAGCGAGGAACATAAACAATAATTTTTTCATGTTTTAAATGTTTTAGTTAGCTTAGAATGGACGAGTGATAATTTCTGCATATCTCCATTCCTAAGGTTCGAAAAATTATAAATGGTAATTAATTTTTATGTTTTTAGTGGGGTAAAATAAAACACACCCGAACACAGACATTCTTGTCTGTGTTCAGGTGTGTTGTAGTGTATATTATTTTTTACGCGATTCTGCGTGAAATTTGCTTAGAATTTCTCTACGCTGCTACCCGATAGCTGACCAAAAGGAACAACTACTCTAGTGTTGCTTTCAGACTGAAGAGTCAATGATGTAGCATCAATATCAACTACTTGACCTTTAGTACCGTTGACGCTAATAACGTCACCTCTCTGGAACTTGTTACGGCTGTAAAGACCACCGAGCAAGTTTGCCATTACGTCACGAGAAGCGAAGCCGTATCCGATAGCAAAAGCTAAAACGATACCACCAAGAATCATCGTAAGGTTGTTGTTCAAGAAACTCATGTCAATACCAGCTTGACCCAATGCAGATAAAGCGATATTGATGAACAAGAAGTAGAAAACAATATTAGAAATAATGCTACTTCCAGAAACGCCCATTGAATCAAGAGCAGTTTTGAGAATATCTTTGATAAAATTAGCAAACCAAAGGCCAATGACCAAAATAATCGCAGCTACCAATAATTTAGGTATATAAGCAACCAACTGGTTGATCAAGGTAGATATTTCTTCTATGCCAAGAGCACCTGCTGCCGCAACAACAAAAGCAAGGAATACCATATAGTAAACTACTTTACTAACAATTCCACTTGGAACTATTTTTATGTTGGATTTGCTGATAAGTTCAACTTCTTGTAGCTTATCGGCTAATACATCTACTTTAGCCATTTGAAGGGCTTTGCGAATGATGCGAGCAATGATTTTGGCAATAAAGTAACCAACAATCAATAAGACAAGCGCACCAATGATACCGGGCAAAGCACTTGCAAATGAATTAAAGGTCTGCCCCAATGCTTGTCTCGTAATTTCGATAAATTCCATCTTTCTTTCTGTTTAATTTTTTTTAATATAAATGGTTTATGATGATAGTAAATTCAAATGGTTTTACTTGATTTTAATGATTTCTTGAGATGTACTTATTTAAAATTCATGCTTTTGACGCTTTGTCTTATTGCAAGTCACAAAAGCCAAAGCGATTTTTATCATATCTTAAGGCATATAGAAATTCACACACTGTTTAACTCTCTTTAGAGTCCGTTTCTTCTTTTTCTTCCTCATCAAAACTCGATATAAACCCCGTCACAACCTCTGGCACTTTTGCAAGATATAATTCGGCAATGTGCATCACAAAACGAATAAATGACATGCTACTCTTTACACCTTTTTTCACTTTGGGTGGTGCAGGTTCATCTCTTTCTTCGGGGATCTGTTTAAATGTGTTTTTTTTACTCATGGCAAATAATCATTTTATTTGATTAAGACGCTTAGTACATCCAGTAGTAACATATTCGTATATAAAAAAACGGTTTATTTTTTTTATAAAAAAAAACAAGCGAATGGATAAGTAATCTCAATTGTCACTTATTCATTCGCGTATTCAAATCTTATTTATCCAATATTTTACATAAACGCCAACAAGAAACCAAGCGATATCGCCATAGCATCGAAATTCTCATTGTACAATTTCCTGACTTTATTCTTTGCACGCTTCAGCTTCATTTTAATCGCACTTTCCGATTTGCCAAAGGCTTTGCTAATATCTTTAATAGAAAGGTCTTCGCGGTATTTCATCAATAAGACCATTTTGTCTTGCTCCGGTATTTTGTCCAAAATAAAAGCAAGTCGCTCAATTTCCATTTCAAGGATTTCTTTTTCATCAAAATCCTCCTCTATCGGGTCTTGCCCTTCATCATCATCCGTTAGTATTGTTTTTTCCTTCTTCTTACGGCGAAGATAATCTATACAATAATTGTAGGTAATAGAATAGACCCAAGTAGAAAACCGGGACTTCTTGTTAAATTTGGCAAGATTCAGAAAGATTTTCAAAAAAACGTCTTGTGCAGCATCTTGTGCTGCAGCTTCATTTTTGAGCAAAGAAAGGCATTTACTATATACCTTATCTGAATATCGACCATACAACATACTGAAATGCTCTTGGCTTTGAGATGCCAAATACAAATCAATAAGTTCATCGTCGGGGATTTTCTTTTTATTTCCAGTTCGAGCTGATGCGTTCAAGGCTTCGATATTTTAGGTTCATTTTCAAAATGAAAACACACATATAATAGACGTATTTCCCCTCAAATAGTTACGTAATTGCCTAAATAAGCGATAAAAAATCTACTATAACCTCAAAAGTATCTCTTTTTATAGACATTTTTTACCATAAACCAATTTATTTTCAAATAATTTAATTTTCTAATAATCAGTCACTTATAATATCGTTTATACATTAGCAAATGTTAAAATTGTTTAAAACAAGGTATTGCGCATTGGATGGTACTATATTTTGACGTGTATTTGCAGTATGAAAATTGAAAATGCAAAAATACAGATGCGAAAGGGCGTACTTGAATTGTGCATCTTGTCCATCATAGCAGAGAAAGAGGCTTACCCCTCTGATATCATAGAAAGACTCGACCAATCCAAATTAGCCCTTGTACAAGGAACGATATATCCTCTGTTGATGCGACTTAAGAATGCCGGGATTTTGAATTATACATGGAAAAAGTCGCGCATAGGTCCGCTACGCAAGTATTACCATTTGACGGATACCGGAGAGCAGTTTTTGGGTGAGTTATCACAGACTTGGCATACACTCGTTCACGCTGTAAATGAATCTACTAAAAATTATAAAAAAGTATAAATATTTACCTAACCTGTGGTCGATAGTCCGCTATTCAAGGGGGCAAACACGCAGGGGATGTTTTCCCTCACGTGAATCCCGACAAATGATGGGATAAGCATACGGACTATCCACCGTTCACCAATCACATTTTTAATCAAAACAATAAAGTCTAATGAATAAAGTTTTTTATTTTCTTTCACTTAGTGAAAGAAATTTACAAAATCGTTTTACGTTCTTCATTCAAATATTTATCTTTTATAATAAAAAGCGGTCTTTGGCGCGATTCGTTGTAAGTACGATATACGTACTCGCCGAGTACGCCGATGGAAATCAATTGTACGCCTCCAAAGAAAATAATCGCCAATGCCAATGTCGTAAAACCGCGTGGCGCATCATTGTATAAAAAATAAAAAGTAAGAATTTTTAAACCGTATAAAAAGCAGAAAATCAAGGTCGCATAACCCAATCGACGCATCACTCGCACTGGCAAACTACTAAAACTAAACATTCCGTTGTATGCCAATTGAAAGAGTTGTTTGAAGTCGTATTTCGGCTTGCCGGCAAATCTTTCGGCACGTTCATACTCTACGCCGATTTGCGGATAACCAACCCAAGCACGTATCCCGCGCAGGTACAAACTTTGCTCTTGCATACTCAACATTCTGTCCACTACACGTCGCGACATTATACAAAAATCGCCACTATCAAGCGGGATTTTTGTGTCTGCCATTTTATCCAGAAGGCGATAGTAAAACCAATAAGAAAGCTTCTTAAAGATGCCTTCCTTCCGTTTTTTCCGAACGGCATAAACGACATCGTAGCCTTCTTTCATTTTATGATAAAAACGCTCAAAAACCTCTGGTGGGTCTTGCAAATCACCATCCATCACACCGATATATTCGCCCTTAGTTACACTCAATCCTGCCAGCACTGCCGATTGATGACCAAAGTTTCGCGACAGCGAAATGACTTTGAATCGAGCGTCTTTTTTATGATAATTAATGAGTTGGGAAAGGCTGGTGTCATGGCTGCCATCATCCACACAAATCACCTCAAAACTATCTGTAAATGAAGCAATTGCAGTCGTGGCACGACGGTATAATTCATCAATACCTTCGGATTCATTGTAAACGGGAATGACGACGGAAATATGTGGTTTTGAATACATAGAATTTGTGCCACGTAGCGCGACGCTTCCAGCTCGCGTCCTTCGTATGTATGCGCGGGCTGGAAGCACCGCGCTACGTTGTTACCAAAATTTGGTTTGGTGAGGATAGCGTTCCTCATACATATCATTGACCATGATACGGAGTTTTTCACGCATTTCCGCCATATTTTCTTTATTAATTGCGGAAATAAATACGGTCTGTTCGCCGTGTTGTTTGATTTTACTTTCGATGAGTTCGGCTTCGATTTCTTGTTTGGTTTCGGTATCGAGCATTTTATCAAAATATCGTTTGCGGTAGAGGTCCATTTTATTGAAAACGAGTAAGGTCGGGATGCTTTCCGCGTTGAGGTCTTTAAGGGTTTGGGTCACTACATTAATGTGGTCTTCGTACTGCGGATGGGAAATATCGACCACATGAACGAGCAAATCACTCTCGCGCACCTCGTCCAATGTGGATTTAAAACTCTCTATCAAGTGTGTCGGCAATTTGCGTATAAACCCAACAGTATCAGAGAGTAAGAAAGGCATTTGTCCGAATACGACTTTGCGAACCGTCGTATCTAAGGTCGCAAAAAGTTTGTTTTCAGCAAATACTTTGGACTTACTAAGCGTCGTCATTAGCGTAGATTTGCCGACATTGGTGTAACCAACAAGCGCGACCCGCACCAACTGTCCGCGATTTTTGCGGCGGACGGCATTTTGCTGGTCGATTTTCTCTAAGCGTTTTTTGAGTAGCGATATTTTATCGCGAACGATACGTCTATCCGTTTCGATTTCCGTTTCACCCGGTCCGCGCATACCGATACCCCCGCGTTGGCGTTCCAAGTGTGTCCAAAGTCCACGCAAGCGCGGAAGCATGTACTGCATTTGGGCGAGTTCGACTTGGGTTTTTGCTTGTGCGGTTTGGGCGCGACTGGCAAAAATATCCAATATTAACGTACTCCTATCCAGTATTTTACGCTTGATATGTTCTTCGAGTATGCTGGTTTGTTTGCCCGACAAATCATCGTCGAATATCACCAAGTCAATGTCGTTATTTTCGACATATTCTACGATTTCTTCGAGTTTGCCCTTCCCTACGAAAGTCGCATTTTGCGGTTTATGGAGTTTTTGAACAAAGCGTTTTTGGATAACTGCTCCCGCAGTACTTGCCAAAAACTCCAATTCGTCTAAGTACTCCTCGACCTGCTCCATCGTCTGATTATACGTAACCAAACCAACGATAACAGCACGCTCCGTCTCTTTTTTGAGTCCCTGATTTTTCTTTTTACTAATGTCCCAATCTGCCATATATATTGTTAAAATTTCAAGTACCAAAAAACAAATTCCAAGTACCCGTATCGGTTTTAATTAAAAAATTATCTATAGAATAAATTAAAAAATTACCGGCAAAAAAGCGATGAATATTAATTTTTTTTATCAAAAATCACTTGTCCTTAAACCGTTCAATCGTCCTGCGCTCGCGCTTAGTAGGTCGTCCTGCGCCTTTTTCGCGTTTTTCTGTGGCAGCTTTTCCAACATACCAACTTTTGTATTTGTTCATTTCTTCTTCGGACGTGAGGTTTTCGTAGCAAGGCTCGGCAAGTTTAGCGGATACGCGCTTTGCCAACAAATCCACTACCTTGAATGTCATATCAAAACCCTCTTTGCGAACTTGCAAAGTCTCCCCGCGTGAAAGCATGTACGAGGCTTTCAAGGATTTGTCATCTATCTTGACTTTATTGCTTTTACAAGCATCTGTTGCCATCGTGCGCGACTTGAATATCCGCACACTCCATAGCCATTTATCTACTCTTACTTTATCCATCTTTAGTGATTGGTTTATTGAGTTTATAAAGTTTATTGAGTTTATAAACTCATTATGAAACGCCGACTCCTTCGCTTAATTTCGATTTGTCTAACAACGGATATTCGAGGTTCATATCTTCGAGCGTTTTAAGAACGGTTTGTGCGACATAAAAGTTCCGATACCAGCGTTGGTCTGCCGGAACGATATACCACGGCGCAGCATTACAACGATTAATCGCATCCTCATAACACTCCATATATTTGTCCCACAATTGGCGTTCTTTCCAGTCACCGTCATTATGTTTATAATTTTTACGGGGCAAATCAAGGCGTTCTTGTAGTTTTTCCAACTGACGTTCCGGCGAGAGGTGTAAGTAAAACTTCAAAACCGTTGTTCCATTATCCTTTTGCAACAAATCCTCGAAAGCATTGATAGCATTGATGCGTACATTGACGCGCTCTTCGTCTATCCAGCCATGTACACGCTGAATTAGAATGTCCTCATAATGAGAACGATTGAAGACTTGAACCGTGCCTTTTGCGGGTGCATGTTTGTGGATGCGCCAGAGAAAATCGTGTGCAAACTCTTCATCCGTCGGCTTTTTGAAGCCTTTGGCATTGACTCCAACTGCACTACAGTAACGGAAGATGCGCTTCGTCAGCCCGTCTTTTCCACTGGCATCCATGCCCTGAAAGACGACGAGTAAACTATGTTTTTTACCTGCCATCATCATTTCATGCAATTCACCGATGCGTTTGTAAAGATCGTTTGTTCCTTTTTCAACTTCTTTTTTGAGGAGGTCTTCTGGAGCGCGGGTTGATAATTCGGACAATTTAATCATTATATTGATGCTTTTTATTTTATTATAAATTTTTTATATAAAAAAATAATAATGTACTAAACCACAAATTTCCTGCCTGATTATCCGTAAATTTACAGCCATTTAATGCTTCAATTCATAACTGGACTTTGGACATTAGGTAACTGGGAAATTGGGTAATTAAGCTAACGAAAGCATAATTCGCTATTTATCAGCATAATAAAAATTGTAATAAAGTTAATTTAAAATGAAATGCAAATCAACGTAAATTATTGATAATGAGCGATTTACCTAATTACCCAATGTCCAAAGTCCAGTTCATAAGTAAGGGATGAATTGAAGCACTAATTATTACTATTTTCCTGCAAAATTATGACAAAAAAAATTCGTTCCGCACTTATTTCGGTATTTTCTAAAGATGGGCTTGCTCCGATAGTCGAAGAACTCCACCGCTTGGGTGTCAAGATATATTCTACCGGAGGTACACACAAATTTATTGAAAATCAAGGTATTCCGGTTACTCCGGTAGAAAGTTTGACCTCATATCCTTCCATTCTTGATGGACGAGTCAAGACTTTGCATCCGAAGATATTTGGTGGTATTCTGGCGCGTCGTGAGGCATCGCATCTCAATGAACTTGATGAGTACGAAATTCCTGAAATAGACCTCGTTATCGTCGATTTATATCCTTTTGAAGATACGGTAGCAAGTACGGATAATGAAGCTGAAATTATCGAAAAAATCGACATCGGTGGTATTTCGCTCATTCGGGCGGCAGCCAAAAACTACAAAGATATTGTCGTCATTCCTTCGCGCGATGAGTATGATGATTTTTTGACCTTATTAAAAGAAAAACAAGGCGAAACCGACCTCGATGACCGCCATCGTTTTGCTTTCAAATCCTTTATCGTTTCTTCTCATTATGATACTGCGATTTTTGATTATTTTGATAAAAAAGAACAATATCTTTTCAAAAAAAGTATTCACGAATCACGTACATTACGCTACGGCGAAAATCCGCATCAGGAAGGTATTTTTTATGGCAATCTTGAAGCGATGTTTAGCCAGTTGAATGGTAAAGCATTGTCTTACAATAATTTAGTTGATATAGATTCGGCGGTCAATTTGATGCGTGAATTTCGTGATGCGCCACCCACATTTGCAGTACTCAAACACACAAATGCTTGCGGAACGGCAACACGTCCGACGGTACTAGAGGCATGGAAAGCAGCACTTGCGGGCGACCCTGTTTCCGCCTTTGGCGGTATTTTTATTTGTAATAAAAAAATAGACCTCGCTACCGCGAAAGAGATTCATGCTTTGTTTTACGAAGTGTTGATCGCGCCCGAATTTGATGGAGATGCCTTGGTGCTTCTCTCTCAAAAAAAGAAGCGCGTATTGCTTCAAATCCATCATTTTGATATACAAAAAATGGTGTTTAAAAGTCTCCTAAATGGTGTCATCGAACAAGATACTGACCTCAAAACCGAAACCGCCGACGACTTCAAAACCGTTACAAAGAAAGCACCTTCTGCGGAAGAAGTGAGCGACCTTTTATTTGCTAATATTTGCGCTAAACACCTGAAATCTAATACCATAGCATTGGTCAAAAATCAACAATTACTGGGCATGGGTTGTGGTCAGACCTCGCGTGTAGATGCGCTCAAACAGGCGATTTTGAAGGCAAAAAATTTTGGATTTGACTTAGAAGGTGCAGTGATGGCTTCGGATGCTTTTTTTCCTTTCCCCGACTGTGTCGAAATCGCGCATGACGCAGGGATTACGGCAGTCGTACAGCCCGGCGGGAGTATCAAAGACCAACTCAGTATCGACGCTTGCAATGAGCGTGGCATGAGTATGGTGATGACCGAAATACGACATTTTAAGCATTAGACGGTGGACGGACGCTTCGCGGGTGCAGGACAAATTTTTAATCTGCCTCGTACCGACGACTTTACAGGCTGACCGCAAACTCTGTACTGACGACTT
>ENA-ORXR01002379-ORXR01002379.1-marine-metagenome-genome-assembly--contig:-NODE-2379-length-18064-cov-9.162006_pt1 | contig 18064 bp, 15 predicted proteins | sample MGYA00237866_ERZ511479 | MGnify/ENA metagenome assembly ERZ511479 | reverse complement strand
TGGTTCGTTTTTTTGGCGACTGCAAAAAATGAACAAGAAACCCAGTCAAAAGCACAAATTATTAGAGACTGTTATTACTCTGAAAAAACAAAGAACAAAAAGTGTATGGTTTTGAAATTTGAATTAAGTTTTTATCCTACTTTCACAATGGAGTATAAAAAGTTTTGTAATTTCGATTTTTAGGATATGTTTAATTCGTCCATTATTATATATATCGGTCAATTTAAAAAAACCAATGACGCATAAATACATGTATGTATGATAAGATATTGCTTACTTACAATCACTTTAATGATATGTTATTCAGTTGCTTATACACAAAAAGCAACTTGGGATGTTCAGTTGAGTTCACGCATTGCCAATTACGACATTAAAGTGAAACTCGATACCGCAGAAAAAACACTCAAAGGAACAGAGCTATTGACTTGGCGCAATGATTCCCCTGATGTTATCAAAGAATTGCGGTTTCATTTATATTTAAATGCCTACAAAAATTCGCAATCGACTTTCTTACGTGCCAATCGCTTTGGGCGAATGCCCGACGACGAACTCGGTTGGGGTTGGACGGATATTAAAAAAATCACTGACGAAGATGGTAATGACCTGACCGATGGTATTGAATTTATCCAACCTACCGATGGCAACGAGCATGACCAGACCGTGATCCGCGTACCGCTCGAAAAACCACTCAAACCCGGAGCTACCGCCGAATTTAAAATTAAATTTACCTCCAAGCTACCGCGTATCATCGCTCGAACAGGTTTTGAGGGAGAACATTATTACTTTGTCGTTCAGTGGTTTCCGAAGATTGGCGTATATGAAGAAGAGGGTCAACGTGGTGCAAAAAAAGGCGCGTGGAATTGCCATCAATTTATACCAACTACTGAGTTCTATGCAGATTTTGGCGTGTATAATGTCGAACTCACCGTACCACAAGGTTATATTTTAGGCGCGTCGGGTGTAAAACAAGAGGAACGCAAAAACATGGATGGCACAAAAACCATTACGTATCGCGCCGAGGATGTCATTGATTTTGCATGGACGGCTTCGCCCGATTTTGAGGTGATTGAAGAGCGTTGGAAAGATGTCAACATCCGTCTGCTAATACAACCCGAACACAAGGGAAATGCCAACAAATACATCGAATCCACAAAAAATGCCTTTGAATATATGGACAAACACGTCGGCGAATATCCCTATACGACTTTTACGATAGTCGATCCGCCGATATATGGTGTGCGCTCTTCCGGCATGGAATATCCGACTTTGATTACCGGCTTACCGGCTTTTACCATTCACGAAGGCATACGACAGGTCGAAATAGTGACGATACACGAGTTGGTACATCAGTATTTCATGCAAATGGTAGCAAGTAATGAGCAAGAAGAAGTCTGGCTCGACGAGGGGTTTACGACCTATTATGAAAATCGAATTGCCGACCATTATTATGGTAAAAAATCATCGGAAGTGAGTATCGGTGGCTATCAAAGAGGCGATGGCGAAGTCTCGCGCTTGAGTTATACAGGCATGTCCAATCCGCGCGTAGTGCCTTGCGCCACGCCCGGTTGGGAATTTAAAGTCGGTAATGAACGCACCATTATGTACCACAAAACCGGTGTTTGGATGAAGACATTAGAACGCATGGTCGGCGTGAATACGATGGACAATATCATGAAAACCTACTTCGAGCGTTGGAAATTCAATCATCCGACCGGACAAGATTTTATTGATATTGCCAATGAGGTCGTCACGCGCGAACATGGCGATAAATATGGTGAAAACCTCAATTGGTTTTTTGACCAAGTCGTATATGGTACGCAAGTTTGCGACTACAAAGTACTTTCTATTTCCAATAGAGCAAAACGCGACCCGATAGGTATATTTGAAAACAATAAAGGTCAAAAAAGATGGCGCGACCGTCGTGCAGAAGAAGGCGAAACGGAAGATGAAGAAACGTACAACTCACGCATCCTGCTCGAAAGGGTAGGTGACATGATTGCTCCGGTAGAGATATTGGTACGCTTCGATAATGGTGATGAAATTCGTGAGCAATGGGATGGCAAATCTCGCAACTATGAGTTGATTTATGAGCGTTCTGAAGAGGTCATTTCCGTACATATCGACCCCGAACAAAAACTGTATATGGATATAGATTTGAATAATAACAGCATGACCACCCAACCGGATGAATTGCCCGTCTGGAAATGGACATCCAAAGTCTTATTCTGGATGCAAAATGCCTTTCAATCTATGTTTTTCTTTTTTTAAATAAACGACAGGACGATTGACGGTAAACGGTCAATAAAATATATATCGTTCACCGTCGGTCGTCCACCGTTCACCGTAAAATATGAATCCAATCACGATATTTTTTAGAGGAATATGGGATACCTTTCGATTATTTCGGATGTGGCTATTGCTTTTTCTGCTGATTTTTTTATTAGCAATGACAGTTGCTCTTCCCTTTGCGGATGTATTCGGCACGTCTATTGGTAAATCACTCGAAATCAACAAATTACTACCCCAATATGACCATACCGTTTGGTCAGATTTTATGAACGCTCACGGCAGTAGCACTACGGGAATCACCAGTCAGGTCTCTTGGATGATACCCGCTTTTTTATTGCTGTATATTTTTCTGAGCGGTGGTATCGTGCGGTCTTTCGATACTTTGCCAGAGAGGTTTAGTGCGCGACGTTTTATGAGTGCTTGTACCTATTATTTTTGGCGATTTTTTCGGCTGTTCGCGTGGTTGATGTTGTTTCAAGGTATCTTTGCAGCTTTGATTTATGGCAGTGCATTTTTGATAGTTTTGGGTGGTAGTTGGAGCAACTTACGGAGTGAACAAACCATCATCAATATGGGCAGAATCCTCATACCGATTCATCTCCTTTTGGCAACTTTTTTGGCAATGGTCGGCGACTATACCAAAGTCCGTATGGTCAAAAATGACACCTATCTCGTTATCCGCGAATTTGGGCGGAGCTTGGGAATGTGTTTGAAATATTTTTTTAGTACTTATTTGGCTTATTTTTTAGATATTTTGCTTCTCGTGGGACTATATGCGCTATACCTTTTTGTGGCAGACAAAGTGGGTATGGCAGGAAAAACCGCTATTATTATCATGGTAGCGATACAAAGTCTCGTGATGTTTTTTCGCCTGGGAACACGCCTGTTTGCACTCGGTAGCGCGAACCGTATGTACGACGGTATTCAGCAAAAAGAAAATCTCATTGAAGTTGTCGAAAATACAGAATCCGACTCCCAAAACATCATTGCCCCTGTACCTGTTGGTACGAATGAGGAAGATCTTACCGAAGATGATGATGACAATTTTGACGAGGAAGACCAGCAATATAACGAACGCGAACACATCACCGATTGGTCGCCTTATCGCGATGAAAATAAATAGTTGTAATTAATATGGAAAACCGCGATGCGTATATTCATTCGCTCAAAAACAGCTTGGCTAATAACACTTTTGTCAAAGCGAATTTGGGTAATTATAAAGGTGAAACTGAGGGTTTAAAAAAGATTATTATTAAAAAAGTTATTATTAAAAAAAAGGAAAAACTCAGTTTTACGTATCGCTACGCTACGCGAGATTTGGTGAAAAATTATGATGTAAATGAAGCTATAAATTTGATTATCGAATCGTTCTCCTCCGGTTTTAAATTTGGGGCATTATTTACGCTCGAATTTGACCTCATTTACGAAGTAAAAAAGAATGGAAAATCATTTATAAAAAAAACAAAACCCTCTCAAAACCAACTACTTCCTACGAATCACGACAAACAAAAACAACGTCTGATTGCTCCCGAAAAATCTTATTTGCATCACCTCAATATCACCGACAAAAACGGCAAAATTTACAAAGCCACACAAGATAAATATCGACAAATCAATCGCTATATTGAGATACTTTCTACTTGGCTCAAAAAGCTGCCCGAACGCGACATTATACATGTGGCAGACATGGGAAGTGGCAAAGGCTATCTGACCTTCGCACTGTATGATTACCTTACAAATTCGCTCGGATTAAACACCGAAATCACAGGCGTAGAATATCGTCAAGATCTCGTCAATCTATGTAATGACATTGCCCAAAAATCAGCTTTTTCAAAACTGCATTTCACACAAAGTACGATAGAAGATTTTGACGCTCACGCCACAAATATCCTCATCGCCTTACACGCTTGCGATACGGCTACGGATGATGCAATAGCGAAAGGCATTCAAGCTAATGCCGACCTCATCGTGGTCGCGCCTTGCTGTCACAAACAAATTCGTCGGGAAATAGAAAAAAATAAAGCCCAAAACGACCTTAATTTTCTCACCCAACACGGTATTTTTCTCGAACGCCAAGCCGAAATGGTCACGGACGGTATCCGTGCTTTGGTATTGGAATATTTTGGATATTCGACCAAAGTATTTGAATTTATCTCAGATGCACATACACCCAAAAACGCCATGATTATCGGTATGAAAAATAAACATAAGGCGATGCAAGACTCACAAGTTTTGGATAGAATACAGGCAGCAAAGTCGTATTTTGGAATTAAAAAGCACCATTTGGAGCAGGTTCTAAGTATTTAGAAAAGAGATGTAAATAGCTTGTCACAATTTAATTTTTTGTTCATATTTTTTGGCAATATCAATTTTTGATACTAACTTTATTCATTAAGTAAAAACAATTCAATAAATTGTGCCATTATGCTTGTTCTTTTTCCCTCTAAAAAACTCAAAAAATAGTACCGTAGCTATGGCTATGCAACGATTTTTTGAATTCTTTAGAAGAAAAAATTACAGCGCATTATGGCACAATTTATTAAATCGTTTTTACTAATAATATTTTCAAACAAATTTATTTAATATGAAACTCATTAAGAAATTAATCTTGGTTTGCTGTTGCCTATTCTTTTTTTCAGCTTTATCCGCCCAAAACGCCTTGGAAAATTGGGAAACTATTACCACCGAATTAAAGCAATTATCTGAAACGTATCAATCCACCACTATTTCTGATAGCGATTTTAAAAGATACTTTGTATCTACTCCTTCCAATCTAAAATATTGGGAAGATTTGAATGCTTATCGTCTTCAAAATTCTATCAGTGTTTCTGCAGTGACAAACACGTACTTGTCGCATGTAATTGAGGGAATGAATACAAAAAATAAACAATAACAAAACATCATGTCCGCGGTTTATCAGTCCACAGTTAGATATGAGCGTATTTTACGTCCAACTGCGGTCTGCGGACTAATAAACTGCGGACTATATTTCCTATCGTTTCTTAAATTGCGCGATAGCATTCTTACTATATTCTGATAGTACCAATTGTCCACTCATCTCCGCGCGACGTTCCAAAAGCGTGTCCCAATCTTCTGTTCCTTCCCAAAATACACCTTTCAACAAACGCATAGCTTCAGGATTAGAATTGACCAATTTCTGTGTCAATGCCTCAATAGCCACGTCCATATCTTCCACACTATCAAACACTTGTGCGTATAGTCCTGCACGTTCTGCCCAATGAGCATCACGCCACGAAGTAGCGTCGATAGCGAGTTGACTCATCGCTGAAGAGCCGATTTTACGCGCCACAGCAGGTCCGACCACAAAAGGTCCGATGCCCACCGCCAGTTCGCTCAATTTGATTGATGCGTACTTCGTCGCAAAACAATAATCTACCGACGAAGCAATTCCCACACCACCACCGACAGCTTTACCTTGCACACGCCCGATGATGAGTTTGGGGCATTTTCGACAGGCATTAATCACATTGGCGAAGCCCATAAAAAACCTTTTACCAATATCAAAATCAGCGATTGACATCAACTCATTAAAACTCGCTCCTGCACAAAAAGTACGGTCGCCCGCACTTTTCAAAACAATGACTTTGACCTCGTCATTCGTCCCTGCATTAGTGATGGCTTGAGCAAATTTGGCGAGCAACGCGCCCGGAAGAGAATTGTGTAAGGGATGAAAAAAGGTAATCGTAGCAATACCACCTTGAATATTGGTACTGATGTCACCTTGTTGTGTAACGGATATGTCCATACAAATAGCTATAATGTGAATAAAATTGTAAAGATACAATTACAATTTATTCTTGTTGTAGTGTAAATCGCTCTTTAAAATAAATTATTCGTCATTACAAATGAGTAAAAATCAAGTCAATATTCCAAACACAAACTATAACACAGTTGGTATTTAATATATAAAACATTGATTTTCATTTTAAAATTTAAACCATACAAAGATATTGCAATTTATTCCTGTTGTAGTATATTTGTCAGATGAAAAACACAATTATTTCAGCTTTTGAGCAAGAAATTGGTGCAGAAAAAGTACTAACAGGCGAGGCTGTTCGACAACGTTTTAATCATATATGGCATACGGATAAATCGCTGAATGTTAAGGCAGTACTCCTCCCCCACTCCACAGAAGATGTTGCTCAAATCATGAAGATTTGTCACAAATATGAGCAAGCGGTCGTCGTTCATGGCGGATTGACCAATCTGGTGGGCAGCACAGAGACCCATCCCGACGAAGTTGTTATTTCGATGGAACGGCTGAATGTGATAGAAGAAGTCGATAGAGAAAGTCGAACGATGAGCGTACAGGCGGGTGTTATTTTGGCGAGTATTCAGGATACTGCAAAAGAAAATGAGCTTTTTTTTCCGCTAAATTTTGGCGCGAAAGGCTCGGCACAGATAGGCGGTATTGTTTCTACAAACGCAGGTGGATTGCGCGTCTTTCGATACGGAATGACTCGAAATTTGGTCTTGGGTTTGGAGGTTGTTCTGGCTGATGGGACGATTATTTCTTCTATGAAAAAAATTATCAAAGATAATTCCGGCTATGATTTGAAGCAATTATTCATTGGTTCGGAAGGTACTTTGGGTGTCATTACAAAGGTCGTTTTGAAACTGGTAGAAGCTCCTCAAAGTAGAAATAGTGTTTTTGTCGGCATCAATAATTATGGCGATGTTGTCCGTTTTTTAAAATATATGGATAGAGGTTTGGCGGGTACTTTGAGTGGATACGAATTGATATGGAACGCCTCTTACAAAGTCATGACTTCTCCCCCTGCCACCCCCAAACCGCCTCTTAATTACGGCTATAAATATTATGTTTTATTAGAAAGTCTTGGCAGTAATTACGAAAAAGACCATCAACTACTCGTGCAACTACTCGAAACTGCTGTCCTACAAAATATGATTCAAGATGCGGTGGTAGCAGACAACGATACTGACTTAAATTGGTTTTGGACGATTCGAGAAGACACTGGCATCTTGGCTTCACAATGTACCTACAATCAACGTTTTGACATCAGTATCCCAATACCGCTCATCGGCTCGGTTGTAGAGAATATCACAACAGCATTGTCAAAAGTGAAGGGTGTGGAGCAAATATTTCCATTCGGTCATATCGCCGATGGCAATATACATTTTGTCGTAGGAAAAGCTACCGAAGACCAAACATTAACGCAGCAAATCAACGACATCGTATATGCGCCTTTAAAAACCATCGGTGGTTCTGTCTCGGCAGAACATGGCATTGGTTTGTACAAAAAAAATTATCTTCATCTGTGTCGTACGCCCACCGAAATACAACTGATGAAAACTATAAAACAAGCATTGGATCCGCAAAACATCTTGAATCGCGGAAAAGTCATATAAAAATTATTTAATATTACAGCCCTTATTTCCCTTGTCACATTTAATGACTTATCAAATCAAGAAAGAAATATTTGTGTAATATCTTGTGTTGATGACAAGATTAATACAATATCTGCCTTTACCATTTATGGCAGCATTTTTATGTCTATCATTTACCTCATCGTATGACATCCCGAATGACACACCAAGATTTGACATAGCACCAGATACTTCTTATTTGTATGTAAAAACTCGCATACAATCAGGCGAAAATGACGCAGAGGAAAACGGTCTGAACGGTGCTATCTATTTTAACAGTAGCGACCTTGAGTTTTGTTATGACAGAGCTAGTACAGGCAATCAAGTGATTGGTTTGCGCTTCACGAATCTCTGGATTCCGCCGGGTGTATCCATTACGAAAGCATATATTCAATTTACGGCAGATGAATCACAAAATTCACCCGGAACTCTGATCATTTCGGGTGAAAATGTAGCTGATTCCGCCCCTTTTGAAGCTATGCCTTATGATATTTCTACACGTACTCGCACGGTCACTTCGGTTTTATGGAAACCCGACAATTGGACAGCAGGTGAAAGTGGACCGACACAACGCACTGCCGATATTAGTGATATTGTAGAGGAAATCGTCGGCAGACCGGATTGGACAGGCTTCGGATTGGATATGACTTTCATTATAGAAGGAGATGGAAAACGAATTGCTAAATCTTATGATTTAAATCCCGAATCAGCTCCCATGCTTTATTTTCAATACGACTTTTAATTTTTTTTGTTTTTAAATACGATAAAATACTGATTGTCAATATATTAATTTCAATTATTTTCATTAAATGCAATACATTAACCTACAAATAAGCACAAATCTCAAGTAAGTGACAAGGCAATGATAATATGTCACAAATTTTATTTTTTTTAGTAGAAAAAATACTAATCAAAACACATTAATACATAACAAAATATAATCATGTGACATGATAAATCATATCAAAAACACACATAAGTACAAACTTATCTTTGTCACACATAATTAAATTTCAACATATAGAGTCACTTTAAAGACAGCACCTTGTGTTTCGACATTTGTTTATAACACACTCCGAAACACTTAATATTTATGCTATACTTAAAGACTCTAACTGCAATTATTTCAACTCTTATTTTATTTAATACCACTACTTTTGCACAAACCCTTCTAAGCCCTGCCAACACCGATACGGATGTATCGCGCACACCGCTACTACAATGGACAAACACTTCAGGAAATTCAACTGTAGAAATATTTGACTGCAACAATCAAATCTCTAGTATTAATCTCGGCGATTATCAACTGGTACATTCTACTACGATAAATACTATTCCTGATGACCTTTCAGGTCTTACTTACAATGCGCAGACCAATAAGCTCTATATGGTCACTAATAAAAGCGAGTCGGTTTATGAGACAGACTTAGACGGTAATGTACAGCGCATTATCAATCTACAATCCGGTTCGACTAATCTCTTTTATGATACGGAAGATATTGTACACATTTCCGGTAATAAGTATGCTGTTGTAGAGGAAAGAAAAGGAACGATTGCCATTATTGATATTTTTTCCGGTACTGCCAATATCAATTACAGTGCTGCTGATATTATTCAGATGCCCGGCACTTGGAGTGCCAGTGACAATACAGGGATCGAAGGTATATCTTACAATCCTGTTACCGGACAATTTTATGTCGTAGAAGAAAAAACTAATAAAACATTATCGGTTTTTAATATGCCGACTTCTTTTCCTGCGACACTGCCTCCTTCTGGCGTATCTTCTCCCTGCAATCTGGAAAATCATACCTTTGCATTTAGCGATGTATCGGCGATACACCACGTCGGTCTGACATCCGGTTTTAGTGACGCAAATGTAATTGACAACTTCCTCATTCTGAGTGATGAAGGGCAAACAGTTGTAGAAACAGACGCTAACTGCAACATTATCAGTAGCTTATCACTACCAATTTCATCTCCTGAAGGTATCACAATGGATAATGAAGGTAATATTTATATCGTAGCCGAACCGAATCAACTTTATGTTTTTTCTAACACCAATCCACCTTCATCTTCTGTCATACACAGCGTAACTATTTCTGGTAACAGCTATACTGTTCCCAGTAATATTTTACAATACAATTCGGAATACTGCTGGAGTGTGACCAATAATGGTAATACTTCCAATACTTTTTCTTTTGGAACAGAAGGTGACGGTTCAATCACGGTTTGTGTTTCTATCGGTACGGGTGCTGACGATATTGAAGAGTGGCAAGATGGCAGCATGTACATCAATAGTACTGACATAGAGTTGATTTATGATGCTAATTCCGCCAGATTAAGACAAAAAATTGGTTTGAGATTTAATGACTTGGACATACCAAACGGTTCGGGTATCGTCAGTGCTGATATACAATTTACGGCAGATGAAGTCTCCACCGGAACAGTCAACCTGAACATTCATGGTGAAGCCTCTGATGATGCTTCTGCATATACAACGACCAATGACAACCTCAGTTCAAGAGCCAAAACATCAGCTTCGGCAGCATGGTCTCCTTCAAATTGGAACATCGTTGGTGAAAGAGGTACAAAGCAACGCACTCCAGACCTTAGCACTATTATACAAGAAATAGTAGATAGACCTAATTTTAATGAAAACAGTTCCATGTCATTTGTCATAACAGGTACAAATACAACTACACGAATAGCAGAGGCTTACGAAGGTAATCCAGCAGCCGCAGCAGAGTTGTGTATTACTTACATACCGGCAGCACCGGAACCGGGACTTTGTATAGAACCTATTTTGGATCTATTGATGGAAGGTACTTATAATGCAAGCACATCGCAAATGACGACCGGACTCCAAGACAATTACATCTTGCCCGGGCAAAACATCGGTACAGGCAATCCCTTTCCTTCGGGACAACCTTACTATCAAGCCCCCTGGAATTATTCCGGTACAGAAGGGCAAGGTTGGACAAATACTGGTTATAGCACAGATGTAGTTGACTGGGTATTAGTTTCTTTTCGTACCGACATAGCAGCGAATACGGAAGTTGTAAAAACAGCCGCATTATTACATAAAGATGGAAGCATTCATTTTACCGAGACATGTCCCATTCCTCAATCTCTACTCGGAACAGACCTCTATGCGGTCATCGACCATCGCAATCATTTGGCAGTCATGAGTCATACAGCTATTCCAATGGCTATTGCTTCCAATCAACCCTATCCGCACACGACTCTTGTAGAAATGACTTATGATTTTAGTCAACAGAACAGTTATCGTACCCCAACTTCTACCGGGCAAAAACAATTGCCTTCCGGCGAATGGGTCATGCTCGCAGGTGATATGGACGGAAATTATGACATCAATGGCAGTGATAAAATTATTTGGTCGCAAGAAAACGGTGTATTCGGTCAATACAAACCCGGCGACCTCAACCTCAATGGAGATGTAAACGGAAGTGATAAAGGTCCTTGGGAATCCAATTCAGGCTCATTTACAGGTGTACCTCAATAACAAAACCTAAACTCAATTAAACAAATTAGAGCATGAATGGGCGGGGTTTTTGAATTAAAATACCCGTCCAATTTTATTTTAGTTTGTTCACAATTTTTGTACAACAAATTAGCAGATAGAAATATGGATTTGGTAGATTCAATGTTTTAAAAAAAATAAAAAACCCGCGTAAATCCGTTTAATCCGCCGAATCCGTGTTCTATAAATCGGCTTTGCCGAATATTGAAATTATGCCTTCACCTTCGGTTTATTCATAGAACGCGCATAGTCATCCATCAATTTTTGACAAGCTGTGATGTCTTGAAGTATAGCATCCAACTTATCCTCATTAATGTACTCCAAATCTTCCGCAATCAAAATCAGCGTTTCCAATTTAAATAAACCTGCTTTTGCCATTTGGAGTTGCCTGATGGCAAATTCATGGTATTTACTGCTTGCACCAATGGCAATATCGGTGGGTATCTGTGCGGCTGTTTCTCGTAACTGCTGACATAAGCCCCCGCGTTCTTCTTGCGGAAATGTTTGTACAGTACGATAAATTTCAGTCGAAAGCCGACGACTTTTTTGCCAAAATTTTAGGTCAGGGTAGTTCATTTGGATATCGTTTGGTGATTAAAATATTTATCCTGACAAAAATAAATAAATATATTCAAAAACCATACATAAATCATTGAGAAATTATAGAATTGTATGATTGTGGAATTTTTTTTTGCAAAGCAAAAGGTCATAATACAATTTTTCAATTCCACAATTCTACAATCTCTCCCCCCTCAATCAAACACAATCGTCCGATTATTACACACCAGAATCTTATGTTCTAAATCCTTTGCAATGGCTTTTGACAAGACAATTTTTTCATTATCCTTTCCTTTTCTGATAAAGTCTCGTACACTCTCTTTGTGTGTCACTTGCGCGATACCTTGTTCTATGATTGGTCCGGCATCCAAATCGGCAGTTGCATAATGACTCGTCGCGCCGATGATTTTTACACCTCGCTCGAAAGCGGCATGATAAGGCTTCGAACCAATAAAAGCGGGTAAGAATGAATGATGTATATTGATAATTTTATTGGGATAATGACGAATAAAATCGTCCGATACGATTTGCATATAACGCGCCAAGACAATCAAATCAATGTCATACTCTTCCAATAATTTGAGTTGTTTGGCTTCCTGCTCGGCTTTATTTTCTTTATTAATCGGAATATGATAATAAGGAATATCAAACTGCTCTGCAATCGGTTTGAGTGTATCGTGATTGCTGATAATCAAAGGAATTTCCATAGCCCATTCACGCGAATGACAACGGTATAAAATGTCGTACAAACAATGAGAAAGTTTGGTCACAAAAACCGCTACGCGCTTTCTTTGATTAGAAAAATGTAAAGTCCATGACATGTTGAACTTATTGGCAATCAAGGTATTAAAATACTCGCCAATTTTTTCTCGTCCAATCTGGAATCCTTCTATTTCCCATTCAATTCTCATAAAAAACATCTCGCAAGAATGATCCGTATGTTGGTCAAGATAGACTACATTACCATTGTTTTCATACAAAAAATCCGTTACAGCACGAATGATTCCCATTTGGTCAGGACAATGGATAAGGAGAATTGCAGTGTCTTTTTTTGCCATTTTTAATTGCTATTTTCGTGGTAGGTTTAAGCCTTCGTGGTCATTCAAATTCAATGGCATTTAAAATAATCAAAAGGTTCGAGACAGTCCTTACATTTGTGTAAGGCTTTGCACGCCGTAGAACCGAACTGACTAACCATTTCCGTGTTTTTTGAACCACATTGCGGACATTCGATATGCCGTTCTTCACCTATCAATTCGGCTTTATCGACACTGCCCACAGGTGGCGCAATGCCGTAGGCTTTGAGTTTTTGTTTACCTGCTTCGGAGAGCCAATCGGTGGTCCAAGCCGGACTTAGAACAGTTGTTACTTTCAGGTTTTTATAACCTTTTGAAGCAAGTGTTGCTTTGATGTCCATTTCAATTACATTCATCGCCGGACAACCTGTATAGGTCGGTGTAATGACGATTTCCACGCCTTCATCATCTGCCTTCACCTCGCGTACCACGCCCAAATCAACTACCGAAAGTACAGGTACTTCCGGGTCTTTGACTTCTTCTAATATGTCCCAGATTTTTTTCATTTGTTGTATCAATTTATTCTCCACGGTGGATTTTTTCTATTCTTTCCTGCATGATAAAGTATCAATTGATTGCCATCCGTATCTTTCAATCGGGCTTCTCGCCACAACCATACTTGGTCTTTGGGCAATTCTTCAAATGTTATCCCTTCTGCTACCAATCTATTGACATATTCATCCAATTTTTCTATTTCAAAATAAACAATAACTCCTTCTCCTTCCTTAATCGTATCCACTTTGTGGAGAGACAAGGTCGCATCTCCTTTTTTACATTCAAAACGCGCATAACGTGGTCGCGAATCTACGATAAGATGTAATCCTAATTTTTGATAAAATTTTATCGCCTTCTCTAAATCCTATGGAGGGAAGCGTTATTTGATTTAAATTTAGCATATATAAAATCGTAGCGCGATACTTCCAGTTCGTGTCGCATTAGTTCGTCATACGCTGGGAACGAGCTGGAAGCATCGTTCTACGGTAACATCAATACACTCGTTCAATCTCCACAATTTCGACCCTACGCTCACGCGAGGCTTCAAGGCTGTAAATTGAATTTCGGCGATCATTTAGTGCATCACTGATATTTTTGGGAGCAGTGGTTTCTCCGAAGGGTGTTTCAAAGAAAATTAATTGTCCTGAATTGATATAATTTTGTAAAACATTACTTTCGTAAATTCCAAAATAATTACGAACACAATGGATGCGTCGTTTTGCCAGTAAATTATTGTAATACGACGAAGCACGCGGACTGGTATAGCCTTTAATGGAAACCTTAATCGTATAGCCTTTGTTCAAAGCACGAAGCAAGGTACTCGCAAAAACATCCATATTCTGATAGCCTGTACGGACTTCCCAATCAAAGAAATCTGACACGAGCCATTCTAATTGTTGCTCGTTTTGTGCATACTCATTTTTGTATTTTTCTTTTAAATTAAAATAATTTAAATAAGTTTCTTCATAATTCTTTTTTGTGGTCGTAGCCAAGCTACGCGGGTCTGGTTTATCATTATCAAAATAACAAGTAACAGGTAGCAATTCTTCTAACTCCTGAATGATCGTGCGCTCCGGCACTACAGTCGGAGGCGGTGGCACGTAAGGCGTGCGCGAGATGATAACGGGCGGTGGCGAAGTCGTTGTAGAAGGTGGCGGAGGCGGTGCTTCTATCGTGATATTGGGCGAAGTGACGATGGTGACGGAAGGCTCAACAGGCGTAATTTCAGTAGCGGGTGTGGGCGGTGTTTCGACGGTTGGAATATCGGTTTCAAAAGGCAAAGGCTGCCCTTCCGGTAAGCCCAAAGTGACGGCATAAATATCATTGCAACAAGCCTCATCGTCATTCAAACTCAACGAACCTGTACGATTGGAAGATAGATAACCCGTTGAATTATCGGCATTTATGACAAAATATACGTCATTAAAACTACTGTTAATCGGATAGCCTGCATTGAGTGGCGGAGTCCATTTGTCGTTTTCGAGGCGAGTGTTAAAAATGTCGTGTCCGCCAAGTCCTTCATGCCAATTGGAACTCAAATACAGCGACTGCGAAGCGATATGAAAAAAGGGTGTAATCTCATCATCAATCGAATTGACCGACGCGCCAAGATTCCGCGCATCGCCATAGCCACCCAATTTAAAAATCTCGCTGTACCAGATGTCCATTTTGCCTTGTCCACCGGGGCGACTGGAAGAGAAAAACAGAATTTCGGTCTGTCGCAAACTGTCGTAACCAACATTCGGATGCGTAGCAGTAAAGCCCGGCGTATTGACCGTTTCGGGAAGTGCCTGGGCTGCTTGCCACGTTCCATCTGGATTGCTTTTTCGTACAAAAATTTGGCAAATAATATCTTCTGTTCCGCCGCCTTCGCACTTGGTAAAATACAATCGCTCACCATTCGGACTCAAAGCACTGTTGGCAACATGTTCGGTATTTCCGGCAAAACCGGAGAGGGATTTTGTGTCGTCTTTACCCGTAGAAAGTAAGAGTTTGCTACGGTAGCGTTCCCGTCCTTTTTCGTCCTCCATTCGGAAGCGCATCGACGAATAAAACAAACTATCACCGACCTGATGTGGCGCAAATTCCGAAAAAGGTGTATTCACTCCGCCTTCTACCCAATCCACCTGTACATCAAGCGGGTCGTCGCGGAGTTCTTTGGCTTTCTCGCAAGCGCGGATTTCCTGTTCGGCTTTTTGTCGATAAAAACTGTCTTCGTCGGCATCTTGTATGGCATAGAGCCGGAAAAAACCCTGCGCTTCATCGTACAAACCCAAGTGTTTTTTGACAACACCACGCCAATACGCCAATTGCGTAAAACGGTTTTTGTCCTTGCTTTTGGCAATTATTGAGTATGATTTATCAGCATCTTCATACGCACCAAACAAGCGACTCGCCTGTGCAAATTTGTAAATGACATTGGCTTTGGGCTTGACCTTGACGGAATTATTGTAATGCTGCGATGCGGCATAATATTCTTTGTTGTCCATCGCTTTGTCGCCGGCGCGTTCGTGGGCTTTGGCGGTTTGTGCATGAGCATTTCCGCAAATTAATAACAAGATTAACAGTAATGAGTAACGTGTGGCTATCATAGTCGTTTAGCAAATAAATGGTTTATTCTTACATAAATAATTCGCTAATTTACGATGCTATTTTGGAATTGCATAATTTGAATATTGGTAATAAGAAATAAAGTTGAGGTCTTTTTTCGGAGTTTATATATGTTTGATTTTTTACCGGGTTAATTTTACGTATATTTGCATGGAGGATGTTTAACTTTTGATGCCAAACTTTTTCAGATTTATTTTTTCGAGATTCAGACAAGGTTTGCATCTGTTTAGATATAATAATCTAACCTCAAACATACGATACTACAATATTTTTAAGTTCACCACAACTAAAAGTGATTAAATGCAAGATTTTTTTGCATACGAAAGATTGAGATTAGCTTATGAAAGAATGATTATATCTTCAACGAAAGATGTGAGAAATCATTTTGGTCAATCTCTATATAAAATCAAGCTAAAGGAAAACTTAGTAGATTTAGGAAATAGATTAAATGCTAATGAGTACCAACCAAGTAGACCGTTCAAATATTATGAACCCAAATCAATAGGAACTCAAAGAGTAAAAACTGTACTAAGTATTGAAGATTCTGTTGTTTATCAGGCAATAACAAATTATATTGCAGAAGAAGTGTATGAAGAACTTGATGAGACAAAAAAATTTGTATTCGGAAATATTTTGCATGAAAATGTGCCGAAAGGAACAGCTATCTTAGACGAATTTAATCCAGATTTTCGATTTTTTAAACCTTATGCTCCTCTATTTAATGAATTTGTTAATTCTGTTAATAAACAAGTAGAAGAGGGTAACAGCAAATTTAAACTTGACACAGATATTACTGGATTTTTTGATTCTATCCCTCATTCCAGCTTAGCCTTTATACTCCAAGAAAAGGGAATTGATAGGCAAATAATCGAACTCCTACTTTTATCTTTAAACGTATGGAGTGGAACAAGAAATTCTCCAACCTTTCAAGTGGGAATACCACAAGGACCGATAGCTTCATTTTTCATAGCTAATTTACTTTTACATGATTTAGATAAAATTATGGTAAGAGAAGCATTTTCTTATTATCGTTATACTGATGACATAAAAATATATTCAGATAGTAAATCTGAATTAGAGAAAGCTCTTGTCATCATTGATTTATTTCTAAAAGATCATTCATTATCAATTAACTCTAAAAAAACTTTGATAGAGAAAATTTCAGATAATAAGGAAGAAGAGGTAAAGAAGGCACTGAAAAACCAAAGTTTGAAAGAATTGATTTTAACAGATGACGAAATAAGTGGAATAGAAAGTGAATATTTTGAAGAATATACAAGTCAAGATGAAAATGATTTTTTAATGATTAATATTCCGTCCGAGGATATAAAAAGAATTATAAAAAAAAGACTTTCTAAATTAGAATCTGAAATTTATTCAACCTTCAATAAGCATATCGTGAATAATGTATTTGATTTTGAAGACATAGGTAAACACGAAGATGAATTATTGAATTATGTATATTTATGGCGAAAATATTTAAATATATTATCAGATTATACTGACAACATTGATTTGAATAAGGATATAATTTCTATTTGGATTGCTGGTTTGAATACTTATTATTGGAGAGCAAATCACTTTTGTTGGAATCTAAGCAGGTACAAATTTGATGCCCCTACAAAATTATTAATGCAAGAAATTAATACCAAATATAAACGATTTGAATGGGTTAGATATCAGATAAATATATTAGCAATCAAGTCTTGGAATATTGAACAAACAGATATTCAGGAGTATATTAAAAAACTAAAAAAGGAAGATTCACCTCTCGTTAGATTATCACTTTTTAAAATACTAATTCACCACGTAAAAGAAAACAGCCAATTGGAAGTATCAGTTCAAGAGTTAATAAAAAATGATATTGAGCCCTATATAAAGTACACTCTTACTGATTGGCTACTATTCACAAAAAATAACACTTCTTCATTAAATATTATCAAATCTTGGTTTAGCTTATGAATAATCTTGAAAATTTGAATTATCTGAAAAAAATTATCGAATCAGGTGATAACTTATCACAGAAGATGCGATTTATAGTTTCAGATATAGTGGAAAGTGAAATTAATAAATATACTAATACAAA